>Ga0210395_10001256_pt1 | contig 19698 bp, 17 predicted proteins | sample IncBWH4OmetaG_FD_150861 | JGI IMG/M metagenome (GOLD analysis project Ga0210395, IMG submission 150861) | Forest soil microbial communities from Barre Woods Harvard Forest LTER site, Petersham, Massachusetts, United States - Inc-BW-H-4-O ...
TTTCAAAAGGACCTGATCTTTTGTGCTGTACTCGATTTAACCTAAACAGGGCAGTGTTTTGTTGAATCAACGCTCGCGAACGAGTTTAGCCATTGAAATACCTGCATATAGGACTCCGGGTGAGTGTCGCGTCGACCCATTGAGACCACCCGGATTACCGGAAAAGTGGCCTCAGGGCCAGTTTCCCTTTCTTGGCGACTGGATGCAACCTCATGGCCCCGCTGGGAGGCGGGTGCCCATGAGGAGAACCAGACGGAAACACCCTCGACTCAAAACCAAATTAGGACTTCCTGACCTGGAGCACGCGAAGACTGCCGTACTCATCAGCCTGCGATCCCCGGAGTCGCAGCGCAGCTACCAACATTCAATCAATGAGTTCGTGCTCTGGTATTGCTCCGAGCCTCGCTTATCTTTCAACAAAACTGTCGTCAATCGATACCGAATTCATCTGGAAGGCCGTCAACTGGCCCCTGGCACGATAAATGTCAGGCTCGCAGCTGTGCGAAGCCTGGCTAATGAGGCGGCGGACTCCCGACTATTGAGTCCCGAACTCGCAGCAGGTATTCGCCGGGTAAAGGTATCGAAAAAGCTGGGAATTCGTCTCGGGAACTGGTTGACCGTGAACGAAGCCCGCACCCTCTGGCAATTGCCGGACGCCCGTACATTGAAAGGAAAAAGGGCTTGAGCGATTTTGGCAGTTTTGCTCGGTTGTGGACTCCGACGACGTGAATTGATTGAGCTTACTCTCGACCATATCCAACGTCGCGAAGACCATTGGGCAATTGTTGATCTGGTTGGGAAAGCCGGTCATGTTCGGACCGTTCCAATGCCAGATTGGGTGAAGCGAACCATAGACGACTGGTTAGCTGAAGCTCGCGTCTCGCAGGGCAAAAGTTTCGCCGTGTCTGCCGGATAGGAACAGTCTGGGGCAATCACATGACAGAAAAGGTGGTCTGGCACGTCGTGAAAGAATACGCGCACCGCCTTGGGATTTCGAAACTCGCACCGCATGATCTTCGGCGCTCGTGTGCACGCTTATGCCATGGTGCTGGCGGCGAACTGGAACAAATTCAGTTCCTGTTGGGGCATGTTTCGGTGCAGACCACAGAAAGGTATCTGGGTTGCAAGCAGCGACTCAGAGAGGCGGTTAATGACGGGATCGGCATTGAACCTAACCCCTGATCCGTGTGGGGTACTTGTCCGGTAATCCGACTTCCGAACCGCCTTTGCAACCTTGACGCCAGCGGAGCAGTCCGAAGCTCTCCAATGCGTCCTCAAGGGAGTGATGGTTCACCCTGGCAAGTTATCCCTGGAAATATTCGAACTAGGAGAGTTCTGCCCTAGTTCGCAGAAACGTAAAGAATGGCTCCCCGGGCTAGATTCGAACTAGCAACATTTCGGTTAACAGCCGAACGCTCTACCGTTGAGCTACCGGGGAGTAGCTTGCATTCGCAGCGGCAACAAAGCTGAAAAAGTGTAGACGAGCGGCACAGCGGAGTCAAACCGGCCTGGCGCCGGCTACTGAAGTCTTTGTTTCGCGGAGTCGTGCACGATCAAGTTCTCGAAAATCGCCAGAACGTGCTGGCGATATTGCACCACGCGCTCAAGCAACGGACGCAGCCCGGGTTGGTGCACCGACTCCTTGTCCCATTTCGCGAGTACCGGCGCGGGAACGGCGATGTCGCGCCGCAGCTCGTCGGCCGAATGTCCGCGCAGAAATAGGCCGTAGAAAAACGCGGCTTCTCGCTGCGGGAACTGAAAATCCTGCAGCGCGTCTTCCAGCGGATTGGCCTGAGTCGCCATGTCAGAAAATGCAGTTTACACATTTCGCAGTCGCCGTCAAGAGTTCGCGGCGCCTAATGCAAAATAGTGCTTTCGCTGCAACTGTACTGCCAATGTCGCCCGGCATCGTCGCCGGCCGCCGCAGCAAGTACTGGGCCTTGTGCTACCGCTTCCTGCGCCGCAACTTTTCGCATCTGCCCGTGTTTCATCAGTATGGCTGGCACGCGGCGCGCGGGACACGCGCCCTGTCGCCCGGCCGAGTTGTATTCCGGACGTACCCCAGGAGGAGGCCCGGCCACCCGGGCCTCCTCCCCGCTGAGTTTCGCCGTTGCGCGATTCTCAAATTGTGTTCCGCGACTCGTGCGCTGTTTATAGGGTCGGAACTTCAGCTCGACATAACTGCGAAAGAGCGCGAGGGTTTTAGCCCCTGAGGTAAACGGTCTGGCCCCTGCACTGGTCCGTTGACGTTTCGCGCATCGCTGCTTCCGCGCCGAAAAATTTTCGTCGCGCTTCGCGTTAACCTAATGATCGAGGCACGCATGGACGCACGCTGGAACCCGCGCCTGAACGCAAACCTGAAAACGACCGGCGCAGCCATAGTTTTCGCCGCCGCTGCGCTGGCGCTTTTCTGCCCGCCCACCACGCGCGCGCAGCAATCGCCGAGACCCCAGCAGGGTGGCGCGCCGCAAACGCAAGGTGCCATGCCGGGCGTTGACATGAGCGACATGCAGCACGAGACCGAGCAGAATCCCGAGGCGGCGCGCGCCGCAAACGACGCCATGTCCGGCAGCGAAATGGGCATGAGCGCCCACATGTTCATGACCGAGCTGCAATCGAAGGCGCCGGGCGACGATCGCCGCGCCAATGAAATCGTCGAAATTCTCGGCAAGTCCATCAGCAAGTACAAGGACTACCGCGTGGCCCTCGCGGACGGCTATCAGATCTTTCTGCCCAAATTGCCGCAGCAGCAGTATCACTTCACGAATTACAAAAACGCCTTCGCCGCGGCCTTCGTGTTCAATCCCGCGCATCCCACTTCGCTGCTCTATAAGAAGACGGCGACGGGCTACGAGCTGGAGGGCGCGATGTTCACCGCTCCGAAAAATGCCACCGAGCAGCAGTTGAACGAACGCGTTCCGCTCAGCGTGGCGCGCTGGCACGAGCACGTTAATTTCTGCATGCCGCCCAAGAGCTCGACCCCGCAGCAAGTGAACTGGAAGGAGTTTGGCCTCGCCGGCTCGATCGCCACCGAGGACGCCTGCGCGAAAGCCGACGGCCGCTGGGTGAAGCAAATTTTCGGCTGGATGGTCCACGTCTACCCCTTCGAGACCGACCCTGACAAAGTCTGGGCGCACTGAAAATCCGATAAGGATTGTCATCCCGAATGAGGCCGTTTTGCGGCGGACGAGGGCTCTGTTCTTTCCGGGTACTCCCCTCATCGCCGCCCCAATTGACGAGAGACCCTGGCCCCAGAGCCGAACATTGCTGTCGCCCACGGAAACCGCCCCCGAGGGTATCTCGAGGGCGGTTGGTAGAACCTGGCGTGCGTTATTTCCTTGCTGCGGTGAAATTGTCGGCCACTTGCGCCCAGTTGACGACGCTCCACCAGGCTTCAATGTAGTCGGGGCGCTTGTTCTGATACTTCAAATAGTACGCGTGCTCCCACACATCGAGGCCGAGGACACCTTTCCCACCGTCCATGATCGGGTTGTCCTGATTTGCGGTTGATTCGATGGCGAGTTTGCCGTCCTTGACCAACAGCCAGGCCCAGCCGGAGCCGAAGCGCGTGGTCGCGGCCTGAGCGAATTTCGTTTTGAAATCGGCGAAACTGCCGAAGGCTTTGGTGATTGCGCCTCCCAGATCGCCAGAGGGTTCGCCCCCGCCGCCCTTTTTCATCAGCTTCCAGAACATCGAGTGGTTGAGATGGCCGCCACCGTTGTTGCGCACGGCGGTGCGAATGTTTTCAGGGACATTGCCGAGATGCGCGAGCAGCTCTTCAATCGAAAGCTTCTGAAGGTCCGGGCTGGATTCGAGAGCTTTGTTGAGATTGGTGACGTAGGCGTTGTGGTGCTTGTCGTGGTGGATCTCCATCGTCTTCGCGTCAATGTAAGGTTCGAGTGCGTCGAAAGAATATGGGAGAGGCGGAAGTGTATAGCTCATTTGCGGAGCGGCTCCTTGTGCCGAAGTGGCGGTCATAATCTACCTCCTGATTTCCGATTCCTGCATGATAATTATACGCGCCTGGCCGGGAAGGCAGGAATACAGCAAATTCCCAAAGGCGCCGAGGCTGAGGAGGTCTTCATGCCATCCGTCGAGCACGTGGAAAAGCACTTCACAGCGACTGCGGCCGTGCGCGATATCGTGATCGGGATGGCGGACGGACTTACCGTGCCGTTCGCGCTCGCGGCCGGTTTGACGACCGCAGCGGCCGCCCTGAGCCGCGGCACAGGAATCATCGTCACTGCCGGTTTCGCTGAAATTGCCGGAGGATCGATCGCGATGGGCCTGGGCGGCTATCTGGCGGCGAAAACGGATACGGAGCACTACGCGGCGGAACTGGAACGCGAGTATCGCGAAACCGTGGAGCTGCCGGAAATCGAGACGGAGGAAGTCGCGAAGGTTTTCCGCGATTACGGCCTGACGGAATCGCAAATGGAGCCGATCGTAACGGTGATCACGGGCAATCAGAAAAAATGGGTTGATTTCATGATGCGGTTCGAGCTGGGACTCGAGCCGCCGGATCCGGCACGGGCCGCGCGCAGCGCGGTTACCATCGCTGCGTCGTATGTCGTCGGTGGTTTGATTCCGCTCGCGCCTTACATTTTGATGCATCAGATTGTTCCTGCGCTTTGGGTTTCGATCGGCGTGACGCTATTGGCCTTGTTCGTTTTCGGTTCGATCAAAGGGCACTACACGGGGGTGAAGCCATGGCGCGCGGGCGTGCAGACGGTGATCGTCGCCGGCCTGGCCGCGGCCGCGGCATTCTTGCTTGCGCGCCTGATCAGTTGAAGCAGATTGGTTGACAAGGTTTTGCTTACATTCACGGCATCTCATTGATAAGAATCACCAAAATTCCGTTGTGAGCGGTCTCGTGAAATTGATGTAGACGTCGTAGACCTTTCATGGCTATTTTGCATCTATAATTGGGTAGGCTTATACGGGGATTCGTCCACAGCCGTGCGGCGCGAAACTCACGGCGGAGCTCCGCGCGGTACAAATCACCTGTACTTGCGTCTAACGCATTCATAACCCTTGGCAGCTGCGACGGGCGCCCTGGGGTCGAAAAGGAGACAGCCATGAAAAGCAGTGATCTGCACATACCCCGCTGGGTGGCCACCGTCATAGTTCTGGTGGCGCTGATCGGCGGAGGAGTTCTTGCAATCGGATTCAGAAACTGGTCGGGCCACGAGGTTTTCGGCGCGCCGAATCTCGCGCTCACGATGGCGCGAAGCTCGAGTCCCGTGCCCCTCGGGAGCTTCAACAACGGATTTTCGTCCGTGCTGAAGCCCGCGCTCCCCGCGGTGGTGAACATTCACACGTCGAAGGTCGTCAAATCGAGACCCTCGCAGATGATGCCGTTCTTCAACGATCCGATGTTTAAGCAATTCTTTGGCGATCAGTTCGGAGAAGGTCAGCAACAGCCGCAAACGGAGAGGGAGCAGAGCCTTGGTTCAGGCGTGATCATCACTTCCGATGGAACGATCGTGACGAACAATCACGTGATCGACGGAGCGAGCGATATCGAAGTAGATCTGGCGGACAAGCGTGAATTCAAAGCCAAGCTTGTAGGCACGGACGCGAAGACCGATATTGCCATCTTAAGGATCGATGCAACAGGCTTGCCTACGCTCGCAGTGGGAGATTCCTCGAAGCTACAAGTTGGCGACGTGATCTTTGCAATCGGCGAGCCCTTCGGACTGGGTGGTACGGCGACGATGGGAATCGTAAGCGCGACCGGACGCGGCGGACTGGGGATCGAAGGTTATGAGGACTTCATCCAGACCGATGCGGCTATCAATCCGGGTAATTCCGGCGGCGCTATGATTGATCTGCACGGTGACCTGATTGGAATTAACACGGCGATTCTGAGCGGTGGCGGCGGCGGCAATCAGGGAATCGGCTTCGCCATTCCGATCAACATGGCGCGTTCGGTGATGGACCAGATCGTCGGGCACGGTAAAGTCGTGCGCGGCTATTTGGGTCTGTATCCGCAAGACGTGACGCCAGCGCTCGCGAAGCAATTCGGGCTGAACAAACCCGGCGGCGCGTTGGTCAGCGGATTGAAGCCCGATGCTCCGGCGGCAAAAGCCGGACTGAAGAACGGTGACGTCATTCTTGAACTCAACGGCCAGCCGGTGGAATCGGCCAACGACCTGCGCTTGCGGATTTCGCAAACGGCTCCGGGATCGAGCGTCAGGCTCGAAGTCTCGCGCGACGGCAAAACACAGGACATGAGCGTCACGCTTGGCGAACTTCCGACAGACAAGTCCGCGGAAGAACAGCCAGGTGAAAGCACCGGTGGCGGTCTCGACGGCGTACACGTACAAGACCTGACCCCGGAAACCGCAGAGGAGCTACAATTGGCTCCTGGAACTCGCGGCGTGGTGGTGGAATCAGTTGATCCTTCGAGCGCGGCGGCTGCGGTGGGACTGCAGCGTGGGGACGTGATCCAGGAAGTCAACCACAAGCCCGTCCATAACATCACAGAGTACAAACAGGAGCTCGCTGCGGCAGGCAAGCAGCCGGTGCTCCTGTTGGTGAATCAGGGCGGCGTGACGCACTACGTCGTGATCGAGTCGCGCTAAGCGCCGAGTCGGGAATCAGAGGACACTGCCGAGGACGGTGCACCCAGCATCCATCCTTGGCAGTGTTGGCATTCATCGTGCATGGAGGGTCGCAGGCTCGATCGGAGCTTTCGTGACCCTTTCGAGCGCCTCGATGCACATCTTGTTTTTGGATGGCATCGCAACCGATAATTCAGAGCCGTGTTAGTTCCCGTGTAGGAACTGTGTAAACAAGACAACTCGAAGTCCCGCAGTCGATCGAGGATGGGCCTACCGCCTTATTTTATAATGTGTTGGGTTATCGCTTTCGGCACGACCGGGGGTAGAATGGTACCTGAGTTCTATTCACCCCGGCCCTTAGTTCTAGTACTTAAGTAGTGTGCGGGGAGTTGTGTCGCCGCACAGCAAACAGCCTATCAGGGCGCTTGGGGTGAAAGTTATGGCACTGGTAAAGAATAGACCCGTATTCAAGGAAGCCTTACTCCCGGAAGGTAAAAAGCGCTGGGGCTCATTCAGTGTTGGCCTGGGGCTCGAGTGCTTTGCCCTCACGGCTCTGGTTGTGCTGCCTCTGCTGATACCGCAGAAGTTCGAGGCGGCGCAGCACTACTGGGTCACGCCGATTGAGGCACCGGTCATTCAACCGTGGAAGCCGCAACCGCCGCCGAAGCCCGTGGTAATGAAGCGGGAAATCGTTAAGGAAATTCCCAAGCCTGTAGTGGTCGAAGTGCCGAAACCGAAGATTTATAATCCAGTCATCAGCACGCCTGTCGTGAAGCAGGTGGTAACAAAGAAGGTTCAGGCGCCAGACATGACGGAAGTCGCGAAGGAATTTCCCAATCCGTCGCTGGGAAGTTCGGCTATCCCGACATTGAAGAAGCCACGCGAACAGGTTCAGACGGGAGGCTTTGGCGATCCGAATGGCGTTCCGACGAACGGAAAAACGGACCGCAATGTGAATATTGCATCGGCGGGCAGCTTTGATTTGCCGACTGGCCCAGGAGTCGGAAATGGCACGGGCGGAGCCAAGGGAGCCAAGGGCGTTGTCGCCAGCACCGGATTTGGCAACGGCGTTGCAGCAGGTGGGACAGGCGGCGGGACTCACGGCACAGTGCAACAGGGCATGTTTGATGTAAAGGCAGCCGATGCTCCAAAAGTGAAGCAGACGGCGGTTGTCTCGAACACGAAGCCAGTGGAAATTCTTTCGAAGCCCAGGCCGGTTTACACCGACGAAGGCAGGAACAAGAAGATCGAAGGGGATGTCCTGGTAGAGGTTGTCTTTGCGGCGACGGGCGAAGTGAAAGTCGAGCGAGTGGTCCGCGGCCTGGGCTACGGCCTGGATGAATCGGCGATGGCGGCGGCCCGTCAGATTCGTTTCAAGCCGGCGACGCAGGACGGGCAGCCGGTTGATTTTCCCGCGATCGCGCATATTACATTTGAGATGGCGTACTGATTGGCGTACTGAAAGGGGAAAGTAATGCGTACCTGGAAAAATTTCTCTCTATCAATCATCCTTTTGGGCGCTTTTGCGGGTGTAGCCGGCGCGCAGGCGAAGCAGACGGCTGACCAGATTCAGCCGCAACCTGGCAATTCCACATCCAGCACGGTCACGACGGTGAATCAGGCCATTGATCGAATGATTGCGCGCGAGCACGACGAAAATGCAACCGTTCGGCGCTACAACCCGATCATCGAGACCTACATTCAGGACATGAAACCAGACAAAGATATGGGCTCACTCCCCGTAAAGGACCATTACTTTCTTGGCCAGGCCAATCTTTCGAAGGGCATCGTAGACAACTCGATGCTGGATAAGAAGAAGGGGAAGATGTCGGAGTTTAACCCGCTCTCGCATGTCTCCGACTTCTTCGTATCGTCGTACGTTCCCGAGGGTTTTCTTCAGATGATTTATCTGGACACGACCGGGTTCGACCGACAGCACTACCAATTCGATTACGTCGGCAGGGAGTTTCTGGGCGAAGTGCGCTGCCTGGTTTTTGACGTGACGCCGCTGCCGAAATCGGGCAAGGGCCGCTTCAAGGGCCGTGTGTGGGCCGAGGACGAAGGCTACACCATCGTGCGTTTCAACGGTGTTTATACGCCGCTGGCGGGAATCAACGGCTTCAACCTGCACTTCGATAGCTGGCGCTTAAACGTTCAGCCTGGGCTTTGGCTGCCCTCTTTCGTTTTCAGTCAGGAGTCGGACCTAAAGGATTTTCTCGGGAATCATGTTCGCTTCAAATCGCAGACCCGCCTGTGGGGCTACGATCTGAAGAACACCGGCCGCGAAGAAGAGTTCAGTCAGCTGACGATCGAAGCAGCGACGGCCATCACCGATCAGGCAGCCCAGCAGCAGGACCGCTCTCCGATCGAGGCGGAACGCGAGTGGCAACATCAGGCCGAGATCAATGTTCTGGAGCGCTTGCAGCGTACTGGTTTACTTGCGCCTCCGAACGAAGTGGATAAAGTCCTCGAGACCGTGGTCAACAACCTCGAAGTGACGAACAACCTCGATGTCCAGCCGGAGATTCATTGTCGTGTGCTGCTCACCGGCACGCTGGAATCGTTCTCCATCGGCCACACGATCGTTCTGAGCCGCGGACTGATTGACGTGCTTCCGGACGAAGCCAGCCTCGCTACGATGCTCGCGCAGGAGTTGGCCCAGATCATTGTCACGAAGCCCTCCACCGATCAGTGGGGCTTTAACGACACCACAAACGTCTCGACGGTCGAAGCGTTAAATCATTTCTCGTTCCGCGACACCCCGGCGGACATTCAAGCCGCGAACACGAAAGCGGTGGAGCTGCTGAAGAACTCTCCCTACAAGGATAAGCTGGGACCCGCGACCTTGTTCCTGAAACAGCTCGACGCGGAAGCGAAGGAGCTCCCCGCGCTGATCAATCCACATCTGGGTAACGGTGTGACCCTCGGCACCGCGTTGGCAGGCACGGGACCGGCGCTGCAACCCGACAAGGTTGATCAGATCGCGGCGCTGCCGATCGGCGCCCGTCTGAAGCTCGATCCATGGAGCGATCGCGTAGAGCTGCTCAAGGCTAAGCCTGTCGCGTTGCTCTCGGCGCGAGAGAAGATGCCCTTTGAAGTTACCCCATTCATGCCCTTCCTCACTCGCTATCAGAAGCCTGGCTCCGGTGTAACTGCCGATCCGGCCAAGGCGGACCTGGCGAAGAAGGATCAGCCGCAACAACAACAGCAATAGGGATCCGAAGCTAAGAATTTCGGTTTCAACAGGCCCGGCGGGTATCATCTTCCCACCGGGTCTTTGTTTTTGTGGCCGGGCGAATTCCCATTCACCCGAAGCGCATCCGGCTTACATCTCTCATTTACCGTCGTTCGTGCGGACGGCCGCCCAAAGCTATTTCCAATCAGCATGGGGATGAGCGAAACTTGGGGGGCCGTGCACCGCCAATCCCTGCTCGATTACTTTCGCACCGATTCGCGTCCCCTGCGCGAGGCGGCGGTCGTTTGGCGGCGCGGGTATCGCACGATTCGATGGTCATACGCGGACTTGCTGAGCGCGGCGAGGCAATTTGATTTCGAGCTGGGAAGGAGCGGAATTGAAAAAGGCGACCGGGTTCTTCTGTGGGGAGAGAACTCCGGGGAATGGGTCGCCGCATTCCTCGGATGCCTGTTCCGCCGTGCGGTGTCGGTGCCGATGGACGTTACGGCCGACAGGGAATTTGCAGGCCGTGTGGCCAAACGAGCGGGTGTGCGCCTTGCCGTGGTTGGCCGGGGGCTGTCGCTACCAGACGGCGGACCCGCTACGCTCTGTCTGGAGGATTTTTTCGATGCCGCAGAGAAGCGACCTCTGGAGACTTTTTCGCCGGTGGCAGCCGGGCGCCGCGATCCGGTCGAAATCGTTTTTACATCGGGGACGACGGCAGAGCCGCGGGGCGTAGTGCTGACGCACGGGAACCTGCTCGCGAATCTCGAGCCAATCGAAACAGAGATTGAGCGCTACCGGCGATACGAACGCGTTTTCCACCCGCTCAAGATTCTCGACCTGCTGCCGCTGAGCCATGTGTTTGGGCAATTGCTTGGTGTCTTTCTGCCGGCAATTCTTGGCGCCACTTCGGTGTTTCTCGACACACTCAATCCCGCCGAAGTCGTTCGCACGATTCGGAGCGAGCGGGTGTCCGTGCTGGTGACGGTTCCGCGGCTGATCGAATCGCTGCGTGACCACGTGGAGCGCGATCTGGAGTCGCACGGCCGCCGCGAGAAATTCGAGCGAAATTGGCGCAACTCCCAAGGCGAACATTTTCTGAGGCGCTGGTGGCGGTTCCGTGCGATCCGGAGAAAATTTGGCTGGCGATTCTGGGCAATCGTCTCCGGAGGCGCAGCGCTTCCCGCGGCGGCCGAACAATTCTGGGACCGGCTCGGCTACGCCGTGATTCAGGGGTACGGGCTCACGGAAACGACGTCGCTGGTCAGCTTGAATCATCCGTTTCGAACAGGGAAAGGCTCGATTGGAAAGGCGCTGCCGGGGCTGGAGGTGAAGCTCTCGGACGAAGGAGAAATTCTGGTGCGCGGCGAAAACGTCGCGTCGGGGTATTGGAAGGACGCGGGAGTCGCGTCCGTGGTCGATGCGGACGGATGGTTTCACACCGGCGACCTTGGCGAGCGCGACGCGAACGGGAACCTTTATTTCAAGGGGCGACAGAAGAACGTGATCGTCACGCCGGAAGGCTTGAACGTGTATCCGTCGGATTTGGAAACGGAGCTGCGCAAGGAGCCGGGCGTGCGCGATTGCGTTGTCGTGGGTTTGGCGCGCGATGGAAACGCCGAACCGTGCGCGGCGCTCCTATTGCGTGAGGCGCATTCCGAGGCTGGCGCGGCGGAGATTGTCCAGCGCGCAAACCAGCGGCTCGCGCCATTTCAGCAGATGAGGCGCTGGCTCGTCTGGCGCGACAGAGATTTCCCGCGGACGCCGACGCAGAAGCCAATGCTGAGCCGCATCCGCGAAGCAGCGGAGGCGGAGCTGGGCGGCGCCAAGGTCGTAACCGCGATGTCCGGAGCACCATCAGGACCGCTCGCCGAGCTTTTCGCGCGCGTTTCGCACGGCCGCACGCTCCCGGATGACGCGAGCGGGCTGCAACTCAGCTCGGTCGAGCGAGTGGAACTGCTGAGCGCGCTCGAAGACCGCTATCAGGTGGATCTGAGTGAAACGGAATTTGCATCCGCTGATAGCGTGCAAGAGCTGGAGAGGTTGGTCGAATCACCGTCGTCACGCGCCGCACCGTTTCAGTATTCGCGGTGGCCGCAGGGATGGGCCGCCCGATTCTTCAGGTTCGTGGTGCTGAATCTGGTGGCGCGGCCCGCCATGCTGATTCTTGCGTGGCCACGGGTAGGCGGGCGCGAGAACCTTCGCGGCGTTAGCGGCCCCGTCCTGGTTGTCTCAAATCACGTGACCTATCTCGATCCCGCTTACGTGCTCGAAGCATTGCCGGGACGGCTGCGGCGGCGCCTGGCGGTGGCGATGGATGGCGAGGTCCTCTCGGCAATGAGGCAACCTGCGCCGGATACGGGATTTTTCGCGGGCCTGCTGGGCCGCGTGAAATACATTTTGATCACTTCCATTTTCAATGTGTTTCCGCTGCCGCGCCTTTCCGGCTTTCGCAAGAGTTTTGCATTCGTTGGCAATTTGATTGACCGCGGTTGGAGCGTGCTGGTTTTTCCGGAAGGCGAATTAACGCGCGACGGCCACATCGCGCCGTTTCGAGCCGGGATCGGACTGCTGGCTGCGCGGCTGAAAGTGCCCGTGGTGCCCGTGCGTCTCGAGGGGCTTTACGACCGGAGGGAAACAGACAAGATCTGGGCGCCGCCCGGGCACATTCGAATTTCGATCGGCGCACCGGTTCGATTCAGCGACAGCGATGCGGCCGAACAAATCGCCCGGGACCTCGAGGGGCGCGTTGGCGCGCTCGGGGCTATCAGGTAACCTGTTCCGTGATAGGGCACGGCCTGCATGGCGCTCGCATTTTGTACGATACAATGGTGCGGGGGAACGAATGATCCATCGTGTTGTGCTTCATAACGGCGCTATGCTGCCCGTCGAACAGGTGCGGCTATCGCCCGGCCAAGCGGGCCTGATGAGCGGCTGGGGCATTTTCACCACGATGCGAATCATCGAGGGCATCCCGTTCGCGTTCGAGCGGCATTGGAAGCGCCTGACTCGCGATGCCCAGAAGACGCACTGCCCATTCCCATTTTTGGAGGAGACGGTTCACAGTCAGTTGCATGAAGTTCTGCGCGCGAATCGCGTGCGAGAAGGATGCGCGCGAATCTACGCGATCTACAACCAGGTTGGCTTCTGGCGCAGCGACGAGGAGTTGCCTGCGACAGACTTGCTGATCTGTTCGGCCGATCTGCCGCCACATAAGGAGCCCGTTCGACTGGCTCTGCGCGAACACGGACGCTACGCGGCTTCGCCGCTGGCCGGTGTGAAGGTAACTTCGTGGCTAAACAATGTTTGGAGTCTCTACGAAGCGCAGCAGGGTGGTTTCGACGAAGTCGTGCTGCTCAACGAGCGCGGGGAAGTGGCCGAATGCACGGCGGCGAATATCTTCTGCGTTCGGGACGGGCGCGTTCTCACGCCGCCGCTTTCCTCCGGATGTCTTGAGGGCGTGACGCGCGGCGTCGTGCTTGAGATCGGCGCTGGGGCGGGCGTACCGGTGGAAGCTCGCACACTACGGCCGGAGGACCTTTACTCCGCCGATGGAGTCTTTATCTCATCCACGAACCGCAACATCATCGCTGCTGGCGAAATCAACGGCCGCAAGATCGCGACGGCGGCGCTGCCGGTGATGGAGAAGCTCGAGAAGGCTTTCTCGACGTACGTGCGAGAGTATGTTGAATCGCGCACTGCCGCGGCCGGCAAGCGCTGACGGAAGCGCGAGGTCTTGGCGCTCGTTAGTGAACCAGAAATCCCGCGGCGCCGATGGCAACTCCGAGGAGTCCGAGCACCAGCCCGAATCCCCAGAAAATGCGTTTGCGCGTGAGCAACGTGATCGAGCAGATCACGAGCGCGGCTTCGAGCATCACTTCGCCGAGATCGAAACGATCCGCGCGGCGCCCTTCGCGTTTTACATCGCCTTGAGCCTTTCTTGCTTCGGCTTCGATATCCTTCTGCTCGTCGCGATAGCGCTCGACTTCCTTGGTGTACTTTTCCTTCACCTTTTCCACCTGATCGGAGGCTTGCAAGGAGAAGACCGTGAGTTGGTCGAGGAAAAGTTCGTAGGTGTGCCGGCGAATGTCCTTAGCCTGATAATAGGCCCATTGGTCGGTGGCTTCGGTCTGGTGCAGGAGTTCTTCGGTGTGCGCACGATGGCCGAGCAGGGAAACCGCGGCGACCAGCACGGCGAGAATCGCCATCGTCACCGTCACGGGTGCGAGGCTTTCGTGTTCCGAGCCTGCTTCAGCGTTCTCCTGCAACTCGTGGAGCTCATCGGGCATATTCGATCCTCCAGGAAGGAATCCGTGCGATCGTGCGCGCAAGAGAATAGCAGAATTCGTCCGACGCGGGCCATGGGTTGGTCGTTCGGTTTCCGTCATCTGATCGCGCGAGGAGTCTAAAAGCAAAGAGAAACACGAACGATTCTCCGCAGAGAACACAGAGAAAAGCCCAAGACTTTCTGCAGGGCCGCAGAGTAGGGCTAAAGACTTACTACACAGGGCCCGGAGAAGGTGGAGAAAAAGCGTGACACTCACTGTACTTGACGCTGATATGGCTCGGCTACCGCCATTCGACCTGTTCCGGTACAATCGCCGTGGGAATAAATCGAGGAGGTCGGATTCCATGACTGAGCTTGCCAGCAAGAATTGCGTTCCGTGCCGCGGAGGTGTGCCGCCGCTCGCCGGTAAGGAACTCGAGGCGCTCGCGAACCAGGTGCCGCAGTGGAAGGTCGTGGAGGGACACCACCTCACCCGCGGGTTCAAGTTTCCGGATTTTCTGCAGGCGCTTGCGTTCACCAACAAGGTCGGAGAACTTGCCGAGGGGCAGGGACATCACCCCGATATTTTGCTTTCGTGGGGCAAGGCGGAAGTTACTACCTGGACGCACAGCATCAATGGCCTGACCGAAAGCGACTTCATTCTGGCTGCCAAAATAGACAAGCTCTGATCGAATTCTGATCGACACCGGCGGGGCGATTTCGAGAAAAACGAACGGCAACCGAGGGAACGACACATGGGCAAGGTTACAGGCGGAGAGATGGTCGTACGAACATTGAGGAAGGCCGGCGTGAAGAACGTGTTCGGGTTGCACGGGGCGCATCTCGAGTCTATTTTTCAGGCGTGCCTGGATCATCACATTCCCATTACCGACACGCGCCATGAAGTGGCTGCCGGACACGCGGCAGAAGGCTACGCACGCGCGACGCGCACGCTGGGCGTGGCCATGGTCACCGCTGGCCCGGGCTTCACAAACGTGATCACCTCGATTGCGAACGCTTACCTCGATCGCACGCCTGTGCTTTACATCACGGGATCCAGTGGTCTGGGCGACGCGGAGACCAACACGCTGCAGTCGGGCCTCGATCAGGTTGCCGTGGCAACGCCGATCACCAAGTGGGCGCATCGGATCACGGTTACACAGCAGATACCGCGTCTGGTGGCGCAGGCGATTCGCATGGCGACTTCTGGTCCGATGGGCCCCGTGCTTCTGGATATACCCGCCGACGTGCTGGGGGCGCAAATCGACGAAGAATCCGCGCCGATTCCGGAGCGGGTCTTGCTGGATTCGCCGGCCGTGCCCCAAGTTCCCGCGATTGACGAAGCCATCCATCTGCTCAAGAGCGCGGCGCGGCCGGTAATTATGGTAGGTGTCGGCGCATATTTTTCAGATGCTGGCGAAGAGTTGCGGGCGTTTGCCGAAACAGCGGGAATTCCTGTCTTCTCGGATTTTCAGGCGCACGGATTGCTTCCGAGCAATCACGCGCTCTACGGCGGCACGTATCACAAGATGGCGGATCTTTCCGCAGCTGGTCAGCGGCCCGATCTGGTGCTGGCGCTGGGAGTCCGCTTCGGGCTTTTCACGCTGGGGATGAGCGATCTGGTGGTTCCGCTCGCGGCAAAAATTATTCACGTCGAAATTGATCCCAAAGAGATCGGCCGGTTGCGACAAGTGGCTGTGGGAATCGTCGCCGATCCCCGCGAAACCCTGCGCGCGTTGAACGCCAGGGCAAAATCTGAAAAATGGCCGGACCGCAGCAGCTGGCAACTGACCGTGCGCAACGCCAAAGTGGAGCGCTGCAAGCGTGCGCAAGCGGATCTGAATCGGGCCGCGCCGCCCATTCATCCGTTTCAGGCGGTGTCTGCGATTGCGGACCATATTGCCGAAGACACGATCGTTGTCGGCGACGGCGCGGAGGCTTACCACTGGATGAACGAGGTGATTCGCCAGAATCATCCCGGCAGTTACATCACGCACGGGTTTCTCGGGTCGGTTGGATTCGGGCTGGGCCTTTCGCTCGGCGCGCAGGTGGCGCATCCGAAGCGGCCGGTGCTCTGCCTGGTGGGTGACGGCGCGGTTGGATTCACGATCGCTGAATTCGACACAATGGTGCGCCACAAGCTGCCGATTGTCGTCGTGGTGATGAACAATCACAGCTGGGCGGCGTCGCAACATTTTCAGGAAATTGTGTCCGGCAAAGAGCGCTTGTCGGGCACCGAGCTTGGCGACGCGAACTACCACGAAGTGGCCGCGGCGTTTGGGTGCCACGCTCAGCGCGTGACCGAAATCAAGGATCTCGGCCCAGCCATCCAGGCCGCATTCGCGAGCGGTAAGCCCGCGTGCATCAATGTGTCCATTGACTTGGCACCGCTGCCGCCAGAGCTGCACTTGCTGATGGCGAGACACTAGGGCTCGTGCAGACCGACACCCAGGGCGAGAGCCCCTGTAAGAGAGGATCGGTTTGTCGTGAGGCTTGAAGCCCCACTCTTCTACCTGTGAGTTCATCGATGCAAATGCGGCGGTTGGGGAAAAACGGCCCATTGGTTTCGACCCTCGGTCTCGGCTGCATGGGCATGTCGGGAATGTACGGGCATGCGGAGGAGCGAGAAAGTATTGCCACGATTCATGCCGCGCTTGATGCGGGCATCAATCTTTTTGACACCGGCGACTTCTACGGCATGGGGCACAACGAGTTGCTGCTGCAGAAGGCACTCGCCGGGCAACCGCGCGAGCGTTTTTTCATCTGCGTGAAATTCGGCGGCATGCGCGGGCCAAGTGGAGCGTTTATCGGACTCGATGCGCGCCCGGTGGCCGTGAAGAATTTTCTCGCCTACACGCTGAAACGGCTTGGCACGGATTATGTGGATCTCTACCAGCCCGCGCGCGTGGATCCATCCGTTCCGATTGACGACACCGTTGGCGCCATTTCGGAAATGGTGAAGGCAGGGTACGTTCGGCACATCGGTCTTTCCGAGGCGTCGTCGGAGACAATTCGTCGCGCGCACGCGGTTCATCCGATTGTCGCGCTCCAGATTGAATATTCGCTGATCTCGCGGAGCGTCGAAGCGGGCATTCTGCCGACGCTGCGCGAGCTCGGCATCAGCATGACCGCTTACGGCGTGTTTTCGCGCGGATTGCTCACCGGGCATGTTCCAAGCCGCGACAGTTCGTTCGAGGGGGACATTCGCGGTCATTTCCCGCGATTTCAAGGCCAGAATCTCGAGCGAAACCAACAGATAATTTCGCGATTGCAGGAACTCGCGCGGAAAAAGGGCGTGAGCGTCGCTCAGCTCGCGCTTGGATGGATCCTTACCAAGGGAAACGACATTGTTCCGCTTCCAGGCGCTCGTCGGCGCGAACAACTAACGGAATCGCTGGAATGCTTGAAGCTTTCGTTTTCCGCGGACGAGATTGACGCGATGGAGCGCGCCGTGCCGGAGGGATCTGTGGCGGGCGATCGCTACGCTGCCGAGCAAATGTCGGTTCTCGATAGCGAGCGCAAGGCCAGCGCGTCGAAATCAGCCCACTAGTGAATGGCTGCGGACGGCGCGCTATTCGCGCTAGCGTCATTCAATAGCTTGACCGCATCGGGGCTGAGCTTCAGGTTCGTTGAACCAAGCAAGTCCTTGAACTGATCGAGGCTAGTTGCGCTGGCGATGGGTGCCGTGACTCCGCGGGCCAGCAGCCACGCGAGCGAAATCTGGGCGAGCGTGGCGCCGAGATCAGCTGAGACGGTATCGAGGGCTTTCAAGATGCGGTACCCCCGTTCGTTCAACATATTTTTCACGCGATAGCCTCGCGCCTTACCTTCGGCATCTTTTTCAGAGCGATACTTCCCGGTAAGAAATCCGCTGGCGAGGCCGAAATACGGGATGACCCCGATATTTTCGCGCTGGCAGAGATTGGCGAGGTCGCCTTCGTAGTCGAAGCGGTCGTATAGGTTGTACCAAGGCTGCAGGCTCTCGTATCTTGGAAAGCCATGAGCCGCGCTGACCCGTAGAGCTTCCGCGAGGCGGTCGGCCTTGAAGTTCGACGCGCCGATGGCTCGCACTTTTCCCGCACGGATGAGATCGGCAAAAGCCTCAAGCGTTTCCTCCATCGGCGTTTTGTCATCATCTCGATGCGACTGATAGAGGTCAATGTAGTCCGTTTGCAAGCGCTTGAGCGAGCGTTCGACCGCCCTCGCGACATAAGCCTTGGAGAGACCCGTTTCGCCGGGGGCCATCTCGACGCCGAGCTTGCTCGCGATCAGAACCTTGTCGCGATTACCACGCTTGGCGAGCCAATTGCCGATGATCGTCTCGGACTCACCGCCCACGTGTCCGGGAATCCACTTCGAATACACGTCCGCGGTATCAATCAGATTGAGCCCCGACGCGACGAATGCATCGAGCAACCTGAAGGAGGTCGGCTCGTCTGCCGTCCATCCGAATATGTTTCCGCCGAATACCAGCGGTCCGATTTCGAGGCTGGAATTTCCGAGTCTGCGCTTGATCAAGTGGATGCTCCTGTATTCGCTCGCCGATGTTCGCTGCCGGCGCGCACCGCGCAAGAATGTTAGTCGAGACGCTGGCATTCCCGCAACTGGTGTCCGGGCAACTACGGCGAGAACCCGTCTTGACAGTGGTTCCGCTTGCGAGGGCTCCGGTCATCGGATTAATCAGGAGCTACCATCGGTAGCCGCGTCAAGTGGGAGCCAGATATACCCACCCGGTTTCGTCCGAGAGATGCAGCTCCCTGGAAAAGACCGTGGAATTGGGACTCGTCAGACTGTAGGAGGGCGAATCGGCTTCAAGGTCTTTCTCCCATCGCTCCGAGAGAGCGAGCAGACGGGAAGATCGCGGGCTGCCGTCCGTTCGCTGTTCCCGATCGTTGAGAAAGATTCGGAACCCTGCTACGGGCGCATCCGATACGATGACAAGAACTCATGCCACATTGGCGTGACTGGAGTGACACCCAACCAAGAGATGCTGAAATCTCTGTCTGTTGAGCGCCCGCGTGGAGACTGGAGGTTCCGGGAGGGACTCATTCCTGTGCCTCCGATGGGGCCTGTGGTCATTTTCTGGCCGGGCGGCCCCCCCCCGTGGCGGCCAACAAAACAGTCGCTGCCAAATTGACCACGGACATGACCGATGCAATCGGTCAACCGAATTCGGTACGTTCCAGCGGTGACCTTCTTCGCTTGCTTCGGGAACAGTGAACCGGATGCTCGAATGCCTGACGCACGCGCCAACCGGACCACCAACCACGGTTGGGTTTTTTTCAAAATGATCCGCTACCCATCTTTTGACGGGATCGGGGATAGGAGAGGACGAAACTGCCCTATTTGCGCCATTCCGGCGGTGTATAAACAGGCGATCGGAGCTTTGCCGTTGTAACCACAGGCTGCTTTTCGGCGGAATGAGGTGCAGGCGATGTACGTGAAATTCGAGACATAGATCATCAGACTAGAAGGAGTTGGGTTTAATGCGCGATTCCGCGTCATCATCCATTTCCTGGGGAGCACAAGTCTTCTAATGTACGATAGTTTCAAACCTTCCATTGACGACGGGATTGCGTTCGGTGGCCGGGTCGCAGTCGTACTCATCGCTCATGCGGTTTATATCCGTTATGCGTTCGTAGGTGAGCGTGACATTCATCGGTTTGGCCAGCGCGATCGGATCGTCC
>Ga0210395_10001257_pt1 | contig 19690 bp, 17 predicted proteins | sample IncBWH4OmetaG_FD_150861 | JGI IMG/M metagenome (GOLD analysis project Ga0210395, IMG submission 150861) | Forest soil microbial communities from Barre Woods Harvard Forest LTER site, Petersham, Massachusetts, United States - Inc-BW-H-4-O ...
AAACACGTGCTGAACGGCCAGAACCAGTTCGCTTCCGGTGGATTGCTGCTCATGATCGTCGGCGGCCTCGGCGTCTGGCTGCGAGCCATTCCTCTGCGCGCGTGGCACTGGTTGGTCGAGCAATCCACGCTGATGGTCACGGTGAACGACGAAGACGCGGCGTTTGTCTGGGTGAAGGAGTGGTTTCTGGAACAGAAGTTCCTGAAGAGCATTCGCAGGGTTGACCTTGACACAACACTGCGAGGCGACAGTCTCGCCCTGGTTCCAGCGCCTGGAACGCACTGGTTCTGGTATGGGGGAAGGCCTTTCATCGTGTACTTCTACCGTACGGAAGATACGAAGGGTTTTACCAACAGGCGCAGCGAGGGACTCACGTTCCGCACCATCGGTCGAAGGCAGAGTTTCCTGAAGCAGTTTGTGAAGGAAATCGTGGTATGCCACGAGAAGAACGTGGGCGACAAGTCCTCGCTGTTCGTACACGCCGATTATTGGGACCGTGTGCAGGGATATGTGCCGCGCGCACTGGAGTCGGTGATCCTGCGGCCCGGTGAAAAAGAGCGCCTGCTGGAGGATGTGGAGAAGTTCAAGAACGCGAGGCAGCGTTACCGTCATCTCGGTGTGCCGTATCACCGTGGGTATCTGCTCTACGGACCGCCAGGAACGGGGAAGACGTCGTTGGTGTCGGCAATCGCGGAAAAATTCGCAGTGTCGATCTACGCGATCAACCTCGCAGACTTTAACGACCGAAGTCTGATGAAGGCGATCAACGATGTTCCGCCGGGCTCAGTCGTGTTGTTTGAGGACATCGACTGCATGAAAGGAGGGAAGGCGCGAGAGAGCGTCGAGCAATCGGGGGCGCAAAAGAAAGTGGAGCAGCGGGACGAAAAGAAAGCGGACATTTTCGGTGTGACGCTGTCGGGATTGCTGAACGTTCTTGACGGATTTCACACTCCCGACAACGTGCTGTTCATGATGACCAGCAATCACATCGATGCGCTCGATCCGGCTTTGCTGCGGCCGGGGCGAATCGATTACCGGCTGTATCTGGGCGCTGCAACCGACGAGCAAAAGGTCGAACTGTATCTCCGATTTTTTCCGCGCGCTGCAGAACGTGAAGCATACGCCTTTGTCGATGCTCATGCAGGAGCGACGACGATGGCAGAGTTTCAGGGAACGTTGCTGGCCGTGGCAGAGAATCGCCCGAGCCTTGATACGGAGGCAAGCCCGGATCGGACAGAGTCGGATCGGACAAGGCAGGAAGAGCCGGTACTCGCGCCGCGATGAGCGGCGCTTGCACCGGAAGTGTTTCGCCGGTGGTGAAGGTAACGGTTCCTTCGAAGGGCGCAGGTTCGAGTCCTGCCATGTTCCTTTACGGAATGTGTAGCTCAGTTGGCAGAGCAATACCGTTGCCGCTAAATTCCCCGGCGAGTTCTAATGCAGCACGACAACCACTTTCGCCGGTGGTGAAGACGAGGGTTACTTCATAAGCCGAAGGTTGCGGGTTCGAATCCCGTCATGGCGCGAGCCATGTAGCTCAAACCTGGATAGAGCAACGGACAAATACCGTCGTCGCCGAATTCCCCGGCGATTGAAACAACAACAGATTCCTCACCGGCAGAGAGCGCCGGTTCGGAATGACAACAAGTTTGGCGGGAAGCTAGCAGCACGAAGCTTCTGGCTGAAAGCTGACAGCTGATAGCTGACAGCGACAAAGGAGGCCACTCATGGCTCGACTGAATCTACTCAACCTGAACTTTGGTCTGCGCACGCACGAAGGCGCGCCGGCCCGCAACATCTCGAACGAACTGCAACTGCGGCGCTCGGTGCTGGCTTGCCTGCTTTGGGAGAGTCAGTTCTACGAGGACGGAGTCGATATCGCGGGCCGCATCGCGCAGCTTGTGCCCAAGGTCGATGCCGAGAAAGTGGCTGCACTTGCGGTCGAAGCTCGCGAGAAGATGAAGCTGCGTCATGCGCCGCTGTTGCTGGTTCGCGAGATGGCACGTCACGCCACGCATCGCAAGCTGGTGGCGGAGACGTTGATGCGCGTCATCCAGCGTGCCGACGAACTCGCTGAGTTCGTCGCCATCTACTGGAAGGACGGGCGCGTGCCGCTCTCGGCGCAGGTCAAGAAGGGGCTGGCCGCGGCTTTCCCCAAGTTTGATGAGTACGCGCTGGCGAAGTACGATCGCGGTGGACCCATCAAGCTCCGAGACGTCTTGTTCCTCGCTCACGCCAAGCCGCGTGATGAGGCACAGGCCGAGGTGTGGAAGCGTCTGATCGCGGGCGAGCTCACGGCTCCTGACACGTGGGAGGTTGCACTCTCGTCTGGCGCGAACAAGCGCGAGGCCTGGGAGCGGCTGCTCCGCGAGCAGAAGCTGGGTGCTCTCGCACTGCTCCGTAACCTGCGCAACATGCGGGAAGCCGGAGTGAACGAAGACCTCGTGCTCGCCGCGCTCGGTTCCATGAGCACAGCCCGTGTGCTTCCGTTCCGCTTTCTGGCCGCGGCGCGTTACGCTCCGCAGTGGGAAGAGGCACTGGAGCAGGCCATGCTGAAGTGCGTTGGTTCTCAGGACAAGACGCAGGAGAAGCTGACTGGCAAGACTATCGTGCTGGTCGACGTTTCCGGCTCGATGACTGCGCCGCTTTCTCAGCGTTCCGAGATGCAGCGCACGGACGCGGCGTACGGGCTCGCGGTATTGCTGCGCGAGATCGGCGAGAAGGTAGCAGTATTCAGCTTCTCGAACTCGCTGGTCGAAGTGCCGGCGCGGCGCGGCTTCGCACTGCGCGACGCGATCGACAAGTCGCAGCCGCACAGCGCAACCTACCTGGGGAAGGCTGTCGACGAGCTCAACCAGAAGCACGGCTACGATCGCCTGATCGTCATCACCGACGAGCAGGCGCACGACACCGTGCCTGCGCCGAAGGGCAAGGGCTACGTGATCAACGTGGCCAGCAACAAGAACGGCGTCGGCTACGGCAAGTGGACGCACATCGACGGCTGGAGCGAGGCGGTCGTCGAGTACATCCGCACGCTGGAGCAGACGACGGAGTGAAGGAAAACCGCGGAGGCGTTGCGTCTCCGCGGTTTCCGATTTCCCCTTCCGGAGAGATATTTACCGTTTGGGAATCAAGAACGCCAAATTTAATCTTAGGGCTAAAGCGCAGAAATCTGGAGTCGCGAAGTCAATCGGTCAAACGGAAAATGTTGGAGCCGGTTCGTTTTGAGAATGCTCGATTCGATTTGTCTCACCATTGTGCTCGCACCTTCTTACCGGATGTGGTGGTGAACTCGACATAACGAGCGCCACGTTGCAGCGTTGCTGTAACGGGAGGATCGTGGAATTTCGCCGGATCCTTAATCGGGTCCACAATAATGACCGGGCAGGGTGGATTTTGATCTCCGAGCGCAGTCGGCAGGAACCGTAGCGGATGCCATCCTCCGCAGTCGAAGACCGCTTTCTCAGATCCCAAAGAGATGAAGTAAGTTTCGGGATGCGAGTCATCGGTTCTGGTCAACATCAGGATTGTCTTGTCCGCGTTAGCGTGCAGGTATCCCGTTGTCTCGCGACCGCTGACGACAACCTGACCGTTGACGCGGAAATACCAGCGGGTGTAGCCGCGCCACGTGGAGTAGGCAACAAACAGAAGCGCCAGAAAGGCGATGCCCCCAAGCCCTCGAAAAAGTTTCTTCATGCAGTCTTTGTAACAACGACTGACACCGAGACGCCAGTGTAAGTTTCCGGGGCCCAACGGCGGCGGTCAGGTGACGGGAAGAACTAGGGATGGAAGGCCATGTGGTTACGGACCTCTTCCCACCACGCACGGGGAGGTCTACTTTATCCCTTTTTTCGGAACTGCATCGTACGATCTTTGAGGGCCTTGCCACTCGCGTCTGAAGGCGCGGCGAACCCGATCTGCGTGCGGGTTGGTTCGGATGGGCTCATGAGTTCGCGGATTGCTTCCATCAAGTCCTGTATATCGGTGTCATGACTCTGTAGTCGGCCTTCCAGTTCCGCCAGCTTCGTCAGGATCTGGCGATTGCCGGCGATGGCGCGCCGCATCCTCACAAAAGCAAGAACCACAAACACGCTCATCTCGATGGCGCGTTTGGAGTTCAGCACGGTGGCCGCCATGATCGTGCCGTGCTCAGTAAAGACGTAGGGACGATATCGCGTACCCCCGTGTCCGTCACTTGAGATCACATTTTGTGATCTCAAGATTTTGAATTCGTGCTCCGAGATTTGAAAACGGAAGGCGAGAGGAAATCGTTTCGCATTGCGCTTAACCTGCTGGTTGAGGTGCCTGACTTTGACGCCGTAGAGCTCAGCGAGGTCGGTGTCGAGGATGACTCTCTGCCCACGAAGAACGAAGATTTTCGAATCAACTTTTCTTGCCATCGCGATCGCAGTCTTAGCCATATTTTCAGCTCATTCCAAACTTGAGATCACAAATTGTGATCTCAAGTTTTTCCGCAAAAAAACATAGCAGCAGAATAGCAGCCGGCGCGGCTTTCGAGCGCCGCGAAAGTACATTCCTTTGCCGGCGAGTGCCGATTAAGGAAGAACGGGAACGTGTGATCTCGAGTCCGGAAAGGCCTGCAGTCAGGACATGAGCGGAGAAGGCACGCGTCGCTGCGCTTCGCCGGACGGGCGAAGGCGCCCGTCCCCCCATATGGTTCTTCGTTCTGAAATTTATGCTCCGGTTACGAAGAAGCTCTCGTCGGGCTTGGTGTTTATCTTTTCCGGGGGGACGTTGGTCGTTACGTCCTGCACGAAGTCGCGGCGGCGTTCCGGGCCTTTGCGTTCGAGCACGCGCACGCGCCGGGTGGGCATGGTGCTGGGTTCGAGGCTGATGATGCGGCCGTCGCGTACCTGAATCTGCGAACGGAACCAGTCGGTGCGAAACATGCGGCCGGCGGCATAGAACGTCATGGACGCGGCGATGGGGCCTTCGAATTCCGGTCCCGTACAAGCCAGAATGCGGCGGCCCATTTCCTGCGACCACGTCAGGCCGCCGACCAGCGGATCGTTCAGGCGGCAGCGCTCGAAGGGCATGGCATGCGAGATCTTGCGCAATTGCAGCAACTGCAACAGGACCGAGGTTTTGGCCAGATTGGTGACGATAAGGCGGGCCTCGCTGGCGGAGACGCGTTCCATCTTGATATGCAGATCGGGCGACCATTCGCGCTCGAATTCTTCGCGGGCCAGAGCCAGGCCTTTGTCGGTGGCTTCCACGTAGCGCAGAGTGGCGCGGGCCAGAACTATGCTGAAACAGGTGGTCACGATCGTCGCGATCACCGGGATGTAGCTCAATAGCGTGGTGAAAGGGACGGTATAGGAGTTCATCAACTGCATGTGCATAGTTGCGTCTGGCTCCTGCGAACTTTGTTTCGAGACCGGGTAACGATCTGGATGAGTCTAGCGAGACAGGAGCGGAGCCTCCAGATGCGCATGGTGCTTGTGCGGTAACCGGCGCGGGACAAGGACTTTGGTAACCAAGGCACGGCAAGAGATTGGCAGTTTTGTTGATCGAGTCGCCCGGATAGCTTGCTCTGGAGCGCATCCGAAAGGGGTGTCCGATCCACGCCCGCTACTCTAATACGCTGTCGTCCAACTTTTTCCTGCCCCAATCAGCGGCGGCTTGCACAAAAGCCAGAACGACGGGATGCGGCTTCTTTTCCGTCGATGAAAGCTGCGGCTGGAAGAGCGTGGCCAGAAAGAACCGGTGGGTCGGAGACTCGATGGCCCGGATCTCGCCCTCGCCGCCGCGGGCGACCACGGGGAATCCGGCCTCCATGGCGGCCCATTCAAAGTCGGGATTAACTTCGAAGTTGCAAAAGAACTCTTCGGTCGCCGTCTCTTTGTCCTTCCCGTAGAAAGACTGCAGATACGAGCCGGGACGCAGGCGAATCTCCGGAATCTTGCCGGAGAGTTTCGGGGCATCCCCCTTGCGGTCGGGCACGGCACAGGCCACGGGATAAATGACGATGTTCTTGGACCCCGAGTTGTTCTCGGCGCTGTCCGCGTCGGCAATGTTCAGCACGTTGCGGGCGAATTCGAGGAATGCATACTGGAATCCGCCACAGGTGCCGAGGAACGGCCAATCGCGGCGCCGGGCGAACTCGATGCCCTTCAGCATGCCGTCGAAACTCTTGTAGGGACTGCCCGGCGAAGCCCACAGCCCGTCGAAACTCTCCAGCGTTTTTTCCGCGGTCGGTGCCAGGAGCGAGGGCGTGGGAAGCCACTCAGACTCTACGGTTATATTGAGCTTGCGGGCTGCGTGCTGCAGGGCGTCATTGGTGGCCTGGTGCGAGCGGAAATCGGCATTGAAGTCGCCCAGGATTCCGATGCGGACGCCGTCGCTCACGGGTTGATTGTACTAGAGGCACGCGGCGGCCTTCGGCGGGATTGGCGTGGGCGGGTTAGTAAGGGTGGTGCGCAGGGACTGCCGGTTAGAACAGATTCTTGATGCCCAGGAAGAAATAGAGGCTCAGCAGAGCAAGGGCGGGGCCGCCCCAGATCATGAGAATACATTTCCAGCCGAGGGAGCGGGCGACTTCCTGCTGGCTGCGCCAGGAAATCAGGAACGTTTTGTTGTTGGTGCCCTTCATTAGGACCACAGGGGGATGCGGATCGAAACCGTTCACCGATTGTGTGCCTTCGGTATTCCCGGGAGTGCCGTCGCCGTTTCCGGTGGACGCGGCGTTGGCTGGATCGGGCATGACCATCACTCCGCCAGGCGTGGCCATAGCGGCGGAGCGCACTCCGGCCGCGGCCCAGGCTACAGGACTCGCGATTCCCGCCTTCAGCAGCGCGGCCGAGACCTTTTGTTGTTGAGACATGTCGGAAGACTTCGCGGGAGCGGATTCCGGAGACAGGCGGATCACTTCATGGCGAGCGTCGTATGGCGTGGTGAAGACCTGACTCGAGGAATTCGTGTCCAAGTTCGCGTCGCGGCCGCCCATGCCCAAAGAGAACGAAAATAAATTCGATGACAGAGAAAATCTGCCGGACGAAAAAGAGGTGCCCTCTGCATCTTGCACTGGTTGCGGGCCGACTTCAATGCCCGGGTTTTCCCCTAGCGTGCCCAGCAGGAACAGCGAGTTCTTGGGCTTGATGCAGTACTCTTCCACCTGATCTTGTTGCTGGTGACAATGCCGTGGCGCGAGAGAAAGCTGTGCACGTTGGCAGGTGCCGGCTCTTTGGTGGTGAAAAACGAATCGCAGAACTCCTGCTTGAAATCGCAGTGCAAGTCGAGATCGGCGCCGCGCGGATCGACCAGCACGCGGCCGGTGTTGTCATCAATGAAAAACGGCAGGTGCATGCACTCCCCGGCAACCTTGACCCAGGTCTTATTCTTGCCGCTCTGTTTGTATTCCCAGACAAGCGTGCGGTAGTAGTAGCAGGGGCGCGCGGTGATGGGCGCGACCATGGTGTAAGGGCCAACGGCCTGGCCACTGATTTCAACCATTCCCATGGAGGCGCTGCGAATCTTGGAGAATGGCGTGTCGAGAATGAGTCGGCGCCGCTGCAGCAGCCGGAATCCGTAGATGAATAGTCCGACGCCGGCGCCGAAGCCGAGGATGCAGTACAGCACGATTCCCCTCGGATCGGGCGCGCGCAGAATCAGCGTAGAGAAGATCAAGTTAGAGATCATCGACGGAGGCCGCGGAGCGCGGATGCACACCGCTCCCTGAGATCAGGCTAGCGAATGGGGGAGTGGCGGGGCAGCAGGAAACGGCGGGATGGGCTTACGTTGGTAATTTGCGGTCGCGGCGGGCTGCGGCTCTGGAAAGCTTCACGGGACGGGCGAAGTCGCCCGTCCCCACATATTCCGAACGCTTACCACACGTCGCATCTCTTTCCTTCGGGGCGGGCCATGGGGGCATCTGCTTTGCAACTCCAGGTAGCCTTAAATTCCGGCAGGTTGGAGAGCGGACCGATCACGCGGAATTTCGCGACAGGATGGGGATCGCCCTGCACCATCAGCCGCTGCGCTTCAGGACGAGTCTCATCGCCACGGAACTGTCCCCAGGCGATGAAGAACTGCTGCTCGGGAGTGAAGCCGTCGATGTCGGCGGGCCGCGGCTTGCCCTGCAGAGATTTCTGATAGGCGAGGTAAGCGATTTTCGCGCCGCCCAGGTCGCCAATGCTTTCGCCCAGCACCAGCTTGCCGTTGTGGTGGATATCTTTTTCGATGTAATAGTGATCGAACTGATCCGCTACGCAGGCGGCGCGGCCCTGAAAATCTTTCAGGTCGGCATCGGTCCACCAGTTGCGCAGACGGCCGAGGAAATCGAATTGCGCACCCTGGTCGTCGAAGCCGTGCGAGATTTCATGTCCGATCACGACTCCGATCGCGCCGTAATTCACAGCATCGACCGCTTTCATGTCGAACGCCGGAGGCTGCAGAATTCCCGCGGGGAACACGATCTCGTTGAGCAGCGGATTGTAGTAGGCGTCGGAAGTGGGCGGCGTCATGCCCCAGCGGTCGCGGTCGACCGTCTTCCCGATCTGAGTGCGGTCGTCTTCTTCGACGAATTTTCTTCCGGCGATCATGTCCTCGAAATAAGCATCGCGCCGAATGCTGACGTGGCTATAGTCCTTCCATTTGTCGGGATATCCGATCTTGGGCCGGAAGGTGGCGATCTTGGCCATCGCTTTTTCTTTGGTGTCGTCACTCATCCACGGACGGCTGAGAATGTCGTCGCGCATGGCCGCGAGCAGATTGCGCACCATCTCCTGCATGCGGGCCTTGGCTTCGGGCGGAAAATATTTCTCGACATATTTCTGTCCCAGCGCTTCGCCGAGATACTGATCGGCGGACTCGGCGCAGCGCTTCCAGCGCGGCTTCATCTCGGTGGTCCCGGCCAGATATTTTCCCTTGAACGCAAAATTCTCTTCGACGAACGGCGTCGAAAGGGAATCAGCAACGGAATCCAGAAGTTGCCACTTTAGATAGACCTTCCAGTCGGCCAGCGGCGTCTGCTGCATCTGGCGGTCAACTTCCTGCATGAACTTAGGCTGGTCGACGTTCATATCGACGTCGCTCGGAATTCCTTTGTGCTTGAAATAAGCGGCCCAGTCGACGTGCGGGGCCATGGCCTGCAGTTGCGTGAACGTGGTGTTGTGATCGGTAGCGGCCGGATCGCGCAGGGCAACGTTATCGAGCGAGGCCTCAGCGAGTTTGGTTTCCATCGCCATTACGGTCTGCGATGCGGCGGCGGCGGATTTCTGGTCCCAGCCGGCGAGCTTGAACATGGCGGTGACGTGTTCAATATATTTTTCGCGAGCCTCTTTGAAGCGTGGTTCGGTTTTCAGATAGTAGTCGCGATCGGGAAGGCCGAGCCCGCCGGCCCCCAGATCGGCCAGCACCCACGAAGGTTTATGCGGATCCTGCTGGCTGCCGAACGCAAAGGGAACCTGCACCAGAATGTCGTGCATCTCGGCCATGACCTGCTGCAGGGCGGCGATGTCGCGAGCGCCGTCGATCTTGGCGAGCCACGGCTTGATGGGATCGATGCCGCGGGCGTTCACCCGGGGCTCATCCATGCAAGCCCCGTAATAGTCGCCAATGATTTGTTCGTTGCTGCCCGGGGCCGCAGACTTGTCAGCGGCAGCAGCCTCGAGAATTTCGCGCAGCTTGTCTTTCGAAGATTCGCCCGCCTGCCAGCGTTTGCTCCAGCGCGTCATGGAAGCGGGAATAGGATTATTTGCGCGCCAGGTCCCGTTAGCGAATTCGAAGAAGTCGTCGCAGGGAGCGGCTTTGCGATCGAGATCGGTGAGATCGATGCCGTGAAGAGATGAGGACTGGGATAGGGCGAAGGGCGCGGAGGAGATGAAAAGAACAAGCACGGCGCAGAGTGTGTTTCGCAGTAAGCGCATGAATAGCCTCCCAGATTAGGGCACAACTGGCGGACAGCCATTGTAGTTCAAGCATCAGCGAAGGTGCTGGGGGTTAAACGGAGTCTGGCGAGCACGGAAAGCGTGAATGAACGATTCGGGAAGGGACGGAAGAGTCGGCTGTCTGGCCTAGTCAGTGAGTGCTATGGCGATTTTTCAACAGGTGTCGGCATATCCCCACACCCCCACACCCCAACACCCCAGAATGTTTTCTCCGTCTAGTCGAACTTGTGCAATCATTCGGCAGCGAAGCAAAGAGAAACACATGAGTTTAGCTATTTTGATAAGAATCTGGAGCGGAGTTCTCGGCTCCGTACTGGTACTGCACTCAATCCTTGGGCACGGGTCCTACCGCTGGGGCCTCTACGACATCGACGACGATTCCGACATACCGATCAGGCGCCGGATCGGAAGAATATGGGAAGCAATCATAGGCCTAGCACTGATTTTCGGAGCTATTTTCGCAGATGCTAGTCGCTGGGATGGGTGGTGACTATTGGTCAATGAGCGCTACCCGCCAGCTTTGAGTTCGGTGAGAACCTGCTTGGCGATTTCCTTCAGAGTTTCGAAGACGCCCACGCCCTGGAAGGCGACGGCTTCGACAATCGCTTCATTCTTCTTACGCAGTTCGGTGGCCAGCAGATCGACGGGGAGAATATTAGGCAGGTCGCGCTTGTTTAACTGCAACACGTAGGGAATCTTGTTGAAGTCGTAGCCATGCTCTTTCAGATTCGACATGAGGTTGTCGAGGGCTTCGACGTTGGCGTCCATGCGCTGCTCCTGCGAGTCGGCGACGAAGACGATGCCGTCCACGCCGCGCAGAATCAGCTTGCGGCTGGCGTCATAAAAAACCTGCCCAGGGACGGTGTAGAGATGGATGCGGGTCTTGAAGCCGCGCACGTTTCCCAGGTCAAGAGGAAGAAAATCGAAGAACAGGGTGCGCTCGGTTTCCGTGGCCAGCGAGATCATCTTGCCCTTTTGCTGGTCCGCAGTTTTCTGGTAGATCACTTGCAGGTTCGTGGTCTTGCCGCCCAGTCCGGCGCCATAGTATACGATCTTGCAATTGATCTCACGGGCTGCGAAGTTGATGAAACTCAAGGCTTTCCTCAAATACGGGCACGCCCTTGAGGGCTGCCGCGCACACTCATGTCCCTAGGAGGCTCGGGGTCTTTATATCATACGAGACGTGCCCAACGCAGGTTACTCAGGTGACTCCCGCCCAAACGGGCAAAGTCCGGGCAAAATGCCGGCAAAATTCGAGCTAGGTTCGGGCAGTCTTGCACAGCGGCAGAAGCAGAATCAACGGGCACTCGGGATCGCATAATACCCGTCTTTGGCAGCCACTTTCAGCCCTTTTCGGTCGACCCTCACTTCGATGTCGCGGTAGGCGGAAGCGCCCGTCACCGGCAGGGGGGTATATCCCAAAGTGTATTGATTCCTGGCCTCGGAGGCCATTTGGGAATAGGCGTCTTCGATGGCATTACGGGAGAGTTCGGGAAGCGGATCGGCACCGCAGGTCGCGCGCACGAATTTCGCCAGGTTGTTGGTCCTGCCCTGGTCCGGAAGATGAAATTTTTCGAGCTGCCGGAAGCCAGGCAAGGCGCCGCTGTCGACCACCACTGCTCTGACCTGAATGTCGCGAGTCTGCAGCAGGTGGCGGACGCCATCGTAACTGGCCCGGCTGCCCATTTCTCGTCCGTCGCTGATGACGAAGATCACTTTCCGGCGGGTTTTCTCGCGCTTGCTCAGATCCAGCGCCGCCCTCAGGATGGCATCATTGAGCACGTGTGACTCCCGCGCAGGAGTGTTGACCGGCTGGATGACTGGCCCACCCACCGGCGCACCATTGACCGTGGGGCCGCCCGGACCGAGAGGGCCGCCCAGCACCGGCGGGCCGGCAACTCCGCGGACTTGCTTCAGTTCTGTCAGAGCGGCGTTCAGCCTCTCCGGCCTTCCCGTGAAATCGGTGACCTGGCTGACCGTGCTGCTGTAAGTGTAAAGCGCAACTTCGTCGTAGGGGCTGAAAGCGCCGACCAGGGCGGTGTATGTCTGATTCACCTTCTGCAGGGCGACGTCCGACATGCCAATGTCGAGTACGACCGCCACCGAAAGCTCGAAGGGATCGCTGGTGAAGTAGGTCAGATTCTGCTTCTTGCCGTTTTCGAATACGCTGAAGTCTCTGGCAAGCAGACCATCCACGGCGTGGCCGCTGGAGTCTTTCACCATCACCGGCAGCGAAACGTAGTTGACCTTCACCACCAATTTGTAGAGATCGTCGCCGGCGCTGATCTGATTTCTCGGCGTACTGCCGGCGGGAACGGTCTCGACCGGGGGCATGGGCGGAATAGGCTGCTTGTCGTTATTTTGATCCTGGTTTTGGCTCTTGTCCTGCTTGGTCTGGTCCGGCGTCTGCTGGGCCTCGCCAGGATACGGAATCGGCTCCGACCCTCGGGCTGCGGCGGGCGGAGCGGCAGGCGCCGGCGGCTGGACGGTTGAGGGCGCGTCCGGAATATCTTGTGCAGGCTTTGAACCGGCGGGGTTTGAACCGGCAGGGTTCGAACCGGCTGGCGGGAGCGGCTGAGTCTGGCCACCGGATTGCGCCTGCGCACCGGTGATCGCGAGGCCGAACCCGATCACCACAGCAATCAGGATTCCTCCCCAGGGGCACTTGGTCGTATTTTCAGTCACTGACTTTCCGATCACTGGCGCCATTGCCTTCCTCAATCCGCGAAAAAAGCCATTTTACTACCCCTTAAGATGCCCGATTCAGCCCATTTGGTGCATCTAAAGCTTCAGGACTAGACTAACACTAACGCCGAATCGCGAGAGATCCCCGAATGCCAAAGCTTCTGGTTGCCCAGCTTGTCGCTAAACGCCGAATCCTGGTCATGGTGGCCCTGGGTGCCTTGTCCCTTGGAACTCCAATCATGATCGCGCAGTCGCCAGCCAGCCAGTCGGCGCCGGCTCCCAAAGCGACTCCGGGCCAGCAGCCGGCCGCTCCCAACCAGAAATCTGACGACTCCCAGGAGCCCGCTACCACCCTGAAGGTGAACGTCAATGTTGTGCAGCTGTTCTTCAACGTAAAAGATAAGCACGGGGCGCTGATCCCGAACATGACGAAAGACGATTTTGAAATCTTTGAAGACGGCCAGCAGCAAACCCTGAAGTATTTCACCCCGGAGACCAACCTGCCGCTCACGCTCGGCATGCTGATTGACTCCAGCGGCAGCCAACTGCGGGTTCTCGACATGGAAAAAGAAGTTGGCGGAGCGTTTTTGAAGCAGATCTTGACCGACAAAGACGAAGCCTACGTCCTCGATTTCAACATCGATGCCAGCCTGGTGCAGGATTTCACCCGCGACGTGCAACGCCTGCAAAAAGCCCTCAACTCCGTGAAGATCAATACCGGCGTCACCATGCCAACGCTCCCCGGAGCGGGCGGTGGTCCGGTGCCGACCGCACACTCCGCAGGCACTGTGCTCTACGATGCGGTTTATCTATCGGCCCACGACATGCTGTCGAAAGAAGTCGGTCGCAAGGCGATGATCCTGCTGACTGACGGCGAGGACGAAGGCAGCCGCCTGAAAATTAAAGATGCAATTGAGGCTGCGCAGAAGGCGGATGCCATCGTCTACGTTCTGCTCTGTGCCGACCGCGGATTCTACGGAAGCGCCGGGATGGGTTATGGCGGCGAGGGCGAAATGCGCAAGCTCACCGAGCAAACCGGCGGCCGCGTCATCAACGTCGGCAACAAGTTCGACAAACTGCGCGACGCCTTCGACCAGATTGCCGCCGAGTTGCGCAGCCAATACAACATCGGCTATGTCCCCACCAATACCAAGCTCGACGGCGCCTACCGCAAGCTCGAAATCAAGAACAAACAGGGCTATAAGATCCAGGCCCGCGCCGGCTATTACGCGGGCCGCAAAGAGGACTAGACCTGTTTATGTGGAGCGGGCACTCCACACCAACATCCTGATACACTCCCATGCGGAGGTTCCCATGCCCCGTTTCTCCCGGCGCTCATTTCTGCACCTTTCAGCGGCTGCGTCCGCGGCAGCTGCATTCCGAGGGATGACCGAACCCATGCTGGCCGCCGCGTCACGGCGCCGGCCGCACGCCCCCGATGCCGTGCTCATCGACTCGAACGAAAATCCGCTCGGCCCCTGTCAGGCGGCGCGCGACGCCATCTCCGCCATCATCCCGCTGGGCGGCCGCTACTCCGACAATCTCACCGACGATCTGGTCACCGCGTTTGCGCAGCAGGAAGGCCTCAAACCTGAATTCATCTACAGCACCGCAGGATCAACGCCTCCGCTGGGCCTCAGCGTGCTGGCCTTCACCTCGCCACAGAAGAGTTACGTCACCGCCGATCCCGGATTCGAGACCGGCATGATGATGTCGGCAATTTCGGGAGCGCGTGTGGTCAAGGTTCCGCTCACCAAGAATCACGCGCATGATGTCAAGGCCATGCTGGCAGCCGCTCCGGACGCCGGCGCCTTCTATATCTGCAATCCCAACAACCCGACCGGCACCCTCACCCCGCACTCGGATATCGAATATCTCGTCGCCAACAAGCCCAAGGACTCGATCGTCCTGGTTGACGAAGCCTACATCCATTTGAGCGAAGCGCCCTCCGCGCTCGATCTGGTCAAGGCCGGGAAAGATGTCATTGTGCTGCGGACCTTCTCCAAGGTCTACGGAATGGCTGGCCTGCGCTGCGGCTTCGTAATTGCACGTCCCGATCTGCTCGAAAAAGTCACCGCCCGCGGCGGACAGAACTTTATGCCCGTGACCGCGATCGTCGCAGCGACCGCCAGCCTGAAGGATTCGGCGCTGGTCGCAGATCGCCGCCGCATCAACGCCGCCATTCGCCAGCAAACGTTTCAATGGCTGGATCGCAACGGCTACTTCTACATCCCTTCCGAGTCGAACTGCTTCCTGCTCGATACCAAGCGGCCAGGGAAAGAAGTAAGAGACGCCATGGCGAAGGAGAATGTTTTAATCGGTCGCGTCTGGCCCGTGATGCCCACCTACGTCCGTATCACCGTAGGCACGCAAACAGAGATGGAACGCTTCCAGTCCGCATTCCAGAAAGTAATGAAAGGTGTGTAGCGGATCTTCGTAGCGCCGGCCTCTGGCCGGCTGTCCCGGGGGCGTCTCGCCCGCGGAGCCGAGAGCCAGCAGAACTGCAAGTAGTCTTACTGCGGTGTCAAATGCGGTTTCATTCGACCGCTTCCGTCCACCGAACGACCCGCCCTTCCCGGCTGCTCTTGTGCGCCAGCAACAGCGCGCGCATAGTGCGCAGCGCCTGCTGCGGCGTCACATCCAGCGGAGCTCTCTTCTCGATGGCATCTCTCACGTTGGCGTAGAACCCGCGATAGTCCCCGCGTTCGGTCTTGACCTTGCGCGGCGCTTCGTTGACGCGGCTCAGCGTGCCCCAGCGTTCCTCCGGCTCCAATCCCCAATTCGCGCCCCAATCCAGACCGTCCGGGCAGTTCGGACCGCGCAGAATCTCCTCCTGCGGATCCATCCCATACTTTATGAATGACCCTTCCGTTCCGTGAAGCAGTAAATGATGACCCGGCGCGTAAGCGATGATCCGCGCGCGCAGCGTCGCCCGCGTTCGCGGATACTGCATGATCACATCGAACGCATCGTCGATCTTCGAAGTCTCCCGCTGACAGAGGGCCGAGGCGCAAATCGTCTCCGGCTCGCCAAACAATACCAGCGCTCCGTCGATCAAGTGTGGACCAAGGTCCCAGAGCACTCCGGCAGCGGGAAATTCCGCCTGCTCCCGCCAAGCACTCGGCTTTGACTCGAGCCGGAAACGATCGAAGCGCGCTTCGTACTCGGCGACCGCGCCCAGTGCTCCCGCACTCAACAACTTCTTCACCGTCAGAAAAGCTCCGTCCCAGCGCCGGTCCTGATAAACCGTGACCAGGCGGCCGCGCTCCGCGGCGATGCGCACCAGTTCCTCGGCCTCCGCCATGGTCGGAGTAAATGGTTTATCGACCACAACGTCGCGACCGGCTTCGAGGCAGGCCTTCGTGTAGGAATAATGCGAATCATTAGGCGTGGCCACCACGATCAGGCCGAGCGTTTTGTCGGAAAGCATTTCGTCGAGCGTGCGCGCGACTCGAACTTCAGGATATCTTCGCTGGGCGTTCGAGCCATGCCGCTCGAGAATGCAGGCTAATTCCATTCCCGTGACGCCCCGAATTACGGGCGCGTGAAACGCCTGCCCCGCCAGACCAAATCCGATCAATCCGACTCGCACCATATTCGTTTCCCCTCCGCTTTTTCAGCGATCTTTCACACGGCGCACGAATTTCAATCCTGACCAGACCTCGGTCACGGCGCATACTTTTACATCCACCAGTCCGGCGGCCAGTCCGATTTCGCGGACGATGTTCTCATCCAGCTCGGTAGCCACGCCCGAACTTTTCTTCGGCCAACTCACCCACAGCATTCCCGCAGGCGCAAGCAGTTTGCTGATGCGCTTGAATTCCTTGCTGAGAGCTGTCTTCGATTTCGAGAACACCATGGCGAAGTCGAGTGGAGCTTTTCCACCGCTGATTTCGCAGCCCGCGAGCTCCGCGCTCAACTCGGCCCGCACTTCGGCGGGAGCATCCGTTAGACACACGCGGAAACCGGGTTTGATGCCCAGCTTTTTCGGGAGTGGCGTTCCTGAATATCCTGGCATGACTGGTTCCCGTTACGATTCGCTGCCTTGAGCGAAGTCGAAGGGTGATTGATGATCTTAACTTATTGGGCGGTGGTCGGAGAGTACCATCCACGCCGCGCCCGCACCCGGAAATTCTTCGGGTCGTTAGGTACGATTTCAATCGTGCGGTAATGTCCGTCCGCCTTGAGGTTCGCCGGCTTGTAGGCGATGGCGTACTGGCTGCGGAGTTCGTCCTGAATCTCGGCGAAGGCGTTGGCCACATCGCGAATCTGGAAAGGATGGAACGGACGCCCGCCGGTGGCGTCGGCAATGCGGTCCAGCACTTTGTCGCCAGGGCCTTTGGTTCCGCTCACGTTGGTGCTGATGGTGTAGACCACGGCTTCGGCGCGCTGCGCCATCTCAATCGCCTCTTCGCGCGTGACGTGGCTCTGGTTATCGTCACCGTCGCTCAGCAGAATGATGGCTCGGCGCACGGTCTCGCCCTTCGGCGCTTTCAACAGCTTGTCGCGGCAAGCAAAATAGAGCGCATCGAACAGCGCAGTACCCCCGCCGGGATGCAGTTCGTGCACTCCATGCGCCAGCTTTTCGGTGTCGTCCGTGAAATCCTGGGTAACCTCAGGGGTCACATCAAACCCCACCACAAACGCCTGATCTTTGTGAGGATGAACCGTCTGGTTCAGAAACTCGATGGCGGATTCCTGTTCGAACTTGAACCGGTCACGCACCGAATTACTCGCGTCGATGAGCAGGCCAACCTGCAGCGGGAGATTGGTTTCGGCGTGGAAGCTGCGGATTAGCTCCGGCGGCTTGTTATCGTCGACCACTCGGAAATCGCCTTGCTTCATGTCGGTGATGCGCCGGCCATGCTTGTCGGTTACGGTGAACACCACGTTCACTTCGTTGGTCCGGGTTACGATCGTGGTGACCGCCTCGTCGTCGGCCGGCGGAGGATTTGGCTGAGCCTGCTGCTGCGCCGGGGCAGCGGCCGCCGGACCTGGCGCGGCGGAGGTCGGAGCAGACGATGTCGGAGTAGCCGTTGTAGGCGCCGCCGATTGCGCGGCCGCGCTCCCTGCCAGCAGCAGCAGAACCAGTCCGAAACTGGAAATCAATCTTGTCCCCAATGTTTGCACCTGCCGCAGTATTATATCCGCCCCTTCTCCAGCCTTGCCAGAAACCCGTGCAGATCGGGCGGAAGCGGGCTGTCGAGGGAAATCTTTTCCCCGCTGCGAGGATGGATCAGCTCAAGCTGCGCAGCATGCAGAAAATTTCGCAACAGCGAAATCGCGGCACCTGAGTCGGTGGCGCGTCCGCGCCGTGCCCGCATCTCGCGCGGAGCGCCGTAGAGCACATCGCCCACAACCGGATGGCCGACTGAAGCCATGTGCACGCGGATCTGATGAGTGCGTCCAGTATCGATCTTCACCTCGACCAGCGTGAACTTGCCAAACGCCGTCTCCAGGCGCCGCACCACGCTGTAATGCGAGACCGCATCGCGCGCGCCACTGCCGCGCGTGTGCGTAGTCATGCGAATGCGGCGCACCGGGTCGCGGCTAATAGGCGCGTTGATCGTCCCGCGATCTTTCTTCGGCCAGCCATGCACCAGCGCAATGTAAGTCTTCTTCACCTCACGCTGGGCAAACTGCGCCGCCAGCTTGCGATGCGCATCATCGTTTTTCGCGACTATGATAAGTCCGCTGGTCTCCTTGTCGAGACGATGCACGATGCCCGGCCGCAACTCGCCGCCAACGGCCGACAGGGTCGAGAAGTGATGCAGCAGCGCATTGACCAGCGTGCCCCGGTTGCGCTGGTCTTCTCCGTTCGGATCGATGGCTCCAGCCCCAGCGTGCACCATCATTCCCGCAGCCTTGTTGATGATGGCGAGGTCGTCGTCCTCGTAAACGATGTCGAGGGGAATGTCTTCAGCCACGGCGCGTAGCGGAGGCCGCTCGGCCGAGCCGAGAATGCTGATGCGCTCCCCACCCCGCAGCTTCAGCGAAACTTTGGCCGGCGAATCGTTGACCAGAACTTTCTGCTGCGAGATCAGCTCCTGCACCCGCGCCCGGCTCACGTCAAGATGTCCGACCAGGAACTGATCGAGGCGCTTCCCGGCGTCGTCAGGCGCGACGCAGATCGTGATGGGGAATTGTTCGAGCACTCGCTGGGAAAGGATACTACGCCGCTTTCTCGCTCCGAGAAACGCCGTCGTCTACGCGCCACTCCGAGCCGCGTCCAATGCGCGAATACGAGCGAACAGATCAAGGAAATTTCCGTAAATATCCAAGTCGGCGTCAAACGCGGATTGATTCCGCGCGACGTGTTCGACGCTTTCGAGCAACTCAGACATGATTGGCGCAATGCACGCTGGTTCCTGCTCAAGCTTTTCCAGGACAAGCCGCAGGAAGCAGCTGGCAGCATCGGCACCCTCATACTCAAAATCGCCCGCCATCACGAAGTCCCGAAATCCGATCATGTAGTAGCGAAACGGTATTTCGGGCATGAAACGGAGCTCGGACGTTCTTTCAAGTACGTTCGCGCGAAAATGAGGCTGCATTTCCTCGTTGGTGTGCCCGGCAAAAAGGCGGTGAGCATACTCCTGGTCGAGGTCGGAGTGATAGTCTCCCCAATCTTTTTCTGTCGGAACGGTCATCTCGCTCTCGCGGCTCGCGCCGCAACCGTGCCCCTACCGCGTCGCCGCGACAGTCTGCGCCGGCGCCGCTTTCGACCCAGGCCGCAGCCACCAGATCAGCCCCCCGCCGACTACGAGCCCAATCGCGATCAGCTGCGTGCCCGTCATCGCGCCGCCGAAGACCGATCCGCGCCCCGGATCGTCGCGGATATATTCGAGGAAGAATCGGGCGACTCCGTAAATGAACATGAACGCACCTATCACCTGCCCGTCAAACTTCCTGCGCTTCAGCAGCCACATCAGGATGAAGAAATTTGCCAGCTCAACTGCCGACTCAAACAGCTGCGTGGGTTCCAAAGGCACGCCCAGCGGCGTCCCGGTAATCGAGTTCGCCAGCGGATTGTGAAACGTCACGCCCCACCAGTGATGCGTCTCTTTCCCGTAGCAGCATCCCGCCGCGAAGCAGCCGATCCG
>Ga0210395_10001258_pt1 | contig 19687 bp, 19 predicted proteins | sample IncBWH4OmetaG_FD_150861 | JGI IMG/M metagenome (GOLD analysis project Ga0210395, IMG submission 150861) | Forest soil microbial communities from Barre Woods Harvard Forest LTER site, Petersham, Massachusetts, United States - Inc-BW-H-4-O ...
GAAACCTCACCACATCGCAATCGCCGTCATCGCTCTGGCTCTATTGGCAGTACCGATTGTCGGCACGGTCTATCCGGTGCCCGCATCCCCGCTGAATTATTTCCCGTACATTTTCGGCGCCTACATCCTGGGAGGGATCGTGCTAGTCTCGATGCGTAGCCGCAGCATCTTGGAAATCGACGGCATTCGCAAGGTCCTGGAAGAAACCGCGATGTCGCCCGTGACCGCAACCGCTATGCCGGCAGCCATTGTTGCAGAAGGCAAGTTTCGCGCCGCTGCCGGAGGATCGGCATGACATCCAGCCTTGGCTCGCTCGCGAGTCTTCACCGCAATCCGGTGAGGTCCGTGATGGGGGAGGCTCTCAACGCGGCATACGTCACGCCACGAGGGCTTTTCGGCGGCCGGTCGTACACGTTGCATGACTCGGAAACCGGAAAGGTCTTAAGCGCCAAGAACCCGCGGAATTGGCCGAACCTCTTCAGCTACGACGCGACGTACATGAGCCCACCAGTAGCCGGGTCGGTCGTGCCGTCAGTACGCGTGACGCTTCCTGACGGAGGTTTTGCGGTGAGATCGAGCCCAGACTTCGCGCCGACGCTATCCGCGACGCTGGGCCGGGCCGTCACGATGCGGGCAACTCCGCCGCAGAATGCGCGACTAGAGGAATACTGGCCGGAAATGACGGAGCTGGCAATTCGCGATGTGGTCACCGAAAGAGGCATGCCTGCGGGAACGTTCTTCGACCTCGCCGCCCTGCACGTGCCTACCACTGGCTCGCTCGACAAGCTGCGCCAGCTGAATCCGCGCAGCCGCTTTGAGCCGCGCCGTTTTCGTCCGAGTTTGATTGTCGAAACCGGTGGCCAGGATGGCTTCATTGAGGACGACTGGATCGGCAAGACTCTCGCCATTGGACCGGAGGTCCGCATTCGGTTGACCGGACCTTGCCCGCGCTGCATGATGACGACGCTGTCACAGGCGGACTTGCCCACAGATTCGGCGATCTTGAAGACCGTCGCGCACCACAACGAAGCCCGGGTCGGCGCCAATGCGTCGGTCGTTCAGCCCGGGACGATTCGTGTTGGTGGTCCACTAACCACCTTCTAATGCTCTCCTCACACGCCCCGCGCGCCATTCTCCATTCCATTCAAGTCGGAATGCCGAAGAGCTACGGACTCGAGAATGCCGTCGATGCGCACGACAAACCGTGGACGACCGGATTTTTCAAGACACCGATTCGCGGGCTTAAGTTCGTCGGCAAAACAAACCTGACCGGCGACGGCCAGGCCGACCTGAAGAATCACGGAGGCGTCGATAAGGCGGTGTTGGCGTACAGCGCCGATCACTATCCGAAGTGGCGGGACGAGCTCCGCATGCCTGAAATGCCGTATGGGGCCTTCGGTGAAAACCTCACGATTGCTAGCTTGAGCGAACAATTGGTTTGCATCGGCGACATCTTCCGCATTGGTACGGCGATCCTCGAGGTGAGCCAGCCCAGGCAGCCTTGCTGGAAGCTCGCCCGGCGCTGGCGCATGCACGAACTGGTGCGCCTGGTTGTCCACAACGGGCGCAGCGGATGGTATCTGCGGGTTCTGGAGGAAGGCTGGATCGAAGCGCAGATGCCGGTCACGTTGACCGAGCGTCCCAACCCCGGGTGGTCCGTCGCGCGCGCCAACGAAGTCCTGCACCACTGCACGACTGACGTCGAACTCACGCAGGAACTCGCCGATGTGCCGGAACTCGCCGATTCGTGGGTGGGAGAATTGCGCGAGCGCGCCGGGCGGCTGCGCGCGGCAAGCGCGGCAGGATAGGAACACAAGTCAGTCCCGGAAGCGATTGGAGTCGATATTCAACTTCTTGATCTTGTAACCGATCACGCGATCCGTGGTCTTGAGCAGCCTGGCTGCTTTGGAGCGATTGCCCCGCGAGGTCTTGAGGGTGTCCTGAATAAGATCCTTTTCATATGCTTCGACGGCTTCCTTGAAGGAAATGGTCGTCACTGTGCCTGACGCTTCGGCGGTTTGAAGTGTCGGCGGTAGGTGGTGAGCGTGAATCACGTTGTTATCGCAGACCAGAACGGCCCTTTCGACGGTATTTTCCAGCTCGCGAATATTTCCCGGCCAGTGGTAGCGGATCAGCATGTCAATCGCGGGGGTGGAGATCCTCTTGATATTCTTTCCGTGCAGGTTCGAATATTTTTCGAGGAAATGATCGGCGAGGAGCAAGACGTCCGATTTGCGTTCCCGCAAAGGAGGGACGAAAATCGCAAAGACATTCAAGCGGTAGTAGATGTCTTCGCGAAACGTCCCGGCGGCGATCGCCTTCTCGAGATCTTTATTCGTCGCGACGATCAGCCGAACGTCCGTCTTGACCGTCCTCGTGCCGCCGAGGCGGTCGAATTCCCTCTCCTGCAAAACACGAAGCAGTTTCACGGCCGTAGAAGCATTGAGGTCCCCGATTTCGTCGAGAAACAACGTTCCGCCTTCGGCCAGCTCGAAACGCCCTTTCTTTTGGGAGTGGGCCCCGGTGAACGCTCCTCTTTCATAGCCAAATAGCTCGGATTCAATCAAAGTTTCAGGCAATGCGGCGCAGCTGACCTTGATGAAAGGGCCGATTTTCCTCGGTGAATTGTAATGGATGGCGTGAGCGATCAGTTCCTTCCCGGTTCCGGACTCTCCCCTCAACATCACAGTGGTATTGGTGGACGCCACCTGAGTCACTTGTTCGTAGACGCGACGGATGGGACCGCTATTGCCGATGAGATTTGAAAAGTCATAGCGCTCGCGAAGTTCTTCGCGCAGGTATATGTTTTCCTCCAGCAATCGGCGCCGCTCCGCGTCAATCAGACGATCAATCTTGACGGCTTGCGCGATCATGGAAGCGGCTACGGCGAAAAAGTTCACCTCGCGGTTGTAATCGCGGTCCTTCGCGAACACTAAGTCCACACTCAAACTGCCGACGGGCTTCTGATTGATGAGCATGGGAACGCAGATAAAAGTGATTTCCGCGGCGGGAGAGAATCTGCGCCGCCCGGCCCGGTTCAGAAACATGGGTTCTCGGCTGACCTGCGGCACCACCACCGGCTTGCCTGTCTCGACGACACGGCCGGTCACCCCTTCGCCGATCCGGTAGTGAACCTGCTGACCGGCGGTACTCAGGCCCGTGGATGCATCAATATAAAGTTCGTGAGTACCTTCCCGCAGCAGAGTGACCGCGCTGCGAAGCGCACGATGGTGGCGCTCAAGAATCCCCAAGAGGTGGTGCAAGCCGACCTTCAGGCGAGACGCGTCCGAGAGGGCCCTGCTCATCTCGAGAAGCGAAGTCAGATTCCTGATTTCGTCGGTCGGATCATTTTCACGCGAGCCGAGCTTCGACACGTCTGCCATCGCGGGCGACCTATCGTTGAATGCGGATGTACTCTGTCCTACCACTCGCTCCGGCATGACCGCGTGCGGCGGGAACATCCACAAACGAGTTCCGCGCTCGCTGACGCTGTGGTAATGATGCAATCCGAGTGTAAAGCTGATCAAGTAAAGATAAGGACGCAATAAATTGATCGTGACGATTCGTTAATATGATTGGGTCGTGTAGAGTGCGGGGTCGCAAGTTGTCCACGCCCCGAGACTAAGACAGGCGCGATAGGGTCCAGAACTAAAGGCGGTGTCTTGAGACATCACTACTAATTCCCGATAAGTCGTGCCGGATCGCCAGACAAGTGGATTCCAAGCGCCCACTGCTCGAGGGGCTTACCAAGGCTTTTACCATTGTCGCGCAACGATCACATGAATGCCCAAAATCAGATGTGTATTGACCACTCCGAATGGAAAGATTTCTAACGGTGCCAGCGGGGGCACGTCTGAAGCGGACCGGCTGCGCGATGGAGCGGGCGCTGTCCCGGACCGCCGAAGCCACTACCGGAGAAAGCGATGGTTTGCATCAAAACGAATAATTAGACGCGCTCGCCTAGGATTGCTAGCCTACCAGAGGTTCGACCAATTCTTGCCAATCGAGCAGCGGCGCGACCGCTGCGGGACTCGCCCATGATCGCTGAGTTCAAAGATGGGGAGATGGCCTGGCGGCCATCCCCGAATCCGGCGTGGTCCCACGGCTCATTTGCCGGCGCCACAGTTGCGCCCGAACGCTTCGGCCGCGGCGATGCAGCATCGTCGGCAGGGCAGCGAGCGATGGCGCGGCTCGCGAGGTCCGGCATACGGCCCTATGGAACCGCACTGTTTCTGGTTGCGGCTGCGCTTGTTTCCACGCTCCTGCTGCGAAGCCTTTTCCCGTATCCATTCTTGTACTTGTTTTTCCCGGCCGTGATGGCCAGCGCGTGGCTTGGTGGAAGGGCCGCGGGGCTTTTCGCTGTTTTCCTATCGACGCTTGGGGTCGCGTACTTTTTTGTCCCACCGTTTTATTCTTTTTCGATCAATGCGACGGATACGGCGTATTTCGCCGCATTCATCGTTTGCGCGCTGGTGGCAAGCTGGGTGAGCGCGTCAAAGAAGAAGAGCGAGGAAGCGCTGACGGAAGCGCGGGACTTGCTCGAGTATCGCGTGAGTGAGCGTACGACGGAGCTGCGCAAATCAAACGCGGAGCTGCGGCGGAGCATTCAGGAACATCGAAAATCGCAGCAGGATCTGATGAAGACGCAGGCAGAACTCGCGCATCTTTCCAGAGTCTTTACGATGGGAGAATTGACATCGTCCATCGCGCACGAAGTGAACCAGCCGCTCACGGCAGTGGTGACGAATGGTCACGCGTGCATGGAATGGCTCTCCGCGAATCCGCCCGATCTAGAGGAAGCTCGCCAATCCGCGGAACGCATCATCAAAGACGGAACCAGGGCCGGCAAAGTGCTGGGCCGCATCCGGTCGCTCTTCAAGAAGGGAGCTCCCGCGAGGGACTGGCTGAATATGAATGACGTGATTCAGGAGCTGACTGCATTCTTGCGCGGCGAGGCAACAAGCCAGCGCATCTCGCTGCGAATGGATCTCGCAGTCGATCTGCCGTGCGTGCGAGGAGACCACGTGCAATTACAGCAGGTGGTGCTGAATCTGATTATGAACGCCATCGAGGCGATGCGCGGGACGTACGATGGACCGAAGGAGATATGGATTCGCTCGCGCAGGGAAGATTCCGCGGGAGTGACAATTGCCGTAGAAGATCGCGGAGTCGGACTCAGCCCGGAGATCGCGGAGAAAATATTCCAACCGTTCTTCACGACCAAGGATCAGGGTATCGGCATGGGCTTGAGCATCAGCCGCTCGATTGTGGAATCGCATGCGGGTCGATTGTGGGCTGCTCCGGGCCCGTCGGGCGGCGCCTCGTTTCAATTCACCATTCCCACCGAGTCGTAGATGGCGACCGCGCAATCCGACTCCATGGTGTTCGTGGTTGACGACGACGCGTCCATTCGCGATGCAGTGAAAAGTCTGCTGAAATCCGTCGGGCTGCGCGCGGAAACGTTCGGGTCCACCGAGGAATTCGTGCACGCGACGCGCCCGGAGATCCCCAGCTGCCTGGTGCTTGACGTACGGCTTCCGGGAATGAGCGGGCTCGAATTTCAAGAGGAGCTCGAAAAGACCGGAATACGAATCCCCATCATATTCGTAACGGCGCATGGGGATATTCCGATGACTTCGCGAGCGATGAAGGCCGGCGCAATCGAGTTTCTGCCGAAACCATTTCAAAAGAAGGAACTTCTAGATGCCGTCTATCAGGCCCTGGAGCGCGATCGGGCGATGCGCGAAGAGGAGGCAGGGCTCTCCGGGGTGCGCGCGCGGTTCGAAACGCTCACGGAACGCGAACGCGAGGTCATGGGCCTCGTGGTGACCGGGCTGATGAATAAGGAAGCGGCGGCGAAGCTCGGCGTGACGGAAATCACGGTCAAAGTTCACCGCGGCCACGTGATGCAGAAAATGAAGGCGGGCTCTCTCGCGGACCTGGTGAGAATGTCGGAAAAGCTCAAGCCGAGACCGCGCAGATAGAATTCCTCGAATTTCGCAGCGACCCTATACCAAGGCATAATTGTCGCGGTCCTTCCCGTCTGCTAGCTTCAGGCATGAAAACACCCTGGACAGCCTATCCCGTGGATACACGTACTCCATCCGTGCAAGTGCATGCCGAGAAATTGATCAAAGGGTCGCAGCCGCACGCGGACATCGCACGACTCAGCGGGCTTGCCAGCCGGATCTCCTCGGCAGCGCCGTTGGACGAGATTCTGAACGAGGCCGTCGAAATCGTGACAGAGGCCGTGAAGTGCGACTCGTGCGCGTTTTATGTCGCGGACGGTGAAGATCTGATCCTGCGAGCCTGGAACAATCCTCATCCCGGAGCCGCTAAGGGCGTGAAAGCGAAATCGCTCCTTCATGTCACGGGATGGGCAGCCGGCGACCGGGAATCGGTGGTTGCGACGCGAGGCGCGCATGCCGATCCTCGAGTCAACGTGTTCTTCGATGAGCCGCTGAAGGACCGCTTCGAATCATTTCTCTCAGTTCCTATGTTGTGCGGGGCGCGGCTCGTAGGTGCGATCAATGTACAGAATCGTGAGCACTGTTCGTACAGCGAGCGCGAGACCGCTCTGATCGCGATGCTGGGTTTTCTCGTGGGCGGCGAGATGGAGCGCGCGCGGCTCGAGAGCGAGAACCTGACGCTGGTGGATCGTCTGGAAGCCAGAAAAATTGTGGAGCGCGCGAAGGGAATCCTGCAGCGCGATTTGCAACTCGACGAAGAAGACGCCTATCTGACGCTGCAGCGGGAAAGCAGGCAACGCAGGAAGACCATGAAGGAAGTCGCGGAAGCGATAATTCTCAGCGACGATTTGAAAAAGAAAAAGTAGGGTGGCTTGCATGCGCACAGAATGTCGAGTTGTGTTATCCAGAATCGAATTACTAATTCTAATCGTTACAATCAGTAGTTTGAGTTGGACAACAGGGCACATGCCCACCATACTCGCGGCGGAATTGGAAGTGGCCGTGCATACGGCCGAACGCATCCCCTCCACGTCGATGGGACAATCCGCAACATATCTTTGCATCGTGTAGATTCCGTCGGGCACAGCGTCGTGTCCCTTCCATAAGCACATCGCGTTTTCTGTGATGTCAAGTCATTCGCCGCAAATTGCGGTGACGGCACGGGTGTCGGCGATCGTTGTCATTGCCGACCGCATGGAGAATTTTGGTTTGGATTGGGACGAGGAAGACAGCGGATGTTGCCAGTGAAATCGGGAGACAAGCGACCGAAAGCCCCTTCGGGTTCCGGTCACGGCCTGAGGGCACGCAGCCGAAACCATGCTGACCGATCCAGACGCACGTCGCAGCGTCTCGCGCGGGTCCTTGGAGCGCGGTGGTACGCGCGCGACTCCCGCCGCTCGGCGCGTCCCGATGTGATCGTAGCTGCGGAGAGCGCGGTCAAGACTGGCATCGATTCAAGGGATCGCGAAGGCGATGCGGTTTCCTCCACTTCTAGCTCCGCCGGTGAGAGCCGAAGGAAGGAGGAGGAGGGAACGATGATGAGACACCTTTGCCAGATCGGAGACTTCGTTCGCAGGCTGCGAGTGCAAGCGCGAGTTGGTGAACTTTCCCGAGCACCGCTTCGGCTGTTGCGATTGCAGTTGTGCGGCGATACAGCGGAATGCGACTGGATGGCGCGCCCGGCCGACGCATGGGATGCGGACTTGCCGAAGAGCGTCGGCGACCGAAATGCCTCGGCGCAGGCACTGAAGGACGCGATTGCTGTCCGCGACCTGCTCTTCGGCGTACTGCCGGACCTCAACGCAGCTGCATTCCGCGTCTATCGCCAGTCCGCCGACAGCCAGGTCGAACTGATTATCGCGGGCAGCGTCAACAGAGGGGAGCGAGCGCCGGCGGTCGTTCGTTCACTCGCGATGCGCGCAAAGCTGTTCGGGCTCCAGTTTTGGCTGGACGAGGGAATCCTGGAGACGCTGCAACCAGATGAGTACGCGGTGAATTGGTGATCGAGGAGGGCAGCTACGTGATTTCAGGAGCAGCACAAGGGTGCGACTCGCCCGGTTAGGGCAAGTGATTGCCGGTGACGACGGCGACCGCTCCCGTTGCCGGTTTTACTGGTTCTGAACGGTCCTGAAGACAAGCACGGCTTTGCGAACGCACAGCATGATTCTTATCTTTTAAAAGGAGAGACGGAATGTCTGCAACATTACAACGCGAAATAAAGCTGTCTTTCTCTGGGAAGCTCTCGCGGTTGAAGGTGCGGTTGGGGCAATCCGAATGGCGCAAGTACGGAACGACGCTGCTCGCCGGGAAAGTAGTCGGAGTCGCGGCGGTTCTGCTAATTATGGCGGCGGTGACGTACGTTTTCTTCGGCCATGTATTGGCAGACGACGCCCCCGTCGTGAAAGCCTCGGATGTCGTAAATCCCGTGAACACCGCGTGGACGCTAGTGGCGGCGTTCCTGGTCTTCGGCATGCAGGTCGGCTTCACGATGCTCGAGGCGGGTTTCTGCCGCTCCCGCGAGACCGTGAACGTCCTCGTCGAATGCGTCGTGGACACGTGTCTATGCGGCATTCTGTTTTATGCTGTCGGTTTTGCATTTATGTTCAGCCACGGCAACGGTTTCATCGGATATCACTGGTTCTTCCTGCAGAACGCGCCGGACACGTATGAAACCACCGGCGTCGCGTTTCTGGCCGTCTGGATTTTCCAGTTCGCCTTCGCTGACACCTGCTCGACCATTACTTCCGGCGCAATGATCGGCCGGACGGGATTCGTCGGCGACCTTCTTTACAGTATCTGTGTCACTGGTTTCATCTACCCGGTGATCGGACACTGGGCGTGGGGACCTGACGGCTGGCTCGCGAACATGGGCAGCGCTGGCAATATGCTCCCGTCTGTGGGCATCGGCTTTCACGATTTTGCCGGATCCACAGTCGTGCACACCATCGGCGGATTCATCGCGTTGGCCGGTGCCATCGTTCTAGGCCCACGGCTCGGCCGTAAGTTCAAACGTGACGGCGGCGCTCCCATGCTGCCCCACGATCTGACGATCGCCGTTTCCGGCGGGCTCATTCTCTGGTTCGGTTGGTACGGTTTCAATCCTGGCAGCACACTCTCCGCGATGGATTTCGTGGGCATCGGCCGCGTGGCTACAAATACAACCCTCGCCGCCTGCGCGGCGGGACTCAGCTCGATCATCTACGGTTACTTCACTACGAAGAAGTGGGACGCCGGCTTCACCACCAACGGCTTTCTAGCAGGGCTCGTCGCAATCACTTGCCCCTGCTATTGGGTCAGCCCGACGGGCGCCATCCTGCTCGGCGGCATCGCGGGAGTCCTGGTCATATTGGGAATCGACCTGCTGGAATGGCTGCGAATTGACGATCCGATCGGCGCGGTCCCAGTGCACGGCTTCTGCGGCATCTGGGGAACCCTATCACTCGGGCTATTTGCTTGCGGGAGATATGGCTCGACCGGGCCGATCTCTCCTGACAATAGCGCGCCGCTCAAGGGCCTTTTCTATGGCGGCGGCACACAGGTGCTGGTGGCTCAGATCATCGGTAGCGCCTGCATCACCGCGGCGACTTTTGGGGTCGCCATGATCGTCATGCTCCTGGTCAATGCAACCGGAACCCTCCGCTTGCCGGCAGAGGCAGAGCTCTACGGCATGGATCTGCACGAACACGGGATCTCGGCATATCCGGAATATGTCCTGTCGTCTCTGGGAGCGCCTGGTGGCATGGCAAAAGACACGGTTCTGCCAGCACCTAGCGTCGGGATGAGCAGGGCAGCTGTTTCACACTCGGACTGATCTGGTCTGAATCCTCTCGCAGCGGCCCCGGTTTGCCCTGCTTCAAGGGCAACCGGGGATTACTGCGAGATCGTAGAGGGCTTTCGGCGTAACTGCCGTTTATCCAGGCTCGTTAATTCGCTGCCAACATACATGACAAGGAGATTGACATGACTAAACTCGAGGCGATCGTTCAGCCAAACAGGTTTGATGCTGTGAAAAGCGCTCTCGTGGACATCGGAATCGACGGGATGACGGTATCGGAAGTTCGCGGACACGGCCGGCAGAAAGGCCACACCGAGACCTATCACGGACACGAGTACAGCGTGGACCTCCTGCCCAAGATCAAGATCGAGATCGTCACCGACGACCAGCTGGTGGATCAAATCGTCGATGCAATCATCAAGAACGCTGCCACCGGAAAGATCGGCGACGGGAAAATCTTCGTCTCCAAAATCGAAGAGGCCATTCGCATACGCAACCAGGAGCGGGGCGCCGCGGCGCTTTAGCGTTTTCGGGTTCGTAAGCATGATTCACGGTGGGAGTGACATTTGCGCGGGCAGGCCGTTTGGGTTGACGGCGTGCACCGCTTGGCATGGGCCCTGGGCGGAACGGAAGGGCCCGCCGGTATACGCGGAGCTCCCCGTAAAGGCGGCCGTGGTCGCGAACCCGCGTCTCGGTCCTAGATCACATGGCATCTAATCCCTCTGGGCCCGCAATTCCACAGAGCACTTCGCGGCCTGTTGCCAAGGTCCTGGTGGCCACGACGGCCATGCTGGCCTTCATCTCGTATTGGCGAGCGGCGGCGATCGTTCTCAACGACCTCGCTTCTTCCGCGTACTACGCGGGGGGCGAGGCGGAGCAGTTCATTGGCAAGACCGCACCTTGGTTTATCCTCGCGACGATGTTCCTTTCGTATGCAGTCTCACAGCTATACGTCGAGAGCTGCAGCATGTTCGTCCGTGGGGGCGTCTATCGCGTCGTGAAGGAGGCGATGGGCGGAGCGCTCGCTAAGTTTTCGGTTTCCGCCTTGATGTTTGATTACATCCTTACGGGCCCAATCAGTTCCGTTGCCGCCGGCCAATATCTCGCAGGACTCCTGAACGAAATGCTGGCGTACGCGCACGTGCATGGCGTTTTGAACGCGAGCGCTGCTGCAGAAATCCTTGCGATCTTGGCCACTTTGTATTTCTGGTGGGAGAACATTAAGGGCATCACCGAATCAAGCGAGAAGGCTCTTTGGATAATGCAGCTCACCACCATCATGGTGCTTGCTCTAATCGGTTGGTGCGGCTACACGCTGGTGGTGCGAGGCGCGCACATGCCCCCCGCGCCGGTCCCGCCAAATATCGTGATGACCAAGCAGGCTCTGGGATGGCTAGCCGGCAACCGCATCCCGCAGATATTTTCTCTGGTGGCTGTCTTGATAGCCCTGGGTCATTCCGTCCTGGCAATGAGCGGCGCCGAATCGCTCGCGCAGGTCTACCGGGAAATCGAACATCCCAAGCTCCCCAATCTGAAGAAGGCGGCGCTTGTCATTTTCATTTACAGCATGATTTTTACTTCGTTGGTTTCTTTTTTCGCCGTGATGATCATTCCCGATAAGACCCGGCCGCAGTATTTCCAGAATCTGATTGGCGGCTTGGCGATGAGCCTGCAAGGGCCCTTTGTGGCGCGTCTTGCGTTTCATGTCTTCGTTGTCGTTGTGGGGACTCTGATCCTTTCCGGCGCGGTGAACACAGCGATCGTCGGCTCGAACGGGGTGCTGAATCGTGTATCGGAAGACGGCGTGCTGTCCGATTGGTTTCGGCAGCCACACCCGAAATTCGGAACGTCCTACCGGATCATCAACGTGGTCGTGGCGCTGCAGATCCTGATGATTCTTTTCAGTCGCGGAGACGTCACGTTTCTTGCAAATCTCTACGCATTCGGCGTCATATGGAGTTTCGTGCTCAACGGTGTCGCCGTGTTCGTGTTGCGATACACGCAACCGCAAAAGCGCGAATTCAAGGTGCCGCTCAATTTGCGAATCGCCGGCCGTGAGATACCGCTGGGCGTCAGCCTGATTACGATGATTCTTCTTTCGATAGCGGTCGTGAATCTCTTTACGAAGCCTGCTGCAACAATCTCCGGCATCCTATTCTCCGGGCTGCTTTTTGTGGGCTTCGAAATTTCCGAAAAACGAATTCAGCGGCAACGCGGAGAGTCGCATGTCGAGCTGGATCGCTTCAATCTGGCTCAGGCGAGCGAGCCGACCACTGAAAACGTGGGCGTGCAACCCGGAAACATCCTCGTCCCCGTAAGTACCCAATACGCTCTCTATCATCTGGAAGCGGCTCTGAGGCGTGCGCGTCGGCGGCGAGCGGAGATTGTCGCGCTTCACGTTCAACTGTTGTCTCGCGCGCCCTCGGGCGAATCGGACCTCGCGCCGGAGCAGCTCTTCGGAACGATCGAGCAGCTCTTGTTTACCCGCGTGCTCTCGATTGCAGAAAAGGAAGGAAAACCCGTTCGTCTAACCGTCGTTGCGGCGAACGATCTGTGGGACGGCATCCTGCGGACTGCGGCAAGTCTCGAGTCTGCCACTATCGTAAGCGGAAGCTCGTCCAAGATTTCCATCTTGGAACAGGCCCGCGAGATCGGGATCGCCTGGGAGCGCATGCCCGAGCCCAGGCCGCGGGTAACACTGGAGATTTTCGCACCGACGGGCCAGGAACAGATATTCTATCTCGGCCCGCATGCCCCGCGCTTGACGCCGAAGGAAATCGACCTCCTGCATAAGGTCTGGCTGGAATCGAGTGAGCGTTTAGCGTGTGAAGAAATTCATCATCATGACATCGTGCATTTTGCTTTGGCGGAACTAGAACGACAGATTGCCAGCGGACAAGATGATGAGGTCTTCAGCCGGTTGCGCGATCATCTGCGTGTCATTCGGGACCATCGGCCTGTTCCAAACTCACCAGATTTCTCGAATTAAGGCTTGTTGGCCGCATTCAGTCTTAGTGGAAAGTCTCTCGCTGCGCAGATTGCGTCGTTTTCCGCGCGAGCGTGATTTCGGTTGGGCACTGCCCAGAAACAGTTCTTTTTGAGGCGGCCACAGCGCAATTGTGGGCAAGCGCATTGCCAACGATCCTAAGGTCGAAGGAACGAGGATTCTGGCCAGGGGAGGGTTTTTGAGCAGACTGCAAATCCCAACTTGATTATTCTACTTGCGCTTACCTGCGAAGCGGTCGAAACGAACTCTGCGGGTCGAAGATGCATATGCGGGTGAATTTCATTTGTAGCGCTGAAGACATCGATTGAAAGGAACGAGTTCCACAGGTGGTGGGCCAATTCAAGCGAAACTCAGACTGCCTCGATCTGACGCTTGATCAAGGGGTAACGCGGAAGTATTTCCAGTTGCCTGGTCATACGTTAGCGGACAAGTGCGGTACCAGTCCACTCATAGGAATCCTAACGGCGTGATTGAGGTTAGTCTGCGGTAGAAAGTGCGGTGGCGTGTTCGCGTTGTCGCAGGTCTGGCAAGAAACCGGCTAGCAACCCGATTGCCGGTAAGAAAGCACAGATCCGGTAGACGGTATAAATCCCGTACGCATCGGCGACGCGGCCCAACACGGCGGCGCCTAGTCCGGCCACGCCGAAAGCGAAACCGAAGAACAGGCCGGAGATCATCCCTACCTTGCCGGGCACGAGTTCCTGGCCGAGTACCACGATCGCGGGAAAAGCCGAAGCGAGCACCATGCCGATGATCACACTTAGCACTCTGGTCCAGAAAAGGTTGACGTGCGGCAGTAGCAACGTGAACGGCAACACGCCGAGGACCGACACCCAAATTACATATTTGCGCCCGATTCGATCGCCGACCGGTCCGCCCAGAAACGTGCCGAGCGCGACAGCTGCCAGAAAGACGGATAGGTGCAGTTGGGCCGCGCGAATGGACACACCGAAGCGCTGGATCAGATAGAAGGTGAAGTAGCTGGTGAGGCTCGTCAAATAGACATATTTCGAGAAAGTGAGCACCAGCAGGATAGCGACGCCGCGCTTGGCAGCGCTCTGCGGCAAGGTGACCCGTTCGAGACTCTTGCGATTTTCCTCGAGACGAGCCAGGCCGTGGTCGCGATACCAAACGGCGACGTTCCACAAGACGGCGAAAGACAGCAAGGCCAACAAGCCGAACAGAGCGAGACTCGACCGTCCGAAGCGCACAACAACCAGCGCGGCCGCGAGCGGTCCTACCGCGGACCCGACGTTTCCGCCCACCTGAAATAGCGACTGTGCCATGCCGTGACGCTTGCCCGCCGCCATGCGCGCGACACGCGAAGATTCCGGATGAAAGATCGACGACCCCATGCCGAGCAGACATGACCCGGCCAGCACCACCCCGTAGCTTCGCGCCATCGCTATAACCACCAGTCCGGCGAGCGAGAAGATCGTTCCACCGGGAAGCGCAAACGGCGCTGGCCGCCTGTCCGCCTGGAGGCCTACCAGAGGCTGAAGGAGCGACGCCGTAACCTGATAGACCATGGTGATGGCGCCGACCTGCCCGAACGTGAGCCTTAATCCCGAAGCCAAATTTGGATATAGGGAGGGAAGGAGCATCTGCATCATGTCGTTCAGCAGATGGCAGAAGCTTATGGCGAAAATCACGCTGAATACAGTTGTGTCGGCGGACGATGGCGTGGCGAGGCGAAGCTGAGCTTCCGGCGCGAGTATTTTCTGTTTGCTCATCGGGCCTCGGCACGATACCACAGCGACGGAGGACACACGCTCCACGTCGGGAGACTTTATTTCGTAAGCTGTGAAAGCCGGATGTCCGGCTAGTCGAAAGCCAGTGCCAAGGGCCTCGACGTGGACTCAAGTAGAAGGCAAATTCGCGAGTGCCTTGATCCACGCAAGAAGTTTGCGTATGGCCGCGAATCGCACGCTGCCCTCGTCAAGTCCTGACCAGTCGAAAAACCGTTCATTTGAAGTGTTGCCTTACTTCTCCGGTACGCTTGTCAACTACATAGTTCAGTCTTTGGCGAACAGTTTGAGGGCTGCTCGACGGCAGGCGTCGCCGGCCGATCGTTTCCTTCCGGCTGCGGTTCGGCGGGGCGCGCACGCGTCCCTGCGCACGGGAAGATCTTCTCGGCACCGCCCCAATTCGAGAGTACCTCACCTCCCATCCGTTTTATTTCATCAACGGACTTCGGTCTGCCATCACCCGATCCCGGGAATACAACGTAGGAAATCCCCGCTGGGCTACCGCCGCGCCGCGCGTCCGACCGGATGCCGAGATTGTCGGCCAGCGCGATCGATCCTTCCCCAAACGCACCGATATCCGCAAAGATGGCCAACGAATACCTGCCGGTTTGCTCGCTGTATACGAAAGCGAAATCTCCCAACCTCGCTCCAGTGCGCGCCGCCAAATCTCCCGGCAAAGCGATGTAGGGAATCTGACTGGCATCCACAAAACGAGCCGGATCGCTGCGGTGTTTGTTCCGATCAAACAGGGCCGTGCAGGAAATGTAAAAGCCCGGAAAGGGATCGTCCGGCCCCTGCACGAGCGGGTTTCCATCCTCGTCCTGAACGATTCCGTCCCACTGCCCTGGCTGGCCGGCGTTGTAGAGGTGGTCGAGGCCCGTGTCGTCAGCATTGTAGGCGTTCGGCGCGCCATCGGCGTCAATCGCCATGCCCGATTTGAAGGAGAACGCGGGGCCATCGCCCAATTGCCAGATGGGAGCCTGCTCGCGGAACTCGCCAAACCGGTACACGTCGAACGTCAGCAGGAGCGATCTGGCCGGGCAGGCGTCTGCGGCAGGTGGTGACGGTGGTGTCTGCAAACCGTTCGCCATCGTCGTTACAGGCAGCGCGAACGCCATGACCGCCGACAGGACACTATGTAATATGTTCACCGCCGCAATTATACACTGCCGCATTCGACAGCCGGGGTCGCACGGTCAGCCAATCGTGATATCTTATCGCACTTCAAAATGGGACTGTCGCTGTCGGCCAAGCAATTCCTCGATGGAACGCTGAGCAGAATCACGGTTGCGAGGAGGCAAGAAAACCCAATCGTATTCATCTGGCCTTGACTAACCGCCATCCACGCAAGAATGCGGCTGCTATTGGGAATAGAGGGCTGCTAACACGACACTGGTCGCACGGCCATGGATAGGAAAAAACAGGGAGGGCGAAAGGTGATTAAGCCAACAGAAGTTTCGCTGCTATTCGGCAAGTGGAAAGAGGAATTTACCGTCGTACGTGTCATCGCATATCTTCCCTGCGGATATTTCGGCCTCAACTCTTGCCGCATCCTTGCAAGTCCTACCCGGCTCACCAATTCTCTTCAGTAAGAAAATCCCTCGCGCTTTGGTCGGTACAAACCAGCGTCGTCCGGTAGCACAACAATGGCTCCCGTGGACACTTGCCATCTTTTCGACCGCCATTTCTGGAAAAACGCTCAGGGTGAAAGTGTGCAGAACATGACAGACCTCCCGTTGTGCTGCGACTAAGCTCCAGTTTGGAAACACACAATCGCGGATGTTCTCGCGTTTAGAAATAAGGAGATGAAAACATGCTTGGGATCATCGCTGCAGTTTTGATCGTTCTCTGGTTGCTAGGGTTTTTCGCATTCCACGTAACTACGGCTTTCATTCACATTGCCCTGGTCGTCGGCTTAATATTGCTTGTGCTGCATTTCATGAGAGGCAGCTCGGCAAGCGCGTAGAGGGCCGGTGAGCAAGTAGCACCCCGGGGCGAAAGCTGCGCCGGTTGGCTCAAAAGAGGGTAGCCATGTCGTTCGGAATTTACGCGATCGGTTTTGCCATCGTCATCAGCGGGCTCATTTACGCTGCCTACCTAATGCACATGCCCGCGCACTGGATTGCGGCGGCCGCCATCGTGCTTTTGGGACTCGGAATACTGAAAGCTGTGAAGGTGACGCGTCAGAAAGATCCGGTCGGATAGCAGATTCGACGGCGGGTTGTACTCCTGAAAGATCAGGCGCGCCAGCGGCGCCCCAGGGCGGGGATGATGGCGCCGCCGACGTTCGGCAGGCTGAAATCAGGGAGCGGCGGGCGTTCGGCCCGTGGATTGATGCCGCGAATCAGCGAGCCGAGAAGGCGTATCGTCGCCGAGAATTTCTCTTTGAGTGAGTGGCTCGGTTGGCGTCCGTTGGCGCGCACGACGAGCACCGTCACGTCGTCTTCCGATAAATTTTCGGGATAACGTTCCCCGATTTCCTTCAAGAGTGCTTCGGTCATTTTCTGCGGCTCGACATCACCCAGAAGCTGCAGGATGCGCAGCACGCCGTCCTCGCCGAGCATTTCTCCGTCCGCGTCGCGGGATTCAATCAGCGCGTCCGTGTAGCTGAGCAGGCAATCGCCGGGTTCCATCTCGACGTCGAATTCCTCATACTCGGTCAGATCCATGATCCCGAGCGGTATATTCCGGATGGTGCGCTGCTTGTCGTCCTTGCCATCTTGCCCGAGCAAAGTCCATTGCTGCTGCGCGGCGCGATACAGAAGCGGGCGCGGATGGCCCGCATTGGAAACGAGCAGACGGCGGCTGGGAGCGAAAAACGTGGTAACGACTGCCGTTGCGAAGGATCCAGTCCGCGACAATGCAACGAACTGCTGATTGAGCAATCGCACGAATTCTTTTTGGTCGAGGCGGTTAACGAAGCGCCGCATGAGCGTACGCAAATCCGCCGCGGTTGCCGCGACGGAAGTTCCGTGACCCGACACGTCCGCTAGCAGGAGACGGCTGATACGGCCCGTGGCGCAGCTGGAGGCGTAATAAACGTCTCCGCCACGCTGGGCCTGGCCGAAGGGTTTGCTGTAAACCCAGGCGTCCAGCCCTCCCATTTCAATGCCGCGCGCGGTGAGTTGGCTGTCACCCCAGACTTCCATGCAGGTCATATGCTGCGTTTGCGGTTCGGTCACGGGTTCATTATACCGAGGGATATGGCGAGGCGGATGATCGATTGTCCGGGACCGGATTTCTACGAAGCCGGTTCGGTTACCGGTTGCGTCGTGCCGTTTACGGGCACATCGGTCTCAGGGCCTCCCCGGCGAATCGTGGCGACGAGCATCAGCATATTACTCAACAGGATTACCGAGAAAACCAGCCCGGGAAGGGATTTGAAACTCCCGCCCTTGGCGTCCACGATTTCGAAAGCCAGGACGGCCGTGATGAGTCCGCGCGGCACCAGCAGGCTGATGGTTTCGATGTCCAGCGGCTGGATATCTTTCATGGCGAGGCTGCTGAACTTCGCCGAAATCCAGCGCGCGACGAAGATGACTGCCACGATCCCCGCAGCCGGAAGAGCGGCAGCGCGGAGGCCGGAAAACTTCACGATCAGGCCGAGTAGCACGAAGAAAAACGTGCGCACCAGAAACGCCAGCTCGGAATGGAATACCAGGAGTTGGCGGTGAGTGTTCCCGGATTTCGGCGCGAGCCACCAAGAGAATTCCAGGTCTGGTTTCGCCTTCCCAGGAAGATTCGCGAGTGTGGCCCCAAATGCAATGACCGCGAAAAGATTGCTGCCTCCGGCCCAATCGGAAATCGAATAGACGAGCAGTACGGCCGCGAACGTAAGCACCTGCCAGAAGCGCTCCTCGGAAATAAGCGGAAGCAGCCGGGACCACAAGAATCCAACTAAAAGGGCCAACGCCAATGAAATCAGCACGCGCAGGATAAAGCCTTCCACGACGCCACCGGCCAGCGACGATTTCGTGCCTTCCGCAGCAGCGTGGCGCATCAACAGGGACGTCAAATTCGTCTGATTTCCCACGTGAGGAGTCGAGGTGAAGTCGAGAACGGCGCCCACGCCTAAGACACCGAGCGCATCGCTCAGCGCACCCTCCACGACGAGCGTGGTCTTTAGCGAGATGCTGAGATTCATTTGCTGGAGCACGGGCAGCATCACCGAGCTGCTGACGCACGCAAACGCGGCGGCCACTAGAAACGCATCCATTCGAGGGAGGTGAGTTGCGGTCACGAGGAACGCGGCGATCGCGATGAGAGACAAACCGTAGCTGAGAAGAGCGAGGAGAACGCCACCAGGAAAATGCCGAACCGTGTTTCGAAATTCAAGGTCGAGCCCGGCCTCGAAAAGAATTAGGATCAGCGCCAGTGCGCCGAATCCATGAGCGACCGACTCGAATTTCGATGGGTCGAGCAGATGGAAGACCGGGCCGAGCAACATCCCCGCCGCCATCAAGACCACGACGTCCGGCACACGCGTCCACCCAGCCAGACGATTGGCTAGAAAGGCGAGGACCACAATCCCGCCGAGGAGACCAAAGAATGCGGCAAGGCTCATCGCGTTCGATCTTACCCGCTATTACGAAGGTATTTGCCTGAATTGAGGAGAGCAAAGCTCAGCGTGCCGGCTGAGCCGCCGTGAGTTCGATTCCCAGGAACTTGGCCGCGTTGTGCAGCAGGATTTTGGGCCGGACGCTGTCTTTCAGCGGAAGCTCGGCGAATTCGGCGAGCCACCGCTCGGGAGTCATCATGGGGAAATCAGTGCCGAAAAAGGCTTTGTCCTGCACAAGGGTGTTGATGTTGTGCACGGTGGACGCTGGGAAATACTTCGGGGCCCAGCCGGAAAGGTCCATGTAGGTGTTTCCCTTGTGGCGCAATACGGCAAGTTGATCGTCGTGCCACGGCCAAGAGGGATGCGCCATGATGATGCGCATTTCCGGGTACCACGCCGCGAGGTTGTCAATGTACGGAATCGGTTTGCAGTATTCGAGCGTGATTCCGTTGCCGCCAGGAGAACCGGCTGCGACGGCCGTGGTTCCCGTATGAAAAATGACGGGGAGATTCAGCTTCACAATCGTTTCGTAGATCGGGAAGAATCGCTCGTCGTTAGGGTTAAATCCCTGCGCAGCCTGCTGGAATTTCATGCCGCGCAGACCCATATCGGCGCAGCGCTTCACTTCAT
>Ga0210395_10001261_pt1 | contig 19671 bp, 24 predicted proteins | sample IncBWH4OmetaG_FD_150861 | JGI IMG/M metagenome (GOLD analysis project Ga0210395, IMG submission 150861) | Forest soil microbial communities from Barre Woods Harvard Forest LTER site, Petersham, Massachusetts, United States - Inc-BW-H-4-O ...
CATGATGGTCGGGCTACAGGGCTCCGGCAAAACCACGACGACGGCGAAAGTCGCCAAGCGTCTTGCCGAGACGATGAAACGCAAGACGTTGATGGCCTCGCTCGACACCCGCCGCCCGGCGGCGATGGAGCAACTGGCCGTGCTCGGCAAGCAGGTCGGCATCGACACGCTGCCGATCGTCGCCGGCCAGACGCCGGTGCAGATCGCGACGCGTGCGCTGCAGGCGGCGCGACTCGGCGGCTATGACGTCGTGCTGCTCGATACCGCCGGCCGCATCACGCTCGACGAAGCGATGATGAACGAGGCGGCGGAGGTACGCCGCGCCGCTTCGCCGCATGAAGTCCTGCTGGTCGCCGACTCGCTGACCGGCCAGGACGCCGTCAATCTCGCCCGCAGCTTCAATGAGCGCGTCGGACTGACTGGCATCGTGCTCACCCGCATCGATGGCGACGGCCGCGGCGGCGCCGCGCTATCGATGCGCGCCGTCACTGGCAAACCGATCAAGCTCCTCGGCACCGGCGAAAAGCTTGACGCCATCGAAGACTTCGACCCGGCGCGCGTCGCCGGCCGCATCCTCGGCATGGGCGACATCGTCGCGCTGGTCGAAAAAGCCGCCGCCACCATCGATGCCGAGAAGGCCGCGCGCGTCGCCGAAAAGATGCGCAAAGGCGCGTTCGATCTCGCCGACCTGCGCGAGCAGCTCACGCAGATGCAGAATATGGGCGGCATGAGCGGGCTGATGACCATGCTGCCGGGCATGGCCAAGATCAAAAATCAGCTCGCCGAGCGCAATCTCGACGAAAAAATGCTCAAACGGCAAATGGCGATCATCGACTCGATGACGCCGGCCGAGCGGCGCAACCCCGACATCCTCAAGGCGAGCCGCAAGCGGCGCATCGCCGCCGGCTCCGGCACCAAGCCCGAAGACATCAACAAGCTCCTCAAAATGCATCGCACCATGTCGGACGTGATGAAGGCGATGGGCGGCGCAAAGCGCGGCCCGATGGCCGGCCTCGCCAATATGCTTGGACTCGGCGGCGGTATTGGCGGCGGCATGCCGTCTCCGGAGCAGATGGCGAAGCTCGCGGAGAAAATACCCGGCGGTTTGCCGCCGAACACGCCCGGTATGCCGCCGAATTTCCCCGGCCTGCCGGGAGGCGGATTGCCAAGCGGGCTTCCGGGCCTTGGTCCGAAGCTTCCCGGCGGACTGCCCCCGGGATTTCCGGGCTTCGGAAAAAAGAAATGATCTCGACCCAGCCGCACGAACGCTTTTCCGCGCTGGTCTCGCTCGATCCGGGCGCGACCAGCGCGTTTGCGCACGCTGTCGGCGACACCAATCCGATGCATCACGACGCCGATTATGCGGCAACGACGCGCTTCGGCCGGCTCCTGGCGAGTGGCCCGCAAACGACCGCGCATCTTCTGGCGCTGACCGCTTCGCACTTTTCCAAGCGGGGCGCGATGCTCGGCCTCGAATTCTGGGTGCAGTTTCGGCGCCCGGTCTATGCCGACGAGACGATCACGCTCGAATGGCTCGTCATCTCGGTGAAGAAGAATTCCCGTCTCAACGGCGAGATCATCAATTTGCGCGGCCGCATTCGCAACGCAACCGGCGAAACCGCCGTGGGCGCGAAAGGCCGCGTCCTTGTTACCGAAAATCTCTGAACTTAAGGAAAGAAAGGAAGACTAATGTTGACGATCCGCATGGCCCGCGCTGGAACCAAGAAGCGACCGTTCTATCACATTGTCGTCGCCGACAGCCGCGCCCCTCGCGACGGGCGCTTCATCGAGCGCCTCGGCTACTTCAATCCGCTGTTGCCGAAGGACAAGACCGAGCGGCTCAAGCTCGATCTCGACAAGGTCAAGACCTGGATGACCAAGGGCGCGCAGCCCTCCGATCGGGTGATGCGTTTTCTCGACGCCGCCGGCGTCGCCAAGCGCGAGAAGCGCAACAATCCGGAAAAGGCGGTCCCGCGCAAGGAGCGCGAGGCGCAAGCCGAGGCCGCCAAAGCTGCCGCGGGCGCTGCTCCGGCCGCCAAAGCCGCTCCGGCCGCTGGCGCCGCTGCTGGCGCCGGCGCCGCGCCGCCGGCGTAAGAGCGAACGCGATGACGGGCAGCGCGCGCAGCACTGACGCTCGCGTCTGTCTCGGCCAAATCGGCGCCGCGCACGGCGTGCGCGGCGAAGTGCGGCTCCGCTCGTTCACGGCCGATCCGGCTGCGATCGCCGACTATGGCCCGCTCGAAACCGACGACGGGCGGGTGTTCGAGATCGAAACCTTGCGGCCGGCGCAGGATCATTTCGTCGCCCGGCTGTCCGGCATTCGCGACCGCGACGCCGCGCGCGCACTCGCCAACACCAAGCTCTATGTGCCGCGCGAGCGGTTGCCAGCAACCGCGGAGCCGGATGAGTTCTATCACGCCGATCTGCTCGGCCTCGCCGTTGTCGACCGCATCGGCAACAGGCTTGGCACCGTGGTCGGCATCCATAACTTCGGCGCCGGCGATCTGATCGAGGTGCGGACCGAGAAAGGCGGCAAGACGGAATTGCTGCCGTTCGATGCCATCCACGTGCCGGCAGTCGACATCGCCGCAGGCAGGATCGTCGTCGATCCGCCACAAGGTTTATTCAAAGCGAATTAGTCGCCGCAACTGGCCGCGCTGTCATGGCTATCCGTTTCTTTTCCAAGTCCGACACGCACCGCGAATTCTCGAACTTCGCGCCGTTCGGCATCGATCTCGACGATGCCTGGTGGCCGACCGTGGAAAATTATTATCAGGCGCAGAAATTCACCGACCCGGATCTGTGCAAGTCGATCCGCAAGGCGGAGAAACCGATCATCGCCAAGAATCTCGCCGACAAGAACAAGGCCGCGATCCGGCCGGACTGGGACGCCATCAAGGACGAGGTCATGTACCGCGCGGTGCGGCGCAAGTTCGAGCTTCATCCCGAGCTCAAGGCCATGCTAGTTGCGACCGGCGACGAGGAGATCATCGAAGCGGCGCCGACCGACACTTATTGGGGCGTCGGCCGCGAGGGTACCGGTCTTAACAAGCTCGGCAAAATCATCGCCCGCATCCGCGATGAATTGCGGGCGGCGGGCTGACCATGTGGCGGGCAAGCGTCCTCACCATCTTCCCCGATGTCTTTCCGGGACCGCTCGGAGCGAGCCTCGCCGGCAAGGCGCTGGCGGCCGGCGCCTGGTCGCTCGACGTCGTGGATATCCGAAGCTTCGCCATCGACAAGCATCGCAGCGTCGACGACACGCCGGCCGGCGGCGGCCCGGGCATGGTGATGAAGGCCGACGTGCTCGGCCGCGCCATCGACGCAGCCGCGGCCGACAAGCGCGCGCGATTTCTCCTGTCGCCGCGGGGCGCGCCGTTAACCCAAAAGCGGGTGGAACAGCTTGCCGCAGGCGCTGGTGCGGTGCTGGTCTGCGGCCGTTTCGAAGGTATCGACGAACGAGTCATCGCCGGACGCGGCCTGGAGGAAGTCTCGATCGGCGACTATGTGCTGTCCGGCGGCGAAATCGCCGCCATGGTGCTGATCGACGCCTGCGTGCGGCTCCTGCCGGGCGTCATGGGCGCCACGGCCTCGCGCGACGAAGAGAGTTTTACCGAAGGGTTGTTGGAATACCCGCAATATACCCGGCCGCAGGTCTGGGAAGGCCAGCCGATCCCCGAGGTGCTGCTGTCCGGCGATCACGGCAAAATCGCCGCCTGGCGGCGCGCCGAGGCCGAACGGCTCACCCGGGAACGCCGGCCGGACCTGTGGGCGCGTCATTCGGGGACGCGGGCCAAGCCCGTGACCAAAGCGTGACAAAGCCCATCCGTTAGCGTAGAAGCTCGCGCAACCCGATCAGACCTTGGCCGATCAGACTTTGGCCGATCACACTTGGCCGGCAACAAGCGCCGAACATGCGCCGCCGTTGGAGACATTCGCCATGAACCTGCTCAAGCAAATCGAAAACGAACAAGTGGCGAAGCTGTCCGCCGGCAAGGAGATTCCCGATTTCCAGCCGGGCGATACGGTCATCGTCAACGTCAAGATCGTCGAAGGCGAGCGCAGCCGCGTACAGGCCTATGAGGGTGTCTGCATTGGCCGCGCCGGCACCGGGATCAACGAGAACTTCACCGTGCGCAAGATTTCATACGGCGAAGGCGTCGAGCGCGTCTTCCCGCTCTATTCGCCGATGATCGACTCGATCAAGGTGGTGCGCCGCGGCCAGGTGCGCCGCGCCAAGCTCTATTATCTGCGCGGCCGACGCGGCAAGTCGGCACGCATTCTCGAGCGGCAGGATCACAGCGCGCAGGGCGAAACGGCTGCGGCTGGCGACAAGGCGAAGAAGTAAGCGTTGCGCCGCTGCGAAACAGTTTTTTGTGGAGCATGATCTTTTCGGAAAACCGGCCTCCACCCTCGGATCAAGTCCGAGGGCAGGCTTGTTCCGGATCATGCTCTATTCAAGCTCCACGGTCTTGAAGTCGGCCGGCAGCACGATTTCCAGCACTTCGCAATCGTCGGAATAATCCAGCACCTTGTGCTCGATGCGCGGCGGCTGGATCCATGAGCTTCCGGTCCGCATGACGATGGCGCCCTCGCCGTCGAACTCGGTCTTGATCCAGCCCTTGAGCACATAGACCATCTGGAAGTCGACGTCGTGGTAATGCAGCTTCGACACTTCCTCGGGGCGGCAGGGCGGGACGAATCGGATCACGTGCGCCTGGACCATGCCGCCGGTGGCGTCGGCGATGCCGAGATCGCGGTACTTCGCGTAGCGGCGCAGCCCGCCCTGGAAATCCTCCTCGCGATGGTGGCTGGCGATGAACCGCTGCTTCGGCCGCGGCGTGGCTTTGGCCTTTACCGCAGACGGCGCGCGGCGCTTGGTCGAACGCGAGCGGTTGACCGACCGGGTGGAAGATTTCGGCCTTGCTTTGGCCTTCGGCTTTGCCATGGACGCCTCCCTGATAGCGCCGATTCCAGCGACAGAATGGCCGCTCTTTTCCTCAAGCGCTCAAGGCGCTAAAGGACGGCCCGACTATTATATACCTTTGCGTCGCCATGAAACGGCAAGGAGTATTCGGCATGGCTAGCCCGCGCACGCTCTACGACAAGATCTGGACCGACCATCTGGTCGACGAGGAGCCGGGCGGCACCTGCCTGATCTATATCGACCGGCATCTCGTGCATGAGGTGACGAGCCCGCAGGCGTTCGAGGGCCTCCGGCTCGCCGGCCGCAAGGTGCATGCACCGGACAAGACGCTGTGCGTGGTCGACCACAACGTGCCGACCACCGATCGGCGGGCGAAGAATCCCGACCCGGAGAGCGAGCAGCAGATCGCCTATCTGGCCGAGAACGCCAAGTTCTTCGGCCTCGAATATTTTGACGAGTTCGACAAGCGCCAGGGCATTGTCCACATCATCGGGCCCGAACAGGGCTTCACGCTCCCCGGCGTAACGCTGGTCTGCGGCGACAGCCACACCGGCACCCACGGCGCCTTCGGCGCGCTCGCCTACGGCATTGGCACCTCCGAGGTCGAGCATGTGCTGGCGACGCAGACGCTGATCCAGAACAAGTCGAAGAACATGCGCGCCGTGGTCGACGGCAAGCTGCCGCAAGGCGTCACCGCCAAGGACATCATCCTCGCCATCATCGGCGAGATCGGCACCGCCGGCGGCACCGGCTATGCGCTCGAATATGCCGGCGAAGCGATCCGTTCGCTGTCGATGGAAGGCCGCATGACCGTCTGCAACATGTCGGTCGAAGCCGGCGCCAAGGCCGGCTTCATCGCGCCGGACGAGAAGGCCTACGCGTATCTCAAGGATCGTCCCAAGTCGCCCAAGGGCAGGGCCTGGGACGACGCGATGCGTTACTGGGAGACGCTCAAATCCGACGATGGCGCCCATTTCGATCGCGAGATCAGGCTCGATGCCGCAAAGCTGCCGCCGCTCGTGACCTGGGGCACCAGTCCCGAACAGGTCGTCTCGGTGACCGGCCGGGTGCCGCGGCTTGAAGACATCACCGATCCAAACAAGCGCGAAGCCGCCGAACGTTCGCTGGCCTACATGGGACTAAAGGGCGGCGAGAACATCGCCGATATTGCGCTCGATCGCGTGTTCATCGGCTCGTGCACCAACGGCCGCATCGAGGACTTGCGCGCCGCTGCACGCGTCGTCGACGGCAAGAAAGTGAACGCCAATATCAGCGCCATGATCGTGCCCGGCTCCGGCCTGGTGAAAGAGCAGGCCGAGGCCGAGGGGCTCGATAAGATCTTTCTCAGTGCCGGCTTCGAGTGGCGCGAGCCCGGGTGCTCCATGTGCCTCGCCATGAACCCGGACAAGCTCGCGCCCGGCGAGCGCTGCGCCTCCACCTCGAATCGGAATTTCGAGGGGCGGCAGGGCTACAAAGGCCGTACGCATCTGGTGTCGCCGGCCATGGCCGCGGCCGCCGCGATCGCCGGTCATTTTGTCGACGTGCGCGAGTGGCGGTAACGTCCCACGGCAAAGCTGCGCGGCACTATGGGCTTCAGCACCACCCGGTCGTTGCTGGCAGCAGCATGATGGCGAATTGCGCCGTCACCATGTGGCTTGCGGTAATCAGCCCGCATGGATTGTGACTGCGCCGGGGCTAAACGACCGCGCCGCGAACGGCAAATTATTGCCGACAGATGAACCCGGTGGCGCACGGTGGCGACCAATGGCAATAACGCTGCGGGCGCGCGTCGAGCAGCGCATGAGAGGGGCACGAGAACATGACTGCCGTAACGATTGCGCAGCCCTCAAAGCTTCCGTTGTTCCGCACCGTCGGACAAGCCTACGCGCTGTGGGCGCGGAATTTTTCCGATCTGATTCGCATCTGTTGGCTTTGGATGCTGCTGATGGCGCCGATCCTGGCAATTTGGGATTGGTGGCAAGCGGCGCAGACCGCGGAGATCCTACAAGGGTTTCATCCCGGTCAACCGTATGTCGACCCCCACCCGGTGCTGACCTGGGTGAGCTTACTTGTCAGTAAACTGATCATGCTGCCGGCTGTCGCCTCGGTTGCGGTGGCGTGGCACCGCCTGCTGCTCAGGGACGAACATCCCGGCCCCGGCTTTTATCTGCGGCTCGACAAGGTCGTCGCCGGCTATGCGATCCTGGCGTTCCTGATCGGGCTGATTATTACGGTGCCAAGCGCTGTCATCATGGTGCTCCCCCAGGTCATGGCGGGGGGCGGCGGGACCACGGCGGTGGTCGTCCAATTTCTTGTCAATGTGGCAGTGATCGTCGCCATATTCATTGTGCCGAGGTTATCGCTGGTTTTGCCGGGCATAGCGTTGGGGCGAGAAGGCGCCACGCTGGCGACTGCGTGGCGGGTCAGCAAACGCAATACCTGGCGCATGGTTTGGGCCTCCTTTTTCTGTCTGTTGCCGTTGATCGCAATCAGCGGAGGGATTTCGTCTTGGCTATTGCTGTCCAGCCCCAACCGAGTCGTCGTAACGCTGGTTTCGCTCGTGATCGGGCTGCTCTGGATTCCCGGCGGCATGATAAGCGTCGGCATGCTTTCGCTTGCCTACCGGCATTTTTTCGAGCAGCGGGCAACGTCGCTGGACACGCTGCCCCCGCCTTTGCTGCCATCGCCGCGGCGCCGCGCTCGTTATGGCTGGTGGGTCGCGACCGGTATTGTCGCCGCGCTGGCGGCACTAGTCATCGGTGGGTGGGTGCTTTACGCCGAGCCGGTCAAATTCATCGTGGGCTGGGTGTTTACCGGCAATCCGTCTCTGCCGGGATGCCGCACGACGGTCGTCAGCGAAGCGACTACTGGAAAGTTGTGGCACCGGATGACCGACATGAGCTGCCCGGACCACACGATACACCTCGTGTTCGTCGAGCGATCGGATGTGTCGATACCAATGCTTGCATTTGGGAGCGTCGACGGCCCCGTGCCGACCTCAGTGCGCGAGACCGGCGAGAACCAGTTCGAAATCATTCTGGCGACACCGCTCGCAGATGGAGGTACCACTGTCCCGTTCGAGCTCAACCAGAATGGCGTGATCATGGATTTGCAGATTTTCGATCATGGTCGCCCTGTTCCGGTCTCCGACAAAACCGATATCCCTGATCTCTTCCGCTCCCTCAGTGGAGGCCAACGGGATTCCCCTTAGCTGCCGTTGTAGTGACCCGCGCGCCAGGCGAGGGCTAAACGGCCGCCTCACGACCGCTGCCACCAGCAATGCTTCTCCGGGAAGAGCACCGTGCCGCTCGGCCGGTATTGAATGACGTACCGGCTCGCGCAGCGGCGGTAAGCCGGGCGCGGGTTCACCTCGATGCGCGGATGCGTATAAGGCGGGTTCCATGCCGGCGGCGGCGACTGCGCCAACGTTGACGATGCCGCGCTGATCAGCGGCAGCACCGCGAGACTCGCGGTCGCCATGAACCGTTTGACTGACATCATCGGCCATCCTAGCCGATCCGCCCACTTTCACGTAAGCGGCAATTCAAGCGAGCGGCGAGATGCAATCCACGCTAAAGTGAAGCATGGCCGATCTCGCATCCGATCCGCTGGCCTGGCAGCCAGTCAAAGCGCCATCGCTGGTCGAGCTCGAAGTGCTCGCTGGCGATGTCTTCCAGCGTCTGCCGCGCCGGTTTCGCCAGTTGTGCGCCGATATCGTCATCCAGGTCGACGACTTCCCGACTGACGAAGTGCTCGATCATATGGGCGCCGAAAGCGAGTTCGATCTGCTCGGCTTGTTCCAGGGCGTCGGCCTGCCGTTTCGTTCCGAGAGCGCTCCGGTGCAGATGCCGAACATGATCTGGCTCTACCGCCGCCCGATCCTGGATTACTGGGCCGAGCACGACGAAACGCTCGGCGCCGTCGTCAAGCACGTGCTGGTGCACGAGATCGGTCATCATTTCGGCTTGTCCGACTCCGATATGGAGGCGATCGAGCAATCCGTGGAAGAGGTCAAGGGAGCCACGTGATGAAGGTGGACGGTGCTTGCCATTGCGGCGCGATCACGGTCGAAGGCGAAGTTGACCCGGATGCTGCCACGATCTGTCATTGCACCGATTGTCAGACCGGAACAGGCGCGGCGTTTCGTGTTTCGATCCCGACGTCGGGCGCAACTTTCAAGATGATGGGACAGCCGACCGCCTATCTGAAAACCACCGCGGACAGCGGCAATCTGCGGGTGCAGGCTTTTTGCCCAACATGCGGCTCGCCGATCTATTCGACGTCGCCCGGCGAGCATCCGCGGCCGTCATACACGTTGCGCGTCGGCATTTTGCGCCAGCGCGAACAGCTCGTGCCGAAGCGGCAAATCTGGTTCCGCTCGGCATTGCCTTGGGTCACAGGACTCGGCACGATTCCCCATAGTGACCTCGCCACCGTTCCGGCAACCACGAAGCAGATGTGAGGGCGCCATGATCGTCACCGTTTTCCGCTCGCGCCTGAAGCCGGGGCTGCGTGACGAGTATGTCGCGTTGGTGGAACGCATGAATACACTCGCGCAGACCATGCCCGGTTACATTTCGCACAAGGGCTTTTTCGCCGACGACGGCGAGCGCGTGACCATCGTCGAGTTCGACCACGAAGAGGGCTTGCGCGCCTGGCGCACCAACAAGGAGCATGTTGCGGCGCAAAAGCTGGCGCGGGAGAAGTACTACACCGAATACCACATCCAGGTCTGCACGCTCGACCGCGAGTCGAAATTCAAGGCCAAGGAGCCGGTGATCGCGGCACAGGGTTGACCCACGCCCGGCCACGCGCCATGTAGCGCTTGCGCGCCCGTGCTTCGGCCGCCGCGAGCCAGAGCATGATCCCGAAAAGTGGATGCCGGTTTTCGGAAAAAGATCATGCTCCAACGCAAAATCTGGGCCAGCTGGAAAGGCTGAGATGGAAAAATTCACGATCCTCGAAGGCGTCGCCGCACCGCTGAAGATGATCAATGTCGACACCGACATGATCATCCCCAAGCAGTACTTAAAGACCATAAAGCGCACCGGCCTCGGCAAAGGCCTGTTCGCGGAAAAGCGCTATCGCGACGACGGCAGCGAGAATCCCGATTTCGTGCTCAACAAGCCGGCCTATCGCAAAGCGAAAATTCTGGTCGCCGGCGACAATTTCGGCTGCGGCTCCTCGCGCGAGCATGCGCCCTGGGCGCTGAAGGATTTCGGCATCACCTGCGTGATCTCGACTTCGTTCGGCGACATTTTCTACAATAACTGCTTCAAGAACGGCATTCTGCCGGTGCAGGTTTCGCCGCAAGACCTGGAGAAGCTGTTCGACGACGCCGAGCGCGGCGCCAATGCGACGCTGACCATCGATCTCGCCAAGCAGGATATCCGCGGCCCCGACGGCGGCGTGGTGAAGTTCGACATCGATCCGCACCGCAAGCACGTCTTGCTCGAAGGCCTCGACGATATCGGCCTGACCATGGTCAAGAGCGAGAAGATCGGAAGCTTCGAGGAGAAGGCCAAAGCGGCGCGGCCTTGGGTCTGACACCGTGCTCGTCCGTCAAGCGAGCAGCGTCGTGACGCCGGCGATTTCGGTCTCGCATCTCGAGAAGACCTACGCATCGGGCTTTCGGGCGCTCAAGGACATCAACCTCGAGATTCGCCACGGCGAGATTTTCGCCCTGCTCGGCCCGAACGGCGCCGGCAAGACGACGCTGATCAGCGTCATCTGCGGCATCGTCAATCCGACCAGCGGACGCGTGCTGGTCGACGGTCACGACATTATCAAGGACTATCGCGCCACCCGCTCGCTGATCGGCCTCGTACCGCAGGAGCTGGCGAACGACATGTTCTCGTCGGTCTGGGCGACGGTGTCCTTCAGCCGCGGGCTGTTCGGCAAGTCCGCCTACCCGGCCCACCTGCAGAAGGTGCTCAAGGACCTTTCGCTCTGGGACAAGAAAAACGCGAAAATCGCCACGCTCTCTGGCGGCATGAAGCGCCGGGTAATGATCGCCAAGGCGCTGGCGCACGAGCCGCAGATCCTGTTTCTCGACGAGCCGACCGCCGGCGTCGACGTCGAACTGCGCAAGGACATGTGGGACATGGTGCGCGCACTGCGCGCGTCCGGCGTCACCATCATCCTGACCACGCATTACATAGAAGAAGCCGAGCAGATGGCCGACCGCGTCGGCGTCATCAACAAGGGCGAGCTGATCCTGGTCGAGAACAAAGCCGAATTGATGCGCAAGCTCGGCCAGAAGCAGATGACGCTGGAGCTGCGCGAGCCGTTGGCCGCGGTGCCGCCGGCGCTCGCCGAGCATCGCCTCGCGCTCGCCGATGACGGCTGCAAGCTCGTTTACACCTACGATACCCGCGCCGAGCGCACCGGCATCACCGATCTGCTCGACGATCTGCGCGCCGCCGGCGTGCACTTTAAGGACCTGTCGACGACGCAAACCTCGCTCGAGGACATCTTCGTCAGCCTGGTGAGGCGAGAGCCATGAACCCGTATGCGGTCGGCGCCATCTACCGGTTCGAAATGGCGCGCACCAGGCGCACCTGGCTGCAAAGCGTCGTCTCGCCGGTAATCTCGACCTCGCTCTATTTCGTGGTGTTCGGCGCCGCTATCGGCTCGCGCATCACCACCATCGAGGGCGTGGCCTATGGCGCCTTTATCGTGCCCGGCCTGATGATGCTGATGCTGTTGACGCAGAGCGTCAGCAATGCCGCCATCGGCATTTACTTCCCGCGCTTCACCGGCACGATCTATGAAATCCTGTCGTCGCCGACCTCGGCGCTCGAGATCGTGATCGGTTATGTCGGCGCGGCGGCGACCAAGTCGATCGTGCTGGGCTTGATCATCCTCGGCACGTCGGCGCTGTTCGTGCCGATCCATATCGCGCATCCATTCTGGATGTTCGCCTTCCTGATCCTGACCTCGGTCAGCTTCAGCCTGCTCGGCTTCATCCTTGGCATCTGGGCCGACGGCTTCGACAAGCTGCAAGTCGCACCGCTTCTGATCATCACGCCGCTGACCTTCCTCGGCGGCACGTTCTATTCGACCAGCTTGCTGCCGCCGTTCTGGCGCACCGTCTCGCTGTTCAACCCGATCGTCTATCTGATCAGCGGCTTTCGCTGGAGCTTCTTCGAGCTCGCCGATGTCAATATCGAGATCAGCGTCGCGGTGATCGTATTCTTTACGGCGGCCTGCATGGCGATCGTGTGGTGGATCTTCAAGACCGGCTATCGGTTGAAGACGTAGAGCGCTTTCGTCATTGCGAGGAGCGAAGCGACGAAGCAATCCAGGCTCGGTGGCACAAGGCTGGATTGCTTCGCTCCGCTCGCAATGACGCAAATCAAGCCGCTTGGCTCTGCGCAATTGCGTCCGCGATCGCCACCGTACGCCGCGCCATGTCGGCATGCAGCCGCTCGACCATGCGGCCGTCGATCTGGATCACGCCCCTAGCGGCGTTGTCGGATTGATCGAAAGCGGCGATGATTTTCCGCGCCCAGGCCACTTCGTCGTCGTTCGGCGAGAACGCCGAGTTGCAGGGCGCGATCTGCTGCGGATGAATGAGCGTCTTGCCGTCGAAGCCGAGGTCGCGCGCCTGCGCGCACTCGGCGGCAAAACCCTCGGCATTGCCGAGGTCGTTGTAGACGCCATCGAGGATGTCGAGGCCGAAGGCGCGCGCCGCGGCGACGCAGTTCATCAGCCATGGCAGCATCGGCGCGCGCCCCGGCAGGATGCGGGCCCGCGTGTCCTTGGCGAGATCGTTGGTGCCCATGACAAAGCCCGCGAGCCGGGCATCGGAATCGAGCGCTGCCGCCGCTATATCGCGGGCGTTGAGCATGGCAAGCGGCGTCTCCATCATCGCCCAGATGCGCACGTTCTCCGTGGCGCGGACGCCGGTGAGGTGCTTGGCCACCTGGCGAACCTGTGCCGGTGTCGACACCTTCGGCACCAAAACCGCGTCAGGACCGGCCGTGGCAACCGCGAGATCGTCAAGCCACCAAGCGGTGTCGAGACCATTGATCCGCACCAGCACTTCGCGGCGGCCGAAGCCGCCCTTGTGCAGCGCTTCGACGATCAGCTCGCGCGCCTTCGCCTTGGCGTCGGGAGCGACCGCGTCTTCGAGATCGAGAATGACGGCGTCGACCGGCAGCTCGCGCGCCTTCTCCATGGCCCGCGCATTCGATCCCGGCATGTAAAGCACACTGCGCCGCGGGCGGATTTTCATTGGCACTTCATTAGAGCATGATCCGGAAAAGTGGAAGCCGGTTTTCCGAAAAGCATGCCTTCGGGCGTGACCCGCGGGATCATGCTCCACCAAAAAGTTAGAGCGATCGGACGATGCAATGGCGAAGCGTAACCGTTATGGTACCGGTCCTGCAGGCCGCGTGCCAACGATCGAAATTCTCAAAGCACTACTCACCCTTTGCAAACATATCATGGTCAGTTAAGGCACGAGCCGCATGCCGTTTCCACCGCGTCTGATTGAAGGCTATCGCGGCTTTCTGGACGGCCGCCTGCGCCACGAGCAGGATCGCTATCGCGAGCTTGCCGAAGCCGGACAGTCACCCGAGGTGATGGTCATCGGCTGCTGCGACTCGCGCGTTTCGCCCGAGGTCATTTTCGATGCTCGGCCGGGCGAATTGTTCGTGGTCCGCAACGTGGCCAACATCGTGCCGCCGTACGAGCCGGACGGCCATGCCCACGGCGTGTCCGCGGCGTTGGAATTCGGCGTCGCCGCGCTCAAGGTCAAGCACATCGTCGTGCTCGGTCATGCCCGTTGCGGCGGCGTCAAAGCGTTTGCCGAAAACGCCGAGCCGCTGTCACCCGGCGATTTCATTGGCAACTGGATGCGGCTGATGACGCCAGCGGCGGAAAAGGCGGGCCCGCAGCGCGAACTGTCGTGGCCGGATTACCTCACCCGGCTCGAGCAGGCGAACGTCGGTAACAGCCTCGACAATCTCAAGACTTTCCCGCGGCTTCGCCAATTGATCGAAACCGGGCAGGTTGCGATCCACGGCGCTTATTTCGGCGTCGCCACCGGCGAGCTCTTGATGCGCGATGAGAAGACCGGGGCGTTTGTGCCGGTCACGGGACGTTTCCCGGACGCGGTGCGGCGCTAAGCGCTGCACCGCTGATCCGGGATCGTCACAGATCAGAATATCAAACGATCCCGGTTCTGCGCCCGGGACATGCAGGCTATGCCGCCTTGCGCTTCGCCGTGATCAGCTTGCGGTTGATCAGGCACTCGGCGATCTGGATGGCGTTGAGCGCCGCGCCCTTGCGCAGATTGTCGGATACGATCCACATCGACAGGCCGTTCTCGACCGTCGCGTCCTCGCGGATGCGGCTGATATAGGTGGCGTCCTCGCCGGCCGCCTCATACGGCGTGACGTAGCCGCCCGGCTCGTGCTTGTCGATGACGATGCAGCCGGGCGCGTTGCGCAAGATATCGCGCGCCTCCTCGACCGTGATCGGGTTCTCAAACTCGATATTGACCACTTCCGAATGGCTGATGAAGACCGGCACGCGCACGCAGGTGGCGGTGAGCTTGATCTTCGGGTCGAGGATTTTCTTGGTCTCGACCACCATCTTCCATTCTTCTTTGGTGTAACCATCCTCCATGAACACGTCGATATGGGGGATCAGATTGAAGGCGATGCGCTTGGGAAATTTCTTCGGCTCGACCTCGTTGAGCTGAAACACCGACTTGGTCTGCGCGAACAACTCGTCCATGGCGTCCTTGCCGGCGCCCGACACCGATTGATAGGTGGCGACCACGACGCGCTTGATCCTGGCATGATCGTGCAGCGGCTTGAGCGCCACCACGAGCTGCGCCGTCGAGCAATTGGGATTGGCGATGATGCCGCGCTTGCGAAAGCCGGTGACCGCGTCGGCATTGACCTCCGGCACGATCAGCGGCACGTCGGAATCGTAGCGCCAGCACGACGAATTATCGATCACCACCGCGCCGGCGGCAGCGATCTTCGGCGACCATTCCTTGGATACGGCGGAGCCCGCCGACATCAGGCAGATATCGATGGACGAGAAATCGAAATGCTCGAGCGCTTTGACCTTGAGGGTCCGATCGCCATACGAGACTTCGACGCCCAGGCTTTTGCGCGAGGCGAGCGCGACCACCTCGTCGGCGGGAAACTCCCGCTCAGCGAGAATGTTGAGCATTTCGCGGCCCACATTGCCGGTCGCACCGACCATGGCGACGGTGTAACCCATCAGCAACTCTCCATCGAAATTTGGCCCGGCACCGCTATGGCGGCAGCCGGAGCGCAACGGCTTCTAAGGGAGAAACGCCGTAAACACAATGTCGGCGGCCTTTCCCGGCAGGCGCTTATATGGGGCGCGACGCGCGGTCTTTCCGCCGGAACCGTTCTGTCACGAACGCGGGCGGCCAAATCGCTAGGATGTGGCGGCAAAGCCGGATAAACTACCGCCACGTGAAAGCGAGGGGCCATGCGGGTCATTGCGTGTTGTCTTGCGGTCGTCGTCATGGTTGTGGCCGGCCCCGCGGGGGCGGAAACCAAGAAAAATCCGCCGGTCTATCGTTCCGCAGCCGGTACCATCATCCAGCCGACGCGCACGATCATCCACCATCCCGACGGCACCACGACCATCATCGTGCAGCGGCGCTCCTATCTCGATCCGGGCACGGAAGTCCCCGTCGGCTATGGCAGCCATATGGACTACGCGTTTCCGCCGGGTGGCGATCCGGGCCGTCCCTATTGGTTCTATGGACCGGACCTGGGCGGCGTCGGCGGGCTGCCGCTGGCGCAGCCGTTCCTGCTCCCGGGCATCAACCAGAGCAATCCGTTCTGACGCTGCGTCAGCTTTGTAACGGCGCGATCCGATAAATCGCTGAAATTTTCCGCTCATTCCCGCGCAAGCGAATCCGGGGGTAAGTGCAAGCGGCCGGGTCCCCGCGGAAGATAGCGGTGGATCGATTACGTGGTGAGCTGCTCTAGTTCGCCGACGATCGCCTCGCCCATTTCCGAGGTGCTGACGACCTTGGTGCCTTCCGACTTGATGTCGGCGGTGCGCAGCCCCTTGGCCAGTGTCGCCGCGATCGCCGCGTCGATCAGGTCGGCCTCTTTGCTCATATTGAACGAGTAGCGCAACGCCATGCCGAAAGAGGCGATCATCGCGATCGGGTTGGCGATGCCCTTGCCGGCGATATCCGGCGCCGAGCCGTGTACCGGCTCGTAGAGCGCTTTGCGCCGTTTGGTCTTGGCGTCGATTTCGCCGAGCGAGGCGGACGGCAGCATGCCGAGCGAGCCGGTCAGCATCGCCGCGATATCCGAGAGCATGTCGCCGAACAGGTTGTCGGTGACGATGACATCGAATTGTTTCGGCCAGCGCACCAGCTGCATGCCGCCGGCGTCCGCCAGCATGTGCTCGAGCTGGACGTCCTTATAATCGCGCGCGTGCACGTCGGTGACGACCTCGCGCCACAGCACGCCGGTCTTCATGACGTTGCGCTTCTCCATCGAGGTGACCTTGTTGCGCCGCTTGCGCGCCAGCTCGAAGCCGACGCGCGAGATGCGGTCGATCTCGTAGGTGTCGTAGACCTGGGTATCGACCGCGCGCTTCTGGCCGTTGCCGAGATCGGCGATGGTCTTGGGCTCGCCGAAATAGACGCCGCCGGTGAGTTCCCGCAGGATGATGATGTCGAGCCCTTCGACCACGTCGCGCTTGAGGCTCGATGACTCCGCCAGCGCCGGGTAGCAGATCGCCGGGCGGATATTGGCGAACAGGCCGAGTTCCTTGCGTAGCCGCAGCAGACCGGCTTCCGGCCGCACGTCATAAGGCACATCGTCCCATTTCGGCCCGCCGCAGGCGCCGAAAATGACGGCGTCGGCGGCATGCGCCTTGGCCATCGTCTCTTCGGTAATGCTGACCTTGTGCAGGTCGTAGCAACAGCCGCCGACCAGCCCCTCTTCGATGTCGAAACTGACAATGTCGGCCTTGGCGAGAAAGCCGAGCAGGCGCTTCACCTCGGCCATGACTTCGGGACCGATGCCGTCGCCGGCGAGAAGAAGGAGTTTGTGGGTAGCCATGAATGATGCCTCACGGAAACTGCGCGAGGATTGCTAAAGCGCGGCTTGCGGCTTGGCAAGCCGAGCGCGTTCATGGCCAAAGTGCTAGAATGGGAGTCATTGCAAGAACGGCTTGCCCGAAGTCTCTCGCCCAACACAGTCTTACAAGACAGGCATACAAAACAGGCTTTAGCCAGGAAAGGCGCCACCATGCGAAGCTTGCGTATCGTCGCACTCGTGCTGCTGCTTGCCGGAGTGGGCAGTTACGCCCGCGCCGACGAGCCGAGCCCAGAGGCGCTCACCGCCGCCAAAGAGCTGCTCGCGATCCTCTCCCCGGACATGATGAAGCAATTGACCGGAAGCATCACCGCAAGCTTCTGGCCGGTGGTCGAACAAAAGGCGCGCGCCGAAAAAATCGACGAAGCCACGATCAGCGCGTTACGCGCCGAGTTCGAGCGCATTCAGGTCGCCTTTGTCACCGATGCCATGAAGGAAGCGCCGCCGATCTATGCGCGGCACTTCACGGTGGACGAGCTGCACCAATTGGCGGCGTTCTACCGCACGCCGACCGGCGCCAAGGCGTTGCACGAAATCCCGCAGGTGATGGGCGAGATGACCGCGCAGTTAGTACCGCGCCTCCAAGACGTGCAACGGCAGACCAGCGAAGCCTTCAGCAAAATCCTAAAGGATCACGGCTACGGCAAGTGAGCCGCAAGCCGATCAGAGACCGCTGAACCAGTTATAACCCTGGTTCTCCCAATAACCGCCGGCATCGTTGTTCTGCACCCACATCGCGGTGACGTATTTCGGGTTCTTGAAGCCGAGCTTGGTGGGGATGCGGATCTTGATCGGGAAGCCGTACGCCCGCGGCAGAGTCTGGTGATCGAATTTGAGCGTCAGCTGCGTCTGCGGATGCAGAGCGGTCGGCATATCGATGGTATTGGAATAGCCCTCGGCACACTGGAACCAGACATATTTGGCGCGCAGATCGGCGCCGACCAGCTTGAGAAAATCCGACAGCTTGACGCCCTGCCAGGAGCCGATGGCGCTCCAGCCTTCGACGCAAACATGGCGCGTGATCTGCGATACCTCCGGCAGCTTGTAGAGCTCGGGCAGCGTCCACGGTTTCTTGCTGGTCACCAGACCGCCAATCTCGAGCTGGTATTGCTCGCCATCGACGTCGGGCGCTTCGTCTTCGCTGTAATAGGCGTTGAACGGAAACGGCCGGGTGATCATGCTTTCCGGATATTCCGGCGCCAGAATATTGGGATTGAACAGCAGCGCCTGGACGCGGTCGTTGAATGTCGAAATGGCGCGCAGCGCGTTCTCCGAGGTATCGCCGTCGATGATATCGCAGCCGCTGAGTACGGCGAGCGCGCCGAGGCTGACGGCGCCGCGCAGGAAGAAGCGCCGCGACGGCTCGGGCAGAAGTTTCGCGGCGTCCTTGATCAGGAGCTTCGGATCGACGCCGGGTGGAGTTTTGCGCTGACGGGCCATCGGTTTCTCTTCTGCCTTCACCGGCCGATGATCATCGCCCGTAGGCTTTTGGGCACGAGGATCGCAAGACTTACATGCACGAACAGGAAGGCGACGATCGCTGTCATCGCGGCGAAGTGCACATACCGCGCGGTGTTGTAGCCGCCGAAGAAGCTGGTCAGCGGCTGAAATTGCACCGGCTTCCAGATCGACAAGCCGGAAAGCACGATAGTGATGCCGGCGACGATAATTCCGAGGTAAAGCACCTTCTGCACGGCGTTGTAGACGGACAGATCGTCATGCGCGAGCTTGCCGCGCAACGCCGCAAACAGGTCGCGAAAGACCTCGCCGGGATAAATCGGGAAGAGCTTGCGGCGGAAGCGGCCGCTGAGAATGCCGAGAATGAGATAGACCAGACCGTTGATCATCAAGATCCACATGGCGGCGAAATGCCATAACAGCGCGCCGGCCAGCCAGTTGCCGAGCGTAATCTGCCGCGGAAACGTGAAGCCGAACAGCGGCGCGGCGTCATAGATCTGCCAGCCCGAGCCGATCATCACCAGCATCGCCAGCGCATTGATCCAGTGCGTCACCCGCACCCAGACGGGGTGAATAAGGGGCCGCGCGGCGGCATTGGGCGCGAGCGGCGAATTCACTGTGGCTTCGATCGTCATCGTCGTGGTTCCGTCTGGCGCAGAGGTCTAGCAAAACGATTAAGGACGCGCGCGTCACATTCCTGTCAGCAACCCTCTCCCCGCAATATGGGGAGAGGGAAGCAAAGTAGCCGGGAAAACGGCCGGTCACATCGGCAGCAGCACGGTGTCGATCACGTGGATCACGCCGTTCGACTGCAGAACGTCGGGGATCGTGACCGTGGCGACGTCACCCTTGGCGTCGGTGATGCTGAGCTTGCCAGGGCCTGCCTGCTTGACGCTGATCCAGTCGCCGGAGACGGTCTTGAGCTTGGCTTCGCCTTCGCCGTCCTTGATCGCTTTCATCAGATTCACGGCGGTCATGCGGCCGGGCACGACGTGATAGGTGAGGATCTTGACCAGCGTCGCCTTGTTTTCCGGCTTTAGCAGCGTATCGACCGTGCCGGCCGGCAGCTTGGCGAACGCTTCGTTGGTCGGCGCGAACACGGTGAATGGGCCCGGGCCTGAGAGGGTATCGACCAGGCCGGCGGCCTTCACTGCGGCAACCAGCGTA
>Ga0210395_10001263_pt1 | contig 19665 bp, 17 predicted proteins | sample IncBWH4OmetaG_FD_150861 | JGI IMG/M metagenome (GOLD analysis project Ga0210395, IMG submission 150861) | Forest soil microbial communities from Barre Woods Harvard Forest LTER site, Petersham, Massachusetts, United States - Inc-BW-H-4-O ...
TACTCTTCTTCTTCTTCTTCTTCTTCTAGAAAGGCAGGGATGTGAGAGGGTGGCCTCGACCTTCGGACCTTTCGCACGCCGGACTCTCCTTTTGGCGACATACTCACGGTTAGGAGTGTCCTGGTCCAGCCGGTAAGACCTCCGAAAGCGCATCAGGTCATTCCTGTAAGGCCGGTGGTGGCACTGACCGCAAGTCTAGGATTCTCGGTGCCGCCCGATAAGCACCAAGGCTTGGTCAGGCGACGCTCCTCGCGCCGCAACCTCTTCTCTTGACAATCGAGAGAAGCGCCGTATACTTCTCTAGATTCCCTAGAGATAGAGACGAAAGGACCGCGAATGACCGACACGTCCGCCACCCTTGTGCAAGGGACCCTGGACATGCTCATCCTCAAAACTCTCGCTCTTGAACCTCTTCACGGATGGGGGATCTCGCAAAGAATTCAGCAAATGAGCCGAGGCGTCTTCGAAGTGAATCCCGGCTCTCTGTTCCCTGCCTTCCGCCGCCTTGAGCGCGCGGGCCTGGTCGAATGTGAGTGGAGGAGCTCGGAAAATAATCGGCGCGCAAAATACTACTCACTGACAAAAGCCGGCCGTCGGAAGCTGCAGAGCGAGACCCAGGAATGGGAGCGGCAGGTCGCCGCCATCGCCAGAATTCTCGAGACCGCTTCGTAGTTCGTAGGAGGACACCATGGGACTCTGGACAAATCTCACCGCTGGCCTCCGCGGTGTCTTCCGCAAACATCAAGCCGAGCAGGAACTCGACGACGAGCTGCGCGATTTTCTGGAAAAATCCACGGTCGAGAAAATTCGTGCGGGGATGACCCGAGAAAAAGCCCACCGCGCGGCGCGCCTGGAAATAGGCGGCGTGGAAGCGGTGAAAGAAAACGTCCGCTCCGGCAGCTGGGAGACGCACCTCGAATCTCTTTGGAGCGACCTCCGCTTTGGCGCCCGCCTCCTACGCTTCAATCCCGTCTTCGCAGGCGCCGCGATTCTCTCGCTGGCGCTCGGGATCGGCGCAAACACCGCCATCTTTCAACTCCTCGACGCAGTGCGCCTGCGCACCCTGCCGGTCAAAAATCCACAAGAGATTGCGAGAGTCGCCATCGATAAACGTACTGGTGCGAGCGGAGACTTCACGAGCCGCTACTCCGATCTCACCTACCCCATGTGGTCAGAAATTCACACGCATCAGCAGGCTTTTTCAAATCTTTTTGCCTGGAGTCCTACTCAGTTCAACATCGCGCCCAGCGGCGAAGTTCACAATGTTCAAGGCCTGTGGGTCAGCGGCGAATTCTTTCAAACGCTCGGCCTCGAACCCGCTCTCGGCCGCTTTTTGAATTCCGCGGACGACACCCCAGGTTGCGCACCGGGAGGAGCGGTCATCAGCTATTCATTTTGGCAACACGAATTTGGCGGCGACCGCTCGGTCATTGGCCGCGCACTTACCCTCAGCCGGCGTTCGTTTGAGATCATCGGCGTTGCCCGCCCCGATTTTTATGGCGTCGAAGTTGGGCGCTATTTCGACGTCGCTGTTCCGCTCTGCACGGAGCCCGCGATTATGGGCGAGGACAGCCAGATGAAAAGTCGCTCAGGATGGTGGCTCGCTTCTATGGGGCGACTGAAACCCGGCTGGACTATTAAACGCGCGACGGCGCATTTGCAGGCCATCTCTCCCGCGCTTTTTGAGGCGACGCTGCCCGCCGATTACAACCCCGAGAACACCAAACACTTCCTCGCCAACAGGCTGGGCGCCTTTTCCGCCGACTCCGGGGTTTCGGATCTGCGCAAAGATTATGAGCACCCCTTGTGGCTGCTTCTCGCACTCGCCGCTCTGGTGCTGCTGATCGCCTCCGCGAATCTTGCCAACCTCATGCTGGCACGCGCCAGCACAAGGGAAAAGGAGATGGGCTTGCGCATGGCGGTGGGGGCCAGCCGGAGCAGATTAATCCGGCAACTCCTCGCAGAAAGCCTCTTGCTCGCCGCTGTCGGAGCAGTTCTTGGAGCGCTTTTGGCACACAACCTGAGCCAGTTACTGGTCGCCTCGTTGAGCACGCAGCGTGATCCGCTCTTTGTCGAACTTGGTACAGACTGGCGGGTGTTTGGTTTCACTGCTGGGCTCGCGGTGCTCACTTGCGTCTTTTTTGGATTGGCGCCCGCGGTGCGCGCCACTAGTGTGTCTCCCGGCGTGGTACTCAAAGAGGGCAGCCGCGGTACGACGGAGGGCCACCGACGTTTCGGCCTTCGGCGCATCTTGGTCGTCTCGCAGATTGCGCTATCGCTCACGCTTCTGGTCGGCGCTCTGCTGTTCGCACGAAGCCTGGCCAAGTTGACGGCCGTCGAGACCGGCTTCCGGCAAACCGGCATTCTCGTCACCGACATCGATTTCAGCTCTCTCAAGCTCTCGAGCGAGCGCCGCATCAGCTTTGGCAAGGAACTCCTCAGCCGCATCCGGGCGATTCCGGGGGTAGAGAACGCGGCAACCGCGGAAACCGTGCCTCTGAGCGGCAACGAGGAGTTTCATGACATTCTGCCCGGAATCTCGGACCCGCCCACGGAGGAAAATCCCGCTTCGGCTTTCAATCACGTCAGCCCTGGATTTTTCCAGACGCTTCAAACACCCCTGCTGGCAGGCCGCGATTTCAATGACCACGACGTAGCGGGTTCGCCGCTGGTGGCCATGGTCAATGAAACCATGGCCCGCAAGATCTTCAAGACCAGCAACCCGGTGGGCACGATGTTCCGGGTGCGCCGGTTAAGTAAAATCAGCGGACCGTTCGAAATCGTGGGCTTGGTCAAGGACACCAAATACGGCGACTTGCGAGAGGAGCCGCTCGAAATCGTCTATCTCCCTCTTCTGCAGGACCTACGTCCCGACCAAGATTCGCAAATGCTTATACGTTCGGGCTTGCCGCTTCCTGAGCTCACCTCAGCCGTTAAAGACGCGGCCAGCTCCGCGCATCCCGGTCTCGACGTAACCTTCTTCAGTTTTCCCACCATGATTCGAGAAGGCTTGTTGCGCGATCGATTGATGGCCAAGTTATCTGGATTCTTCGGCGTGCTCGCTGTCCTCCTGGCCGTGATTGGCCTGTACGGCGTGATCTCATACATGGTCGCCCGACGGCGGAATGAGATAGGCATTCGCATGTCTCTGGGCGCCGATCGCGGCGCCATTATCGCTCTCGTCCTCGGCGAATCTTTCTGGCTGCTCTCGATTGGGCTAACGCTCGGAATAGCTCTCTCGCTCGGCGCTTCGCGAGCCGCCGCTTCCCTGCTCTTCGGCTTGAAGCCCCACGACGCCGCTACGCTTATCACGGCGACAGTGATCCTGGCCACCATCGCGCTGGCGGCAAGCTACATTCCCGCGCTCCGGGCCTCCTCCCTGGACCCCATGGATGCCTTGCGGAACGAATAGCTCCCCTGCGTGCTACAATCCCGTCGCGAGCATCCCATGCCCGACACAGCTTCGATATCCCTCGGTGGAGCAGTTCTCGAAGTCGTCTCTCCTGACGGCGCTCGCCGATACGTGCGCGTCACGCAGACCCCTTTCCTCATCGGTCGCGGAGCCGAGACCGGAAATCATCTGCAACTCTCCGACCGCCGCATCTCTCGCAATTGCGCGGCACTGGTCATCGAGGCGGGCCGCCTGTACATCGAAGACCGCGGCCAGCGGCGAGGGCTGTTCGTCAACGGCGAAAAAGTCGAAAGCCGCCTTCTGAATGACGGCGATTCCGTCACGTTTGGTCTCGAAGATTCCTACGAGCTCCTCTTTCGATCCGGCAACACCAGCGGCGAGGAGTCCCTTCCCCATCTCCTCACGCGCATCGAACACATCACCAGCTCGGAACCTGTCGGTGGCGGCCTTCGCAAGCTCAACTTGCTCCTCGAAGCCACTACCCTCCTGCACTCCCAGGTTCCTCTCGATGAAGCGTTGGCTTTGATGATCGATCACGCGGTCTCTGTCACCGACGCCGATCGCGGCATGCTTCTTGAAGCCGACGCCACGGGGGCCCTCAAAGTCCGCCTCGCTCGCCGTACCGGCGGTCTCCGCCTTCCTCCGGAGAGCCTCACTCCCAGCCAAACCGCCATTCAGCTCGCCCTCCGTCAGCGTTCTCCTGTGGTTACCGAAGACATCGAGCGCGCTGATATGGATTTGCAATCGGCGCAAAGCATCATCGCCCAGCGCCTCCGCGCGGTCGTTGTCGTCCCTCTGTTTGCCGTGCAGCGCTCCAGTGCTGCCGATTCCAGCGGCACGCCTGCTGTTGCCCATTCTCTCGGCGTGCTCTATCTCGATTCCCGCCGCCCCGCGGCTTTCTCCAAGCTAGATCGCCAGATTCTCGACGCTCTGGCGGCCGACGCCGCCAGCACTCTGGACAATGCCCGCCTCGTCGTTCGCGAACGCGAGCGCCAGCGCATGGAGCAGGAAATCGATATTGCCCGCGGCATCCAACAGGCACTTCTCCCTCGGGACTTCCGCGACTATCCGCATCTCGCTGTCGCCGGCTGCAATTTCCCCTGCCTCTCGGTCGGGGGCGATTACTTCGACGTTTTTCCCCTGGACAACAAGCGCACCGCCTTTCTTATTGCAGACGTCTCCGGCAAAGGCCTCGGGGCCGCTCTGCTCACTACCATGCTCCAGGGCGCTCTCTCGGGCATGACTCTGGGCACCGATCCGTCGCGAGTCCTCAATCACGTCAATCGTTTCTTGTGCGACCACTCCGAAGTCGGCCGCTATGCCACCATGTTCTTCGGTGTCCTCGATGAGGAGGGCAACCTCGATTTCATCAACGCCGGACATCCGTCGCCCTTCTTGATTCGCCAGGGCGTGGCTCAGGAACCGTTCAGCGAGGGCTCCTACCCCGTCGGCCTTGTCCCTGAGGCCGAATATACCGCTCTCAAAATCAAACTCGAGCCCGGCGACACGCTGGTGCTCTTCAGCGATGGGGTCACCGAAGCCATGGATCCCGATGAGCAGATGTTCGGCGTCCCTCGCCTGCGCGAACTCCTCACCGGCCGAACGGAATGCCCCCTCGATCAGCTCGAGAAATGCATCCTGGAGGCCGTGGAGAATTTCGCGCGAGGTGCAAGCCAGGCCGACGACCTCACCCTCCTCATCGTTCGCTATCGAGCGGCCGGCGCCCGTGCCATCACTGACACGGACGCTGCTCCCGCCAGTCAATCCGTCTCCGCCTAGTGTTGTGTCGCGGCAAAACCCTGGGCGTCTGCGGCACGCAAGCGCTGGTCAGGGCATTCGCGAGAGATCACAAGTCTTGCTTCCTCCGACGCGAGACGGCTTCGGTGGACTCAGAAACAAATTTGTATCCATCCAGCTGGTTCGCTCGTCGAATACTTGACTTCGCTCTCGATCCGCATTATGAAGAGGGCTCCAAAGCGCAGTCTGTTCTATTCCAGGGGGTACCATGCAGGCTACCCGCAGGGACTTTCTGAAGTTCACCACGATAGGCGGGGCAGCTGCCGCTATTTTCGGCTTCGATCTCCAACCCGCTTACGCCCAACTCCGCGTACTCAAAATCGCTCGCGCCAATGAAACCCGCTCGACGTGTCCTTATTGTGCAGTGGGTTGCGGGACGATCATCTACACCATCGGAGATCGGGCAAAGAACGTTACCCCGCAAGTGGTTCACGTCGAAGGCGATCCCGATCACCCCACCAACCGCGGAACGCTGTGTCCCAAGGGCGCCTCGCTCGAACAAGATATCCTCAATGATCGCAGGCTCTTAAAGCCCCAAGTGCGCAGGCCGGGCGGAACGGATTGGCAAGACATTTCCTGGGACGAGGCCCTGGATGAAATCGCGCAGAAGGTCAAGGACGCGCGCGACCAAACCTTCATCGAAAAAGATGCCAAAGGCAATACCGTCAATCGGCTGGAAACGATTGCCTGGACCGGCGGTTGCACAGACACGAACGAGTTCAATTTTCTGGTGGTCAAGGCCATGCGCGCCCTGGGGGTCGTGCATATAGAAAATCAGGCCAGGGTTTGACACGGCCCCACGGTCTCAAGTTTGGGACCAACGTTTGGCCGGGGCGCAATGACGAACGGCTGGGTGGATATGAAGAACACCGACATGATGCTCATCATGGGCGGGAATCCAGCCGAAAATCATCCCTGCGGATTCAAGTGGGCCATTGAAGCGAAGCGTACGCGCAGCGCGAAAATGATTTCCGTTGATCCGCGCTTCACGCGCACCTCTGCGGTCGCCGATCTTTTCTGCCAGATTCGCGTAGGAACGGACATCGCCTTCCTCGGCGGCGTCATCAACTACGCGATTGAAAACAACCGCATCGCACGAGACTATCTGATCCACTTTACGAACGCTGCTTTCGTCGTCCAAGACGATTTCAAGCTGCCGGCCGACACGGATGGCGTTTTCTCCGGATTTGATGCGGAGAGACACAGTTATAACCGCGCGAGCTGGAACTATTCAGGCGGAAAACCTGCGCAAACCGCAAGTGCTGCTGCCGGACAGTCAGCCGCGCCGCCGCCATTGCCGCCGCTACCCGAGAAGGTCGATTACGACCTGACCTTACAGAATCCGAATTGTGTTTTCCAACTGCTGAAGAAGCATTATTCGCGTTACACGCCGGAGATGGTCGAGCGCATCACCGGAATTCCCAAGGAAGAATTCCTCAAAGCCGCGGCACTGTACACGTCCATCCGCACGGACGGCGACATGAAAAAAGTCGGGACAGTCATCTATGCCGTTGGGTGGACGCAGCACAGCTTCGGCACGCAGATTATTCGTACGGCGGCGATGTTGCAACTCTTGCTCGGAAACGTTGGCCGAGCCGGGGGAGGCGTCAACGCGCTTCGCGGACACTCGAACATTCAGGGCGCCACGGACATGGCCGGGCTGTTCGACAGTTTGCCGGGATATTTGAAAGTGCCCACGCCCGCCGACGGTTCTTTTGACGCCTGGATGAAGCGCGCGACGCCGACGGCATCCAAACCCGCTCCGTGGGATTCCTGGAACTACTACAGCAATACGCCGAAATTCACGGTCAGCTTCCTGAAGACAATGTATGGCGACGCCGCCACCAAGCAGAACGGCTGGGCGTACGATTATCTGCCGAAAGTGGACCGCGACTACTCGTGGACACATTTGTGGGACAACATGTACAACGGCCTCATCAAAGGCATGTTCGCCTTTGGGATGAACGGCGTGGCCATCGGGCCGGATTCCAAGAAAAATATTGATGCGCTGAAGAAAGCCGAGTTTCTCGTCGTTGGCGAGATTTATCCGGACGAGACCAGCGAATTCTGGAGGTCACCGGGCATCTCCGAGGACGAGATGAAACAAATTAAGACCACGGTGTACCGCTTGCCATGCGCGGGGTTTGCTGAAAAACATGACTCCTTCGCGAATTCCGCGCGGTGGCTGCTGTGGAAGAACGCTGCGGTTCCCACACCCGGAGACTGCCGCCTGGATCAGGCCATTGTCGCCCAGATTTTCCTGAAGGTCCGGGAACTGTACAAGAAAGACGGCGGCAAATTTCCGGATCCGATCTTGAAGCTCACTTGGAGCTACACGGATCCGAAGAGTCCGTCACTCGCCGAAGTTTTGAAAGAGGTTAACGGAAAGGCCCTGGCCGATTTGGAAGACCCGGCTACCAAGGTGCAGATCAAAGCCGGCCAGCAGCTCCCCGGTTTTGCCTGGCTGAAGGATGACGGAACGACGGCCTGCGGCAATTGGATTTATTCGGGTTCGTTTACGGAAGCGGGAAACCAGACTGCGAGACGCGATCCCTCCGACCCCTCCAATATGGGTGTGCATCCGGGTTGGGGCTGGTCGTGGCCGGCGAATCGCCGCGTGCTTTACAATCGCGCGTCCTGCGACGTGGATGGCAAGCCTTGGGATGCGACGCGGCGGCAAATTTGGTGGAACGAGGGCACGCAAAAGTGGGTCGGGAACGACGTGCCTGACTTCAAAGCCGATTCACACCCCAAGGATCACATGGGGCCGTTCATCATGAACGCGGAAGGCGTGGGGCGAATTTTTGCGCCACTGGGGGCCTTTGCCGACGGTCCGTTCCCGGAATATTACGAACCGTTTGAGGGTCCCATCCAGAATCCGTTGCATCCGGAACGAACCAACAATCCCGTGGTTACCGGCCTCAAGTCCGCCGACGACAAGTACGGAACGGTGAAGGATTACCCCGTGGTGTGCACGACATTCCGTCTCACCGAGCATTATCACTACTGGACGAAGAACAATCCCATGAACGTGCAGCTCGTGCCGGAGCCCTTCGTCGAAATAGGCGCGGAAATGGCAAACGACATGGGTATCCGGGGCGGAGAGAAAGTGAAGGTTTCGAGCGCGCGCGGCGAGTATATCGCGAAAGCGATGGTGACCAAGCGCATCAAGCCAATGATGATTGATGGAAAGAAAATCTATCAGATCGGGATTCCGTTTCATTGGGGATACCGCGGTATTGCCGAGGACGAAGGCAAGACCGCGCGCATGATGGTGAACCTGCTGACGCCGACGATCGTCGATCCGAACGCCCACACGCCGGAATTCAAGGGGTTCCTCGTGAAAGTCGAGAAGGCTTAGGGGACCCGCATGAGCCAAGCCACATTGCGTGTTCAGAAGATGTCCGGACATGCGGGCAGTGTTCCCGGCGACGACGCCCAGCGTGAATTCACCGTCTGCAAACTGATCGACACCACGACTTGCATCGGCTGCAAGGCTTGCGAAGTCGCATGCATGGAGTGGAACGATTTGCCGTTCGGCGAAACGGTCTTCGACAACACCTACCAGACGATGCCAGAGACGCGCTGGAATTATTGGAACCTGATCCTTTTCAACGAGCACGAGAAGGAAGACGGCTCGCTGATGTGGCTGATGCGCAAGAACCAGTGCATGCATTGTGCGGAGCCTGGCTGTCTGGCGGCCTGCCCCGCAGATGGCGCCATCGTGCAGTACACCAACGGCATTGTGGATTTTCAGCAAGCGAACTGCATCGGCTGCGGCTACTGCATCACGGGCTGCCCGTTCGATATTCCCAAGATGAACCCGAAGACCAATCGCGTCTTCAAATGCACGCTATGCGCGGACCGCGTGAGCGAGGGCTTGGAGCCCGCGTGCATCAAGTCGTGCCCCACCGGCTGCCTGCACTTTGGCAGCAAAGAGGACATGAAGGATCTTGCGGAGAAACGCGCCAAGCAACTTCGCGACGATTACAATTTCCCCCAGGCTGGCGTTTACGATCCCGCCGGAGTCGGTGGCACGGGCGTTGTTTACGTGCTGCATGACGCCACCAAGCCGGAACTTTACGGTGGACTGCCCTCCCATCCGAGCATTCCCTGGTCGGTGAAGCTCTGGAAGGGTCCGCTCAAGTGGCTGGGGAACGTCGCTATGGTCGGGGGCCTTATAGGACTTTTCGTCCACTACCTGCGCTTCGGGCCGAAGTCCCGCGAGGATGAAGACATCCATCCGGGAGGAGAAAACTCGTGAGTCACCCCGACCAAATGCTCGCTCACGGGCGGATTCTGCGGTACGAGTTTCATGAACGCCTGACGCATTGGATCGCTGCGGGTTCCTATATTTATCTGATGCTCACCGGCCTGGCGTTCTATTCGCCGTGGTGCTTCTGGATTGCGGCATTGCTGGGCGGCGGGCAGGTCTCCCGGATGTTGCATCCGTGGGCAGGCCTGATTTTCACCGGAGCCATCTTGAAGATGCTTAGCATGTGGTCAGCGCAGATGTATCCCACACGGGCAGACAAGGCGTGGTGGGACGCGATCGGACACTACATTCGGAATGAAGACGACCAGATGCCCGCCGCAGGACGTTACAATGCAGGGCAGAAACTGCTTTTCTGGGGCTTTATCTTTTGCGGCGTATTGCTTCTCCTCAGCGGCGCGATTCTTTGGTTTCCGGAGTATGTGCCGTGGAATCTCCGGTTCCTGCGCTATCTGGCCGTCTTGATTCATCCATCGGCGGCGCTGCTGACGATAGGGTTATTCCTCATCCATATCTACATGAGCGTGTTCGCGGAGCGCGGCGCATTTGGCTCGATCATTCGCGGCGATGTTTCCCTGGCCTTTGCCAAGCGCTACCATCCCGGATGGTATGAAGAGATCACTGGGCAGCCGGCCTCGCCGAAAAAATGACGTCACAGCAAGCGGTAAGCAGCGAGTATGACGCGCGGATCCGGCGCGCCGAGAAACTCATCGCGGAAAAATCTTCGGGCAGCGAACTCCTTTCGTTCTACAAGAGAATTGCCAGCTTTCAAAAAACTTTCCTAGTGCAGATTTCCGACGCAGCTTTAGAGCCGCCGGCTGCACGGCGGTTTGCTTCTGTGCGCGACGCGCTGGATCTCACTCTGCTGCTCCCGCACTTTCGGAATTTTCTTGCGCTCATTGAACAGCATGCTCCCAATGCGCTTGCCGCTGCGGCGCGGGAAATCGCTGCGCTCCCTTCCGATTCCTGGATCGCCCTGCTTACGGCATATTGGGAAAATGGAGGGCGCTTCGATCAACAAATTGGAGCGTTTGCGCAGTTCTTTCCGCGGGCTTTTCTCGAGCCTTACGCTGCGTATGTCGCGGGACGGACGGCGGTGCCGCCAGTGCTGGCGACGCCAAGAGTGTGCCCGTTGTGTGGAGGGAGGCCGCTGTTTGGAGTACTGCGCCTCGAGGGCGATGGCGGGAAACGATGTATGGTTTGTTCTTTCTGCGGATATGAATGGGAGTTCCGGCGGATTCTGTGTCCGACTTGCGGCGAAGAAGAAGAAAAGAAACTTCCTGTTTACGTCGCGGAACAGTTTCCGCACGTTCGTGTGGAGCCTTGCGACACCTGTAAGTTTTTTATTCGAACGATCGACCTCACCAAGGATGGGCATGCCGTGCCGGTGGTGGATGACCTTGCGGCGATTCCGCTTACACTTTGGGCGCACGAGCTCGGGTACTCCAGGCTCGAACCAAATCTTCTTGGCAGCTAAATCTTCCCGGCAGTTAAACGGAATTGGAAGGAGGCGGTTTTTGGCAGCGGCGCGCTAAGGATGATGGATATTTGAAACTGTGCCGCTGGGCGCGGCGTCTGGAATGTCCGGGGCGACGTGGAAGCCTTCGCGTTTGAGGCGCGTGTCGCCGTTGACGTACGCGGTGATTTCCATTCCTTTCGGGAAGGTGATGTCTTTTCCGCGCATGACCGGAATGACTACGCCTGCCGTGGAGCTGGAGCCTTTGCCTTCGCCGCCGGAGCGCAAAACGGCTTGATCATTGTTGGCAAGGCGCACGCTTCTGACAAGAACACCGAGCTTCCCGCCGCGGCCGAGTGCTTTTTTTGGTTCCGCTTCGTTGATGACGCCCATGGCGCTCGCGCCTTTCTGAACTATGAGCAGGCCATCGACAATGACCTCTTCTGAGACTTCCAGACTCACGTCGTCGCCGACTTTGGCGTCGGCGGAAGAAATCGCTTTGTCAAGTTTCATGTGAATGGGAGTGCTATCGGACAAGATGAGAGTTTTGGCTAGGCCGGGGGCGTTCGAGCCAGGCTCGGCGGACTTTGCCGGTTGATCGTAGAAAGTTTTCTCTCGTGTGGCCTCCTTGGTTGGAGCGAGAGTTGGCTTTGCGCCTGGAGTGGTTTTGAGCAGAACGAGGGTATCGAGCGGCACGTAGCCGGTTTCGCCTTTGGCAGTGCGCACGCCGTAATAACTGTCATAGCGACCGGTGATTTCCACTTGCTGGCCACATTCAAGAGTGGCACGAACATTGAGAGTGATCATCGAGCTGTAAAGATAGACGTAGTCGCCTGGGCGGGCACACTCGACCTGACCGAGATCCTGCGCTTTCGAGGGCGAGGGCGCTAGAAGATAGAACAAGAGTGCAAGAAGCGTCGACATCTTGCGCGGCTGTAGGAGCAATTGGATTGGGGATCTCACAGCTCTATCCCACCGCAATACCGGTATCCGTGGCAATAGGCTGTTCGGTAGTACTGTACGTAAAGAGATACTCCGACGGTTCGGGGAACTCGGTAGTGCGGACGCCTGCGTCTTGCGTGGCTGGCCAAAGCCGGGGAGCGGGATGCTCTCCTTGCAATCGTGCTAGTTCCTGGGGCAAGCTACCGTTCGCTATGGAGGAGTCGTCCCGTGAAAAAAGCATTTTTGTGCTTGGCTGGTTTGTTGATTTTGGGAGCGGGGAGTTTGCGCGCGCAGAGTGCAGCGCCGTCTGGCGCTTCGCTGACCGTAATTCGGGCAGGAACATTAATCGACGGCAGCAACGATGCGCCGCGGAAGAATCAGCTGGTATTTGTGCGGGGCGAGCACATTGAGAGAGTGACGGACGGTTCTGCGCCGATTCCGCCTAGCGCGAAGGTGATCGATCTTTCCGGGGCCACCGTGTTGCCCGGGCTGATTGATTCGCACACGCATATTTTTTTGTGGGGCGAGGAGCCTGCCAAGGGCGGGTACGACGTGAACATCTTGAAGGCGGGGATCGCGCTGAGGGCGGCGCGGGCGACGTTTGCGACGCGCCGGGCGCTCGAACAGGGGTTTACAACGCTGCGTGATTTGGAAACGGAGGGCGCGGGATACGGGGACGTCGAGATCAAGCAAGCGATTGAGGAAGGGACGATTCCGGGGCCGCGCCTTTTTTGCGCTACGCGCGCGATTTCCACGACAGGCGGCTACAATTTGGAAGACTACGCGCCGGAACTGGATATGCCGAAGGGGGCGCAACTTGTCGATGGGCCGGTGGAGGCGCGGAAGGCGGCGCGGCAGCAACTGGAGCACGGCGCGGATTGGATCAAGGTGTACATGACGCATCGGTCTTGGGTGGACAAGGAGGGAAAGCTGGTCTCGCAGCCGACGCTTACGGTGGAGGAACTGAAGGCGGTCGTGGATGAGACGCATGGGTGGGGGAAGAAGGTAGCGTGCCACGCTTACAACGGAATTGGTTTGCAACGGGCGCTCGATGGCGGATGCGATTCGATCGAACACGGGCTGGAGATCACGGATCTGCAGATCGCGCAGATGAAACAGCAGGGGACCTGGTATTGCCCGACCCTCGCGCCTTACTATGGCGACTGGGCAGCCGCGGATACGCCGGGCGGAAAGCGCGACCGGGCGCGGGCGGCGGTGCACGAGATTTCGTTTCGCAAGGCGCTCGCGGCGCACTTGAAAATCGTGTACGGGACGGATATGGGCGGAATTCCGTGGACGGAACCGATTGCGCAGGAATTCGGGCGGATGGTTTCGCTGGGGATGACGCCCATGGATGCGATTCAATCGGCTACCGTGCGCGCCAGCGAAATGCTGGAGATGAAAGGCGAGATTGGCGTGGTGGCGGCGGGGGCTTATGCGGATATTGTTGCGGTTTCGGGAGATCCCCTGAAGGATGTGGGAGAGCTAGAGCATGTGCGTTTTGTGATGCACAATGGAAATGTTTTTAAGAACGAACTTGCGAAATAAAGCAGAGTGAGCAGCCCCGGGTAACCTGGAATTCGATGTGTGGCGATCGGGTGTTAACTCTTGCCACCTTCGACGCGAACACCTTTCCAGAATGCGATTAGGCCCTTGATTTCCGCGGCAGCAGGCTTGGGTTCAGGGTAATACCAGGCGGCGTTTTCGTTTTTCATTCCATCGACTTCGACATGGTAGTAGTGGGCCGTGCCTTTCCATGGGCAAATGGATGTGTGCGCGCTCGACTTCAGGACATTTCCGGTGACTGCGTCGGGAGGAAAATACTGATTTCCTTCGACCACCACGGTGTCGTTGCTCTCGGCTATGACCTTGCCACCCCAGATGGCTTTTGCCATGTTGATTGCTCCTCGTGTTCGATCGCCGAATGTGCGCTGGGCCCATCCACCTCTATCTGAGGATTGGATGCGGTGGGGACGGAAACGGTTCGCGTAAAAATGAGCAGGCGATGGCGGCGCTTGGCACGATGTGAAGCCGGAATGGGGCGGAATGGATAGACGCTGCGGAATTGCCAAGCGGGACGCTTCTGCTAGAATCGGCACGCAACTTGGAGGAAAGAGATGGCCCAACAGAGTTTCCAGAGTCATGCGAAATGGTTGCCGCCGTTCCATTTTTTTGTTTTGCCGGTATTGCTAATTAATCTGGGATTTTCGATTTCCTGGTGCGTGAAAGCCGGGTTCACAGTACGCGGAGTGCTTTCCGTGGTGGTCGCGGCGGCACTTTTTGTCGGAATGGTGATGGCGCGTGTAATGGCAATGAAAGTACAGGATCGGGTAATTCGCATTGAGGAACGGATACGGCTTGAACGGCTGCTGCCGGCGGATATGCACGCGCGGATTGGGGAGTTTACCATTGATCAGCTGGTGGCGTTGCGATTTGCGAGTAACGCGGAGCTGCCGGAGCTTGCGCGAAGGGTGCTGGAGGAGAAGGTGAAGGATCGGAAGGCGATTAAGCAGATGATTAAGACTTGGCGGCCGGATCTTGCGCGGGCTTGATTTGGGAGTTTGATGGACCGATGGCGTGGGGTGAGCCCTGCCCCGATAAAGGTTCGGGGATTATTCTTCGGGATGACACTAGATGCTGCGAATCACGCCGCCTTCGGCGCGCACAGATGCGCCACTGATGGCGGCGGATTGGACGCTGGCGACGAAAGTGACGACGGCGGCGATTTCTTCGGGTGTTTCGAACCGCTTGAGGAGCGAGCTGGGGCGGGCGGATTTGAAGAATTCCTTTTCCATCTCGGCAGGCGAGAGGCCACTCTTCTTGGCCAAGCTATCGAGAAAACCGACCGCGCCTTCAGAGGCCGTGGGTCCGGGAAGGACGGAGTTTACGGTGACTCCTGTGCCGGCTACGGACTCGGCAAGACCGCGGGCGACGGCGACTTGGGCCGTCTTGGTCATGCCGTAGTGAACCATTTCAGCGGGGATTTGAAAGCCGGACTCGCTCGAGATGAAAATGATGCGGCCCCAATTGTTTTTGAGCATGCCGGGCAGATAGTGGCGAGAGAGGCGGACGCCGCTAAGGACGTTGACTTCGAAGAAGCGCAGCCAGTCGGCATCGAGGATTTCCGCGAAGGGCTTGGGCTCGAAGATTCCGAGATTATTGACTAAGATGTCGGCGTGCGGGATTTGCCTCGCGAAGGAATCGACGCCAGCGGCCGTGCCCAGATCTGCGGCGACACCTTCCGGGTCGGCGGTTTTGTGGTGTTGACGGATTTTTTCAAGTGCAGCGTTCACGCGGGCTTCGGTGCGGCCGTTGACGACGACCTTGGCACCTTCTGCGGCTAGCGCGGTAGCGATGGCTAGGCCGATGCCTGCCGTGGAGCCGGAAACGACGGCTTTCTTGCCTTTCAATCCAAAATCCATGGATCGAGCCTCCTCACGCGCTTCCCGCGTCATCTAGCCGCAGCGACTGCCGCAGCGCCTTCGATTTCCATGATTTCTTCGGGGGTTAATTTCAGTTCACCGGCGCGCATGACGCCTTCGGCTTGTTTGGCGTTTCGGGCGCCGACGATTGCTCCGGTGACGGCGGGATTGCTGAGAACCCAGGCGATGGCTACTTCCCCGGGGTTGCGGCCGTGGCGGGCGCCGACTCTCCTTAGGCGCTCGACGAGATCGATATTTTTTGAGAGCCGCGGCTCGCGAAACTCCGGGCTTTTGCTGCGGAAATCGTCGGACGGGAGAGCGGCGGCGCGCTCGCGGGTCATCGCGCCGGTCAGGAGCCCTGAGGCCATGGGCGCGTAGGAGATGACACCGATTCCCTGCTGTTTAGAATAGGGCAGGATCTCTTTCTCGACTTGACGGCGAATCAAAGAGTAGGGCGGTTGCAAGGACACCGGCATGGCAATTTTTTCCGCGCGTTTGATCTGCGCGACGTCGAAATTCGAAACACCGATCCAGCGAACTTTTCCCTCTTTTTTGAGGGCGGCCATGGTTTGCCAGGCTTCCTCGAGGCCGGGGCCATTATCAGAAGGTGGCCAGTGCATCTGGTAGAGATCGATCACTTCGACTTGCAGGCGGCGCAGGCTGTCTTCGCATTCCTGACGGATGGATCGGACGGAGTGGTCCTGGGTGACGTGGCCTTTGTCGTCCCAGCGAAGAACGCATTTTGTGAAGACGTAGGGACGCGGGCCGCGCCAATCTTCGAGCGCTTGGGCGACGACTTCTTCGGAATGTCCGACGCCGTAGACCGCGGCGGTGTCGATCCAATTCACGCCGAGTTCGAGTGCGCCATGAATGGCGGCGATGGAGTCGGCGTCCTCCTGGTGTCCCCAGGCGAAATCCCAGCCGCTGCCGCCAATGGCCCAGGCGCCATAGCCAACCGCGGTAAGCTGCAGATCGGAATTGCCTAGCTTGCGCGTATCCATATTTCCTCCTTGAGGCAGGTGCGGAGCGCTGCATTGCGAGCGTTGTTTTCGCTTTGAATTCTGCATTTTATGAGATGAAGAAACGCCGGGTTTGGTTAGAAAAATATACGCGCGTCCGAAGAGCGGAGATGCAGAACCAGTCGGCGAGGTAAGTGGCATTCATGAAATGGTTTGGTCATCGGGATTTGTGATAGAAAAAAGCGGGCAGAAAAATCGAAAGGCGGCGGGGACTGAATGTCCGCGCCGCCCGGTGGAGAATTGGAATAGAGGCGAGTGGATTAAATTGTTTTCGCTGCGGGAGCGCCAGCGGAAGCGTTCGAGCTCTTGGCAAACGCGTTGTGTGCGGAATCCTTCTCGGAGCTCTTATCGATTTCGATAGAGCCTTTGAAGTAGGCGCCGTCTTCAATCATGATCCGGGCGGTCGTTAGATCGCCGTTGACGGAGCCGTCCTTCTTGATTTCGATACGGTCTTTGGCGCGAAGATTTCCCTTCACGGTACCGTAAACCACCACCTCGCGGGCGATGATATCGGCAGTGACCTTTGCGGTAGTTCCGACCGTCAGCTTCCGCTCATCAAGCTGGATCAGTCCTTCGACCGAGCCGTCGATCAGCAGATCCTCGTTGCCGGAGATCTCGCCTTTCACGTGCAGGCTGGCCCCGAGCCGCGCGGTGGCGCGGTCCGCGGTTGCACCCAATGGACGCATGGCATCTGTACTCATTGCGGGTTTATCCTCCCAAGTCGCCGGAGCGGGCTTCGGCGGCTGATTCGTTACAAAATTTTTATGCTCCGGTTGCGCGGATTGCGGCGTTTCCGGTTTCTTATTGCCCCACATCGGTCCCTCCCAAAGGGATAGCACCACCCCGTGCAGAAAAGAGCTTGGGGTATTGCAAACTGTAGTCCTCAGTAAGGCGGACGGCAAATGCAGTCTTGATGGGCGGTGCGTGAAAGTAACTGGACCTTTGGCCAGTGCGTTCGTCCTGTGTTCGCGGTTAAGTTTCGGTAAATTTTTTTCGCGTCGATCGAGCTGGAGTGCGGAATTCGGAATGTCTTCGGAACTAGGAGCTTGGCCTTTCGGGGACTGGTTGCGTAGCCAAGAAATCTGTCCGAAATCTTTTTGAGTAGGAATCCAAGAGTTCTTCGAGGCGTTCGGGATGGGGCGACTTCAGGACGAAACCAGCGTGATGATATTTCGTGATGCGGTAGACGATTTCGGGATCGTTGTAGGCGGAAGTGTCCGGGCGCTCCTGGCGGGCGAGCGAGACGATCACTCCGGCGTAGTCGTGGCTGGTGGGGGGCAGCTGGTAGGGCTGTTTCCCTGCTCCCACTTCGAGCCGCGCCCACTCGCGCCACAAATTGATGCCGGTGGCCGCTTCAATTACATCCGAGATATAGGCGCCGCCGACGCGCGCGGCGACTTCGAGAAAATAGAATTTTCCATCGGAGTGTGCTTTCAAGAACTCTGCGTGCGTGACACCTCGCAGGAAGCCGAGCTCATCGAGAACTTTGCGATTGATGTCCAGGAGGGTTTTCACTTCGAGTGAATCGCGGGGAAGCGTGCGCGTGGTGAAAACGCCGCCTGCATGCGAGGTCTCAAGCGGAGGCGCGCCGTAGGAATGGGCTTCCGCGAAGACGACCTCGCGTTCTGAAGCCACGCTATCGACGTGGTAGACGCTGCCGGGGACGAATTGCTCGAGCAGATAGGTGGATTGACTGTCGCCGAGCTGATCGAGCCACGGCCAGAGTTCAGAAGGTTCGTGAATCTTTTTCATGCCGATTCCGGAAGCTTGCGAGCGCGGCTTTAGCAGCCAGGGCGCAGGCACGCGAGCCATAAACTCGCGCAAGGCATCATAGTTAAGGACGGGCACGAACTCTGGAACGGCGATGCCCACTTCCCGTGCGCGCGCGCGCATGGCGAGTTTGTCGCGGAAGTAGCGGACGGTGGTTAGGCCCATGCCGGGGATGCGCAGGTGTTCGCGGAGGGCGGAAACGTTTTCCATATCGAATTCGTCGAGGGCGACGATGCGGTCGATCGGTTGCGATCGGGCGAGAAAACTTACCGCGTTGATCAGGTCTTTCACTGGAAGTTCTTCGGGCATGAAGAACATTTCGTCGACGGAATCGCGAGGCCAATCTGCGTCGCGGAGTTTTTCCACCGTCAAGAGAAGAACCCGGCAGCCGATGGCTTTCGAAGTGCGCAAGAACTCCTGACCTTTTTCGTATGAGCTGACACACAGGATGGTGAGAGGACGATTCTCTGGCATCGATGGCCCCTGAATGCCCGGCGGCTAATAAGAAAATGGCAGCGAACAGCCGCGCGACAGGTGCGGATTATACTTCGGTCCGGCGGGCCGGATACAAGAATTGCAGGAAAGGACCGACACGCTGGGCCCAAGCGGCTTCGTTGTGCTCGCCGCCTTCGATGCGTTGGTAGTGCAGGTCGCGGCCGAGCTGCCAGCCTTTTTGCAAAAGCAGGTCGCGAAATCGTTCGACGTCTTGGACGATGCGCGGGCCTTCGCGTGTGCCGATGTCCAACCAGATTGACGGGCGCGGATATACGATAGCAGCCGCCGCGAAGCGATGCATGACCTGGTGGTTCCACCACACCGAAGGCGAGAGCGCGGCGAGTTTTCCAAAGACGTGAGGAAGCTTGAGACCTAGATAGAGAGAGACGAGTCCGCCTAGCGAAGAGCCGCCGATGCCGGTATTGGGCGAGCCGGAAAGAGCGCGGTATTCGCCCTCGATGAAGGGTTTTAGCTCTTCGATCAAAAATTTTGCGTAACTGTCGGCGCGGCCGCCGCCGAGTTTGGGGACGCGAGTCGGAGTATATTCGCGAATGCGCTGCTTACCGGTGTTGTAAATGCCGACGATGAGTAGCGGCTCGACGGCGCCGGCGTTGATGGATTGGTCGGCGGTTTGACCGACGTGCCAATCCATGCCTGGAATGAAGGAAGTGGAGGGGTCAAAAAGATTTTGGCCGTCGTGGAGATAGAGGACGGGAAAATGGCGCCAGGGCTGGTCGTCGTAGCCGGGCGGAAGATAGACGACCAGGTCGCGCTCGTTTCTCAGGAAGCGCGAGCGGAAACCTTGATGTTTGCGGAGATTCGGGCCGCTCACGGGGCGATGGTCACCAGCAGGTCTTTGGCTTCGACGTGCTGTCCGGGCGTGACCAGAAGTTTAGTGACGCGGCCGGCGATGGGCGCGTAGATATTTGATTGCATTTTCATGGCTTCGAGGGTCAACAGCTTAGCACCGCGCTCCACAGGATGGTTTGCTTGCACGGCGATGCCGCTGACTACGCCGGCAGTCGGAGCGGGTACCTGTCCGGGATCGGCGGGATCGGCTTTCGGGTGGGCGCGCTCTA
>Ga0210395_10001268_pt1 | contig 19643 bp, 21 predicted proteins | sample IncBWH4OmetaG_FD_150861 | JGI IMG/M metagenome (GOLD analysis project Ga0210395, IMG submission 150861) | Forest soil microbial communities from Barre Woods Harvard Forest LTER site, Petersham, Massachusetts, United States - Inc-BW-H-4-O ...
TCCGATCTGTAGAACAGACAAAAGTGTCCCCCAGGGCCGGTCGCCCACGGCGCTTATGCCTGTCTTCCTCAGTTCAGATGCCATTGCGCGGCCGCTCGGCTCCTGTCGATCCGTCGCCGGTGTTCCGCCGACACTTTGAACACAGCGATCTTCGCTTCGTTTTCGCTCCGCAAACAGTACTCTCTCTCATATGCCGCTCGGCACGGTCATTGATCTGAATCAATTTATCGAGGCGGGCGGTGTGGAATTTGCCGGACGGAGCAAGGCACCGACGGCGGTGCTGGAGCGCGCTCGAGACGATTGTGGTTTCTCGCCAGCGGCGAGGGGCAGCCGCTACTTCGACGAACCGGAACGCAACCGCACCAGAAGCGACGACAAGCGGTGGGGGCTAGTCCTTGAGCGCGAAGCTCTCGGCGATCGAGCGGACGAGATCCGCAGCGATGCGGGGCGCGGAGGTGGGGTTGCCGTCGGCCATCTCGCGGGTCAATTCGGCGACGGTGTTGATCGCCTCGAGCGCCTTGCCTTTGGTGATGACACCCTCCTCGACGAGCACATGCAGCATGGTCTCGCAAAGCATCAGGGCCACGCGGCCTTGCGGATCAGACATTGGTCATTCTATCGAAGCAAACGTTTCACAGGTTCCTATATTTCATCCTAACCGACTGTTGAATCGGCCGATCAGGCACTATTTCTCGACTGTCAGACCCGAACCGGAGGATTTTGTGCAGACGCTCTTTTCGACGAGCAATGTCCACCCCCGAGATCGCTTCGATTACTGGCACAGCGTTGCCTGCAAGACGATTGTCGACCACGATTCCCGACCCAAATGTCGCGGAACCTTCCAAGCTGAGCTTCAGTGGGGAACTTTGGATGACCTCGAGCTTGTCCTATTCGCGAATTCGCCAATGGATATTTCAAATCCCCGTGCGACCGCCGACCAGCTTTTCGTCTGCCGTCAAATAGCCGGAGAGGTCGCGTTGGAGCAAAATGGCCGCGAGCTCATTCTGGAGGGCGGCGATATTACGCTGATCGATCCATTGGTGCCTTGCGTCGGAAGATTTTTCTCGGGCTCGAAGCTACTCGTCCTAAAAATTCCGCGCCGGCGGCTCGAGGCGCGCATTGGCAAGACACGACAGATGATCGCTCGTCGCATTCGACCGATCACGGGTGAAAACAGCTTGTTATCAGCCTTTTTAGGCATACTGCCTGCCCATGTGGGCATGTTAGGCGCCGCGGCGGAAAAGCTCGTCGCGAATCAGGTGCTCGACCAGATTGCCATGTCGTTTGCGAAGGCGATGGAGGGCGGCATGCCTCGGGTATCATCCGCCCGGTCGGTCGCTTTGTTGAACCTTCGCGCTGCCGTCGAGGCGCGACTTGCCGACCCGGCTCTCGACGCGGAAGCGGTGGCTGTTGCCGCCGGAGTCAGTGTTCGTTACGCGAATGCCGTACTTGCACAAGAGGGCACATCGATCACGCGTCTCATTCAAGCAAGACGTCTGACGCGTTGCCGACGAGCGCTGGACGACCCGTTGCAAGGCCACCGGACGATTAGCGAGATCGCATACGGCTGGGGATTTTCCGACATGACCCATTTTGGCCGGCGATTCAAAGCGGCCTTCGGCTTGTCGCCGAGAGATTATCGCAGGCGCAGGCACAGTTGTGAGACATTGGAGAAATCGGGCATCGGTTGGGTGCCCGGTGGACCGGGTCAATCGCCCTAGCCCCCTCCGCCGGCCGCTGAGGCGCAACGCGCGACGATGATCTTCGTGGGCGCCCCGTGCACCGTCGCGATCATCCCCATCCCCGCGGGGTCGACTGATAGCGAGTGACGACCGTCATTTCTGTCGATGCGTTACGTCGATACTCAACCCACAGGACACCAAGCGACATTAGCCGCCACCACCAACCGAGCATCTCCCGAGCAAGGATTGATCCAAGTTAATGGCGCGACCCGGTGTGGTCCGGCCTCCGGCAGCGGTCCGACAATGCCAGGCGATTGCCGGTCCCTGGTGATAAGGAGGACTTGATGACAGAGGAAAGCAACATTTTCGGCGGGATCGACGCGGCGCTATCCGTGTCACGTCTGCGCCTTTTTTCATAGCCGGGCGGAAGAATACCGCGTCCTCGAGCCGTTTCTGAAGGGGGGCTTCGAGATCGGCGACAAGATCTTTCAGATCCTCGACAAGGAGCACCGCGAGGAGCGGCGCCAGCAGGTGGCAGCGCTCGACGTTGACGTCGCCGATGCCGAGCGCACCGGCCTACTGGAGATCCGGCCTTGGGAACAGGCGCATCTGCGGTCTGGATTCTTCGACAAGAATGCGAGGCTCGGCCTTCTCGACGAGGCGATGGTGATCAGCAAAGCCCAAGGGTTCGACCGGATCCGGCTGTGGGCCAATATGGAATGGGCGCTGCAGGACCTTCCCAGCGTCCACAACATCGTAAAGTTTGAGAGCCGGTTCAACGACATTCTACCCGAGCATGACGGCGCGGTCGTCTGCACCTACGACATGGCGCGGTTCAGTACCAAGTTCAGCGCGTCGGTTATGATAGACATCCTGCGCACGCACCCGTTGGTGATCATGGGCGGCGTGCTCCAGGAGAACCCGTTCTATGTCCCGCCGGCTGAACTCTTGCGCGAATTGCGCGAACCCGGCGCGCTGGCATCTTAAACCGTAAATGCTATGGCGGTTGTGATGCCGCATCACCGCCATAGCACATGAACCTCAACGAGTCGCTCACTGAGGCCACGGCGGAGCTGCGCCATTCCATCCGTGACTTGGTGGCGCTCGCGAGCCTGCCGGCCGTGACTACGCGCCCCGTGAAATCGCTCGCGGTGTCGCCGCGGCGTTGGTCACCATGCTCGACGTGGAGTTCGTCTACGTCACGCTGAGCACGATGACGCGGTGGCCGAAGTCCGTCACATGGGGACGCGGGCCGCCGAATATTTTGCCGCGGTCATTCGTGCGGCGCTGGTCGACGGATTGCCGGCGACATTTCTCGGCCGGCCGGTGGCGATCCACAACCCTTTCGGCCGGTGGCGATCCGCAACCCTTTAGGTGACGGCGCGCTTTGCGTCAGTTCCGTTTCGATTGGTTTCAGCGGGGACGGTCTCCTGATCGAGCGGGGTCTGGCGGGTTCGGCGTGACGGCGAGCTTCCGCTTCGACCCGAACGCGGCGCGGGCATTCGCCAACCGGATCCGGATTCAGCAAGTCCTCGTCAATCTGATCCGCAACGCCCTCGAAGCGATAGCGGAAAGCGATCGTTGCGAACTCGAAGTGACAACGGCCGCACTCGACGACGACACCGTCGTCGAAATCGCCGTCTCCGACAGTGGACCTGGCCTGGACGAAGCCGTCCTCACCCGCTTGTTCGAGCCTTTTTCTCGACCAAGCAAAACGGCATGGGGATCGGGCTCTCGATCTGCCGCTCGATCGTAGAAGCGCATGGCGGGCAGCTTCGCAGCGAACCCAACCCGGGCAGCGGCACGATCTTTCGTTTTACCCTCGGCGCTGTTCCCGGAAAGGAAGAGAACGACGAGAAGTGACCCCCGGGAGGCCGCATCAGCTCCTTACGTCCACCAGATCGGACCGCCTGGCTTCGATCATTCCGTGCAAGTGCGCAGCCGCGTTTTCGATGTCATAGTGCTTGTATTGGCCGGCTCGACTTTCGGCGCTGAGCACGCCGCAACGATGGATATTTTTAAAATCGCCGTAGGGGAACTCATAATGCCCTTTGGTTTGCTCGCCTTTTTCGTTATTTATCCCGAGATACCATTTTCCGTACTCGGCGAACCCGTGTTGTCGAATAAATTCATTCTCCTTCTGCGCCGAGGGGCGGTGTTCGCTCCACGCATCCCGCTCGTCGGCGACGAATTTACCCTCGATGATAAGTCTCTTGGCATGCTCGTATGCTCCGGGGTTGAGCTTCACAGCCATGCCTTTTCTCCTCTTTCCTGTCGCAATCCGACCGCGGTCATGAACCCGAAACCGAACGTCTCCCGTATCTCGCCCGCCTCACTTGCGGCCACGAGAGCGTGATCATCCATCCGCCAGATAGCGGTGGACCGAAGCGACGGTCCACGCGCCCTCGCCGACCGCCGAAGCGCAGCGCTTGATCGAACCGGCCCTGACGTCGCCCGCCGCGAATACGCCGGGAAGGTTTGTTTCCATTGGGTAGGGTTTCCGGTCGAGAACCCAGCTCTCGGGCGGCTTGTCATTCTTCAGCAGATCAGACCCGGTGATGATGTAGCCCCCGCTGTCACAAATGACACCCGCCTGTGCTGCCCACTGCGTCTGCGGTACCCCGCCGATACACAGAAAGAGCCAACTGGTTTCCTCAATTCGCTCTTCGCCGGTCTTGTTGTTGCGCAGCGTAATCCGCCGCAAGATCCGGTCACCGTCGAACGCGGCGATCTCGGTGTTTAAAAGAACTTCGATTTTCGGTTCGGCATCGATCCGGTCGATCAAGTATTGCGACATGTTAACGTTGAGCGCGTCCTCGCGAACGACCAGCGTCACGCCCGCCGCGTAGCGGGCGAAATGCAACGCCGCCTGACCGGCGGAGTTGCCGCCCCCAACGAGGAACACGTGCTGCCGCCCGCACAGCATCGCCTCGCTCGCCCCGGCGCCGTAATAGACGCCGGCTCCGAAGAAGCGATCCTCGTTCGGGAAACCGAGACGGCGATATGCCACCCCGGTCGCGCAAATCGAGGCACGCGCGATGATCTTGGTCCCGTCCTCGAGGTAGCCGACTCCCTTGCCGGCGACGATTTCGCCGCGAACGCTTTCGCGTTGGATCAGGATTTCGGTGCCGAAATAGATCGCCTGGTCGCGGGCTCGCTCGGCCAGCTCGGCGCCGCTGATGCCCCCTGGAAACCCGAGATAATTCTCGATCTTGGGGCTGCTGCCGGCTTGGCCGCCGACGGCGTAGCGCTCGATCAGAATGGTCTTCAACCCTTCCGAGGCGCCATAGACGGCGGCGCTGAGCCCTGCGGGCCCGGCGCCGTAGACCGCGAGATCGTATTCTTCGCGGCAAGGATTGCGAAACCAGCCGAGTTTTTCGGTGATCTGGCGAACCGTTGCTCTCTCCAATCGGGTGCCGTCGGGAAAGACGCAAATGGGCAGCCGCGGGTCGTTTAGCCCTTCGACACCCGCGAGAGAGCGGACTTGCTCGTCGCTCGTCAGGTCGATCCATTCGAACGGCACGTCGCTGCGGTGGAGAAAATCGCGTATCGAGTAGCAGACTGCCGATCCGCGCGTTCCGAAGACCTGGATCGTCGGTTGGCTCGAGTCCATTGATTCGTCCCCATGACCGGCGGTTTATGCGGCTGCTTGGCGCTCGGCGGTGAAGTCGTCGTCGCTCCTGACCGGCTGAAGCAACAGCCCGAGCGGGCTCCCCGTCACTCGCACAGTGTCGCCGTCGTGGATCTCGCCCGCGAGAATTTTCTCCGCCAGCGGGTTCTGCAATTCGCGCTGGATGACCCGCTTTAGCGGCCGGGCGCCATAGACCGGGTCATATCCGGCATTGGCCAGCCATTTCTTCGCCTCGGCGTCGATCTCCAATGTCACCTTTCGCTCGTCCAGCAGCTTCTGCAACTGCCGCAACTGGATGTCGACGATGCCGACCATGTCGTCGCGCGACAGCCGGCGGAACAGCAGGATTTCGTCGAGGCGGTTCAGGAACTCCGGCCGGAACGTGGCGCGCACCGCCTCCATGACCTGGGCCCGGACTGCGTCGACGATTTGGTTTTCCGGCAGAGTCGCGAGGTATTCGCTGCCAAGGTTCGAGGTCAGCACGATCAAGGTGTTGCGGAAGTCGACGGTGCGGCCCTGACCATCGGTCAGGCGCCCGTCGTCGAGCACCTGCAGCAGCACGTTGAACACATCCGGATGCGCTTTTTCGACCTCGTCGAATAAGATCACCTGATAGGGACGGCGGCGCACCGCCTCGGTCAGGCTGCCGCCTTCCTCGTAACCGACATAGCCGGGCGGGGCGCCGATCAGCCGCGCCACCGAGTGCTTCTCCATGTATTCAGACATGTCGATACGCACCATCGCGCGCTCGTCGTCGAACAGGAATCCGGCAAGTGCCTTGGTCAGCTCGGTCTTGCCGACGCCGGTCGGCCCCAAAAACAGAAACGAGCCCATCGGCCGGTTCGGGTCCTGCAATCCGGCCCGTGCCCGGCGCACTGCCTGCGAGACTGCGGCGATCGCCTCGTCCTGGCCGACGACTCGCGCCTTGAGCGCCTCCTCCATGTGGAGGAGCTTGCCCCGCTCGCCCTCGAGCATCTTCTCGACCGGCACGCCGGTCCAGCGCGATACCACCGCGGCAATATGTTCGGGTGTCACCGCCTCGTCGCGCATGACCCCGCTGCCTTCGTTGGCTTCCGCCGCCACCAGCCGCTTCTCGAGGTCGGGGATGATGCCGTAGGCGAGTTCCCCGGCACGGGTCCAGTCGCCGCGGCGTTGCGCCTGCTCGAGTTCGATGCGGGCTTGTTCGAGCTGTTCCTTGAGCTTCTGCACGCCGGCGAGCTTTTTCTTTTCGGCCTGCCATTGCGCCGTCAGCTCGGCTGACCGCTGATCGAGCTCGCTCAGCTCGTGTTCGAGTTTTTGCAGGCGATCGCGCGAGCCGGGGTCGGTCTCCTTCTTCAATGCCTCGCGTTCGATCTTCAGTTGCACGATGCGCCGATCGAGCTCGTCAAGTTCCTCGGGTTTCGAGTCGATGATCATGCGCAACCTTGCGGCGGCCTCGTCCATCAAATCGATCGCCTTGTCGGGCAGGAACCGGTCGGTGATGTAGCGATTGGCCAGGGTCGCGGCGGCAACGATCGCCGCGTCGGTGATCCGTACTCCGTGATGCAGCTCGTATTTCTCCTTGATCCCGCGCAGGATCGAGATCGTGTCCTCGACCGAGGGCTCGCCGACATAGATCGGTTGGAAGCGGCGTTCGAGTGCCGCGTCCTTTTCGATATTCCTGCGGTATTCGTCGAGGGTCGTAGCCCCGACACAGTGAAGCTCGCCCCGAGCGAGCGCCGGCTTCAGCATGTTCGAGGCGTCCATCGCGCCTTCCGCCTTGCCGGCGCCGACCAAGGTGTGCAATTCGTCGATGAACAGGATGATCTCGCCGGCGGCCGCGGTAACTTCGGTCAAGACAGCCTTGAGGCGCTCCTCGAACTCGCCGCGATACTTGGCTCCGGCCAGCAAGGCGCCGAGATCGAGCGTCAGCAGTTTCTTGTTCTTGAGGCTCTCCGGGACATCGCCGTTGACAATGCGTTGGGCGAGCCCTTCGACGATCGCGGTCTTGCCGACCCCAGGCTCACCAATCAGCACCGGGTTGTTTTTGGTTCGGCGCGACAGGACCTGGATTGTGCGGCGGATCTCCTCGTCGCGGCCGATGACGGGGTCGAGCTTGCCGTCGCGCGCCGCTTCGGTCAGGTCACGGGTGTATTTCTTGAGCGCGTCGTAGCCTTCCTCGGCCGATGCGGTATCGGCCTTGCGGCCCTTGCGCACCTCCTCGATGGCGCGATTGAGGCCCTGCGGGTTGATCCGGGCCGCGGCCAGCGCCTTTGCGGCACCTGTCCCTGCGGCCGCTGCCAAGGCGAGCAGCAGCCGTTCGACTGTGACGAAATTGTCGCTGGCCTTCTGCGCCAATTGCTCGGCCTGCTCGAACACGCGCGCCAGCTCGGGCGACATGTAGACCTGACCGGCGCCGGATCCTTCGTCCCGGGGCAGCCGGTCGAGCTCGGCATCGACAGCGGCGAGCGCCGACTTGGGATCACCCCCGGCCGCGCGAATGAGGTTGGCGCACAGGCCTTCGGGATCTTCCAGCAGGACCTTCAGCAGATGCTCGGGCGTCAGCCGTTGATGGCCATTGCGCAGCGCCAGGCTCTGCCCCGCCTGCAAGAAGCCCTTGGCGCGATCGGTGTATTTTTCGAGATCCATGACCAAAATCCCCCATTGGCCGGCGCAGCGGCAGTTCTTGGATTGCCTCTAGTATTGCGTCGTGCCGGCCGACGGAGCGACCGGCACAGCCCCACTAAACCCCGATCACGATCCGATTTTCCACTTTTGTAACACCCGGTGCGGCCCACGCCGCCCGCTCCGCCTCCTGACGTTCTGCCCATGACCGGACGGTGCCCTTGAGCACGACCTCGCCGCGATTTGCTTCCACCACAACGCGGCTCGCATCGATTTCAGCGCTGCGGCGAAAGGCTTCCTCGATCTTGTGCTTGACCTCGCTCGGAGTGGCCCGTGGTGCTAGCGCGATCGCGTTGATGACCGACTTGACGCCCTTGATCCGGCGCACCGCGCGTTCCGCTTCTTGGCGCTGATAATTCCACTCGAGTTGGCCCTCGAGCGTAACCCACCCCTTGTCGACGATCACGCGGACGTGCTCGCCGGACATCGGCAAGCGGCTCCGGATCGCGGCGATGGCGTCGCGGGCGATCTCCGGGTCCGGCCGCTGGTCCGTGCTGGAAAGGCGCACCTCCAGGTCGTTCGCTATCGCGACCACGCCGGCCACCCGCTTGGCGGCCGCCTCAGCTTCGAGCTTTTCCGCGTAACTCCGCACAAATCCGGTCAAGGCAACGACCCCGTCCTTGACGGCCACGGCTATATCGGTCGCGTCGATAGTCGGATCCGCGCGAAGTTCGTCCTCGACGTCGTGCTTGGTATCGCTGTCCGATCTCATGGCTTCTCCTCGCTGCAAGGCCTGGCCGGATGAACCCGGCACGAGCGGCCAAGCCGCATCTCTCGCATCGCGCCGCCCGGGCCGCCTTGATGGATGTCAACTTCCTGGGCGCTTCGGCGTATTGGCACCGGAAATAGGCGCTGGGGCACGAATTGATCGTCCTCAAGGCGCATCTCGTCGCCGGCGCATTTTATGGCTCCACGGCGGCGAAGAACGCAGCCGCTAAGCCAGGAGGAGACCGCGTCGTGGCACAGTCATGTTCCCGCACTGGTACGAACGAAAAAAGCAGAGATGAAATGCCAACCACCTCTGCGATGGTCACTGAAGACGCAGCGCCGGACAGTGATCCAATGACGCGAAGTCTTGAGTGCCGTGCCGCCCGCGACGAACGGCGCGAGCGCGAGCTGGTGCGTACCAATGATTTTTACGCGGCGGTGCTGGCGATGGCGGGTCACGATCTGCGCCAGCCCTTGCAGGTGATCGCCGGCTCACTCGAGCTTCCGGCGCAGAAACTGCCGCCCGGTCCCGAGCGGCGAAATCTCGAACGCGGTCAGCGAGCGACCGCACAATTGGCGGAGAAGCTCGATCAGCTGATCGATGCGTTGCGTGTTCAGCAGCAATGCAACTCTGTCCAGACCGAGCCGGTACGGCTGCAGCCGTTGTTCCAGCGTCTCGCGCGCCAGCTCGACGATCAGGCGCGGCAAAAGCGCATCGATCTGCGGTTCGTGCGCACCGACGCCACCGTCGTGAGCAGCGCCGTGATGCTCGATGGGATCTTGCGCAATCTCGCAGGCAACGCGCTCCAGCACACCGCAACCGGCGGGCGCGTCATGGTTGGGTGCCGCCGTCGCGGCGCAGAAATCCGGATCGAGGTTCGCGACAATGGCGCCGGCATCGTGGAACAGGAGTTGGCGCATGTGTTCGAGCCCTTTGCCCGGCTCGATACGGCGCCGCCAGCCGGCCTCGGGCTAGGGCTTTTTATCGTCGAGCGGGCTGCGGCTTGTCTCGGGCATCGCGTCGAGGTTCGCTCGACGCCGGGTCGAGGCTGCTATTTCGCCATCGCGGCGCAGGCCATCGATGATCGCGGCGTTGGGTGAGCCGAACGTTGTCCGGCCGCCGATCGCCCCGCCATTACGTAATTTTACCATACGTAAAATTCCCAGATTTTCTTCCCCGACGCCCGCGGTCAGGCTCCCTCCGAACAAACGTAAATCATCTCGACCGGGAAACCTGAGCAGAAGGAAGGTAGCGATGGACTGGGATTCACCTGCCGCCGACGCCACCGAGCCGGTTTGGCTGCATCGACGCATTGCAGCCCGGCGCAATCCGCTGGAGCTTGCCGAGCCGCTGGCGACGCGGGTGAGGTACAGCCGAGGCCAAGCAATCTATGAAGAAGACAGCACGGTCGAATGCTGGTGCCGAATTGTGTCCGGCGTGGCACGGCGATTTTCGCTGAGGGTCGACGGCCGGCGGCAAATCGTCGATCTGCTGCTGCCGGATGACGTGTTCGGCTTTGGCACTCGCGGCCGGCACCGCTTCGCCGTCGAAGCCGCCGTCGACGGCACGGTGGTGGCTCGTTACCCCCGTGCGCGCTTGGAAACGCTCGCAGCTTCGGATGTTCGGGTGGCACAACAGCTCCAGGAAGCGTCCGCGCAGGCGATGGCGCGCTTGCAAACTCTGATCCTGACGCTCGGCCGCACGACCGCCGAAGCAAAGGTCGGGTGCTTTCTTCTGAGAATGGCAGAGCGCTTGTCCGCGGGTCCACCCGACGCGCTGCTATTGCCGATTTCGCGCGACGATATCGCCGATTACCTCGCGCTCTCGGTCGAGACCGTCAGCCGGTCCCTGACCCAGCTGAAGCGCCACGGCTTGATCCAGCTTCTCGGCACGCGGCAGATCAGGATCGTCGATCCCGAGGCTATTGAGGAAGCGGACCGCTTCACCGCGAATGACCATCAAGGTTGGCCGGCCGGGCGGCTCAATGAGACATCAGAACCGGAACGTTCATGTTTCGCAGGACATCGCGGGTGACGCCGCCCAAGATCATTTCGCGCAGGCGAGAGTGGCCGTAGGCGCCCATCACCAAGAGATCGGCATCGAGCGCCGCCACCTGCGCCAGCACCGTATCGGAAACCGCGAGGATGTCCTCCCGCACCACCAGCTTCTTGGCATTGAGGCCGTGCCTGGCGAGGTGGATGACCAGATTGTGCGCGTCCGCGATGTCCGCCGCCTCCTCCGGATTGACCCAAAAGACTGTGACCGACGCCGCGGCCGACAGCAGCGGCAACGCATCTTGAACCGCGCGCGCCGCCTCGCGGCTGCCATTCCAGGCGACGATCGCCGTCTCGCCGATCCGCTCGATATGGCCGGCGTAGGGCACGATCAGGACCGGACGCCCGCAGGCCAGGACCACTTCCTGCGGAGCGTCGAGCCCGGTCGAGTGATCGGGCGTTCGCTGGCCGAGGATCACGAGATCGATGCCTTGGGCGCGCCGCGTCACATAGGATGCGGGCAGTCCGACCGCCATCTCCCACTCCCCTTGAACATCCTCCTGCCGCAGCATTTTGGCGAACCGCTCGCCGACGGCAATTGCCTCCTCCGGGCAGACCGCGATCAGATACGCCCCAAAACGGCGTGCCAGGCGAAGGCTGAGGTCAAGGCGCTCGCCACAGGCAGGCGATGTGTCGGCATAGACGAGCATGTCGGTCAGGGCCATAGCGGCGCTCCGGGCTGGTAGTGCGATACGGAATCTCGGTCGTTTGCGTCCGGTCAATCGGTGACGACCGGGTGGTCGGTAGTGCGTGCCGACCCGCCGCCGTCGGCTACGCCAACCAAGGCGGGGCGGAGCAGCCTCTGGTTATAGGTGTAGCCCGGGAGAATGATTTCGGCGACAGCACCCGGCGGATATTCGCTCTCAACCTCGAACAGCGCCTGGTGAAGCTCGGGATCGAAGCTGTCTCCCGGCGCCGGCACGATCTTGGTGATGCCGTGCTTGACAAAAGTATCGTTCAGCATGCGTTCGGTCGCGGCGACCCCGGCCAGCAAATTTCGCATCGCCTCGTCCTGGGTAGCCGGCTCCGGCGGCACGCTCGCGAGCGCCCGCGCCAGATTATCCGCCGTCGCTAATAAATCCTTGACCAGACTCGCCGCGGCGAACTTGACCGCCTCGTCGCGCTCGCGCTCGGCCCGCCGACGGAAATTTTCGTTCTCGGCCAAGGCGCGCAGCAAACGGTCTTTGAGGTCGGCCAGCTCGGCTGCTGCCGAGCCGTCGGCATGCGGGGCCGGGGCCGGCGACGGCGCCGCATCCGGCGGCGCGTCGGATCGTTGTTCAGCTTCCGTGGTCATCGCCGTGGATCCGCACCGATCCTAGCTTCGCTGCGGCAGCGCGCCCGGAGTGGCCGCCTCGTGGCGCCGGGCGCGCAGACGAAACGCGAGCACCAACAGCGCGACGCCAAAGAACAGCGCGTAGCCCGCCATCCACCAGGTCAGCACCAGCGCGCCGATAAAAGGCCAGACCAGCAACAGAACGCCCCAAACGACCGAGATGACCCCACCCAGCGTCATCAGCCATCGGCCGTGCTCGAGATTGAGCCTGAAGCCGGCGATGAACAGCAATGCCCCGCTGACGATCGCCCAAGCGCCCAGTAGATAAACAAAAGCGAGGACCGTGATCAGCGGCCAAACGACGGCGATCACGCCGGCGACGAGGTCGACGATGCCCTCGAGCATCAGCCATCCCCAGCGGTTGTGCTGTCGTGCAGCCCGAACGGCGGCAACAACAGCCAGGACCCCGTCGACCAGCATGTAGGCGGCAAACAGCAGCACCAAGGCCAGCATCGTCACACCCGGCATAAAGAGGGCGATCACGCCGAACAGAATGGCGGCGACACCGCGCAGCGCTATTGCCCACCAGTTTTGCGCCAACAGCGCGCTCATTGCGTCATTGACCGAGCCGCCCGAAAAGCGCGCTTGATACGAATACGAGACGGTGGTCTCGCTGCGGTCTCGCGGCGGCGGGTTGCTGTGGCTGTCTGTGGTCATCGCGACCTCTCTCCGTCGGAAAATGCGTTGAGTGCGTTGTGGGGCACGCTCATGAGGCGCGGCGCGAGCTGTCGTCCACGTCTTCGAATTCAGCGTCGACGACGTTGTCCCCGCCGCCCGGGCCGGCAGACGGTCCCGCACCGGCGGCACCGATCGTCTCGGCAAGGCGGGTCATCGCTTCCGTGAGGTTTTCGCTGCGCTGGCGAATGGCGCCGATGTCCTCGCCGGACACCGCCGAGCGCAAGGTGGCGATCGCCGCTTCGGGGTTGCGGCGATCGCCCTCGCTGAGGCGACTGCCATAATCCTTGAGCTGCCGCTCTACCGCATAGATCAACGCGTCGGCCTGGTTGCGCGCCTCGATCAACTCTCGGCGCTTCCTGTCTTCGCTCGCATGCTGCTCGGCTTCGCGAACCATGCGCTCGATGTCGCGCTCGGACAGCCCTCCCGAGGCCTGGATGCGGATCTGCTGCTCCTTGCCGGTTGCCTTGTCCTTGGCCGACACCTGGACGATGCCATTGGCGTCGATGTCGAAGGTGACTTCGACCTGCGGCGTGCCGCGCGGTGCGGGCGCGATGCCGACGAGATCGAATTGACCGAGCAGTTTGTTGTCCGCGGCAAGCTCGCGTTCGCCTTGAAACACGCGGATCGTGACCGCGGTCTGGTTGTCCTCAGCGGTCGAGAAGGTTTGGCTGCGCTTGGTCGGAATGGTCGTATTGCGGTCGATCAGCTTGGTCATCACGCCGCCCAGGGTCTCGATCCCGAGCGACAGCGGCGTTACGTCGAGCAGCAGGACGTCCTTGACCTCGCCCTGCAGGACACCGGCCTGGATCGCCGCCCCGATCGCGACCACTTCGTCCGGGTTCACCCCTTGGTGCGGGTCGCGGCCGAAGAATTTCCGCACCGTGTCGATGACTTTAGGCATTCGGGTCATGCCGCCGACCAGGATCGCCTCGGCGATATTGGCCGCAGTCAGTCCGGCATCCTTGAGCGCGGCTTTGCACGGCTCCATCGTCCTGTCGATCAGGTCGCCGACCAAGGCCTCGAGCTTGGCCCGGGTTATGGTCATCGTCAGATGCTTGGGGCCGGTCTGGTCGGCGGTGATGAACGGCAGATTGATTTCGGTCTGAATGGTCGAGGACAGCTCGATCTTGGCCTTCTCCGCCGCCTCCTTAAGGCGCTGCAGGGCGAGCCGGTCTTGCCGCAGATCGATGCCCTGCTGCTTTTTGAATTCATCGGCGAGATAGTCGATGATCCGCTGGTCGAAATCCTCGCCGCCGAGGAAGGTGTCGCCATTGGTCGCCTTCACCTCGAACACCCCTTCGGCGATGTCGAGGATAGAGATATCGAAGGTCCCGCCGCCGAGATCGTAGACGGCAACGGTGCCGGTTCCCTTCTTTTCTAACCCGTACGCCAGTGCGGCGGCGGTAGGCTCGTTGATGATCCGCATGACTTCGAGCCCGGCGATGCGGCCGGCGTCCTTGGTCGCCTGGCGCTGAGCGTCGTTGAAGTAAGCAGGGACGGTGATGACCGCCTGGTTGACTTTCTCGCCGAGATAGGCTTCGGCGGTCTCCTTCATCTTGGTCAGCACGAAGGCGCTGATCTGGCTCGGGCTGTAGCGTTTGCCGCGGGCTTCGACCCAGGCATCGCCATTCTCGCCGCGTACGATCTTGTAAGGGACCAGGCCGCGGTGCCGCTCGACCATCGGATCGTCGTAGCGGCGCCCGATCAGCCGCTTGATGGCAAAGATGGTGTTCTCGGGGTTGGTGATGGCCTGGCGCTTCGCCGGCTGGCCGACCAGCACCTCGCCGGAGTTGGTGAACGCGACCACCGACGGCGTTACCCGCGAGCCCTCCGCATTCTCGATTACTTTAGCCTTGCCGCCTTCCATGCCCGCAACGCAGGAGTTCGTGGTCCCGAGGTCGATCCCGATCACTTTGGCCATAAGACACCTCCACGCGGCCGAAGGCGGCGGCGCTCCAAACCGGTCGAAGGGCTAGAGCGGCCGACGCCGTATTGCTTGAAGCGGCTATTCTGCCGCGGCCTGCGCCATTTCTTTTTCCGCGGCCGCCGGTGCAACGCTCGATGACGCGGCGGTTGAGGACCCTGCATCCGAGGTCTGGGTCTGACCGGCGGTCGCGCTGGTGTCGCGTGTGACTTCGATCTTGTGCGTCTTTTCTTGCGCTTCCTTCGGTTTCGGGATCGTGATGGTGAGGATGCCGTCCTTGAAGTCGGCCTTGACGTGGCTCGGATCGACGGCAAAGGGTAACGGCAGAGAGCGTGAGAAGACGCCCTGGGCGCGCTCCATCACGTGGTAATTGCGGTTCTTCTCTTCCCGCTCGGCTTTTTTCTCGCCGCGAATGGTCAGCACGTCGTCGGCGAGCATCACCTCGACATCTTTTTGATCGATGCCGGGCAGCTCCGCCTTGATCTGGATTTCCTGCTCGCTCTCGCTGACGTCGATCCGCGGTGCCAGAGCTTGGTTCGGCATCACCGGGCCAGGAAAGCCAAAACCTCCTAGAGCGTCGTCGAAAAGACGGTTCATTTCGCGGCGAAACAGCAGGAACGGGTCATTTTCGTCACTCGGACGCAACATTGGGAAGTTGCGCGCAAACGGCATTAGGGACCGCATAGCCATAGGAATTCTCCTTTCGATAAATGATGACGGGCTAGTTACCAACGGCGATTTGGTTGTCTACCTTTCGCACTCCCGGTGCGGCCCAGGCGGCTCGCTCGGCCTCTTGCCGTTCGGCCCAGGAGTCCACGGTGCCCTTGAGGAAGACCTCGCCGTTGTTGGTTTCGACGATGATGCGGCTGGCGTCGACTTCCGCGCTGCGTCGGAAGGCTTCCTCGATCTTGTGCTTGATCTCGCTCGCTTCGACGCGCGGTTTGACTTGGATCGAGTTGGTCGCGCCTTTGACGCCCTTGATCCGCCGCACGGCGCGCTCTGCCGCCTGCCGCTGATAATCCCACTCGACCTCGCCTTCGAGAGTGAGCCAGCTATTGCGGACCACGACCTTAAGCTGTTCGGCAACGGCCGACAGCCGGTTGCTGAGTGCTGCGGTCGCGTCTCGGGCGATTTCCGGGTCCGGCCGCTGATCGAAGCTGGGCAAACGCACTTCGATGTCGTTGGCCACCCCGACGACGCCCGCCACCCGTTTTGCCGCCGCTTCCGCCTCGAGCTTGTCGCTGTACCTGCGCGCGAACCCGACCAAGGCGACCACCCCGTTCTTGACCGCCGCGGCGATGTCGGTCGCGTCCAGGTCGGGATCCCAGCGCAACTCGTCCTCGACATCCCGCTTGATCCAGAAATCACTGTCGGCTCTCATCGTGCCTCCTCGCGCAACCTCGTGCCTTACTGTGCCGAAGCGGGCTCGTGATCTCAGCCGGATCGCTGTCCGGACAAGCACTGCCGTCGCTTTGTCGATTTATTGCTCTGCTCGACCGAACCCGCCTTGACACCCGTCAATTCCAGGGGCCCTTTTGCCGCCAGCGTGACTTTTCGCGCTGGATGAGCAATTGTGCGGCTGACCCGCGCTGCCTGAGGTTCTGCGCGGCCGGGAGCATCGGGGCCGCGGCAGGCTGGGCTTTCGCCGATTTGCAGTGCAGCTTACAAACCAAGCTGGCTACCGCTTTCTCTCTTCGGTGCAACCGACCCTGAGTTACGCGCCGCCGCCCACCGCCGGCTGAGCTGTCCTGCTGCTGTTTGCGTAAACCGGGCGTCTCGGGGGCAGCAGATACAACAAGGTCAGCACGACGCAGACCCACAAAGCCAGCCGTAGGTTGAACAGTGACAACAGGACCGCGATAGAATATAGCGCCACCGATCCGAGATTGGGTGGTCAGCTGACGCAAGAAGTCGTCTGCGAGCCGTTGATCGACCAGCCGATGCCGTGGTTGGCGTGGAGCCACATCAAAGTCCAGGAAACCGACAGCAGCACCAGGCCGATCGCGTAGAAAGTGACGGCAACCCTCGCATCGGAGCCTTTATGCAAATATGTCGCGAGGATCTCCGTCGGCAGCGGAAGAAATGAAATACACATTATAAACAATGGATTAAGAAGGTTCAGCACGTGATCTGTCTTCCGATATAGCGGAAAATGTAATGATGCCGAGCCCAATAGGTACCGATCATGACAAAGCTGAGGATGTAGGGAAACAACGACGGCCATAAACCGAGGAGGGCGTGCAGCAGATCTGTGCTCTCGGACCGACCGCTGGGTTGCGGCACCTTAAATTTGAGCAGCGTGATTGCGATCGAAAACACACCGTCGCTGAACGATTTGATTTGTCCAGTGTCGCGCTCGACGCCGGGGAGAGCCCCGAATCCGTACCAGGCTCTTCGTTGCCGCATCGCCGGCGCCTCGGTTGTCCGAGTCGAGCCCTACCCGCCATAGCCGACTCCAGCGCGCGTTTTGCCGCGGAAGATCCAATGCGCGTAGCCGAGATAGGCAAGGATCAGCAGCAGGGTCACGACCAGCCGGCGCTGACAAAAGCCTGCGTCGGCGGCGATGACGCCGCCTGCCACAAGGTCAGCTGATAGGGTACGGCATAGGGCCAGATGCTGATCCCGAGACCGAGGAACGCCAACAGAACCAGCGCGATCGACAGCAGAAACGGCCTGGCGTCGTGATCCCCATCGATCTCCCGCCAGATCCGGTAGGCGATCAACGCCGTCACGATCGGTACCGGCCAAAGAAAAATTATATTGGGCCAGCCGAACCAGCGCTGCGCAACACGGGCATTGGCGAGCGGTGTCCACAGGCTGACCAAGACTGGCGAGCAATGCCGGTCGCGCCGTCCGCCGGCCAAAGGCCTGCGTCGTCCTGGCCGTTTTGAAGATCAGCCAGGTCGCACCAAGCAATGCATAGCCGGCGACGAGGCCGAGCCCGCCATAACGGACAAGGCGCTGAGGAAATCGAAGGGCCGCCGACAAAGGCGCCGGCGCGAACCGGAATGCCGTTGATGAAGGCGCCGATGATGATGCCCTGGCAAAACCCAGTCAAGGCCGAACCGCCGGCGAACGCCCAATCCCACAGATGGCGATAGCGCCCCGCGCGAAAGCGAAATTCAAAGGCAATGCCGCGTAAGATCAGCGCGAACAGCATCAATACGATCGGCACGTAAAACGCCGGCAGCAACGTGCCGTAGGCCAGCGGGAAAGCGCCGATCAGCAGGGTGCCGCCGAGCACGAGCCAGGTTTCGTTGCTATCCCAGATCGCCGCGATTGTGTTCATCATCAGGTCGCGATCGGTTTCGGCCGGAGCAAACGGGAACAGGATGCCGACGCCGAGATCGAAACTGTCCATCACTACGTACATCGCGATGCCGAACGCCACCACCAGACCGAGCGCGAGCGGCAGGTCCATCGTTCTCACTCCGCCGGAGACTTGGCCAGCGCCGAGTCGATGCTGCGGCGCACTTCGACAGGTGGGGCCGCAGGCTCGGGAATTCCGGGTCCGCGCAGGACCGTGCGCGTGGCGTAGAAAAAAACGCGATCAGCAGCACCGTATAGACGATAACGAACAACACCAGCGAGGTCGTGACCGCGCGGACCGCGACCGGCGCTGCTGCATCTGCAGTCCGCAGCAGCCCATAGACGACATAAGGCTGGCGGCCGATCTCGATCACGGTCCGGCCGCCGGGCACGGCGCTGAACGGGAGCGGGCTCGAAACCGCACAGGAAGCTGAACCAGCCGGTATCGTAAAGCCGGCCGCGCCAGCGCAGCCAGGCGCCGGCGCCCGCTATCGCGGCCAGCACGAACCCGATCCCGGCCATCAGGCGAAACGCCCAGAAAACCAGCGGGACATAGGGACGGTCGGCGCGCGGGGCGGCTTTGAGGCCCAGCACTTCGCCATTCCAATCATGGGTCAGTATCAGCTGCCTAGCTTGGGCATGTCGAGCGCGTAATCATTGCGCTCGGCGGCCATATTGGGCCAGGCGAACAAAGTCAGCGGCTGGCCACGGCGTGTGTCCCAATCGCCCTCCATGGCCGCGACCTTGATCGGCTGATACCGGTTAAGCCCGTGCATATCGCCGAGCACAACTGCGACGGCGTCAGCGCCGATGCGACCCACCACGCCGCGGAAAAGCCGGCGCTAGCGAATTCGAGATGCTGGCGCCGCCACAGATAAAAGCCGCAGACGCCGATCGTGTAGGCGGGCCACAGGATATGAAAGCCGATTGTAAAAGCGAATTGAAGGCGCGAGAGCATGACCGCGACCGAGCTCACCGCCGCGATCCCCGGCTGTGGGCGCGGGGTCGCCGATCATGTCATTCGGCCTGCCGCAATTTGCCGACATCGGCGGCGGTGACGTTAGACGAGACGCCGCCGAAACGGTCGGTCACGAAATTCGCGACGGCAGCGATCTCGGCATCGGAATAGGCGTTGCCGAAAACCGGCATGAACACCTGGCCATGCGCGGTCGAAAGGTTGACGCCTTGCAGTACCGCCAAGATCACATTGGTCGCGGCCGGGTCGGAGGCGCTGCGATCGCCGACGAGGTCCGCGTGTTGCCAGATCGTGCCCTTGCCGTCAAAGGAGTGACAGCTGGCGCAGGCGCCCTCGAAGACGCGCTGTCCCACGCCGGGGCTGACGGCGGCGACGAGCGTCAGCGGCGGCTTCGGCGGCGACGCCGGCCAGGGCACCGCGGCCGGGTTCGCGTTGTCGGCACTCGCCGGAACGCTCTTGATGTAAGCTGTCATCGCGTGGATGTCGTCGGCTGTCAGAAAACGCAGGCTGTTGCCGACCGCCGAGCTCATCGGCCCGCCGGCCGAGCTGCGTTCGGGCGCATGCCCATTGGCCAGGTAATCGGCGAGCTGATCGTCCGACCAACCGCCGATGCCCCGTTCGCGATCGGCGCTGATGTCGTAGGCCTTCCACTCGTCGATCACAGAGCCGCCGAATCTCCGGCT
>Ga0210395_10001269_pt1 | contig 19612 bp, 9 predicted proteins | sample IncBWH4OmetaG_FD_150861 | JGI IMG/M metagenome (GOLD analysis project Ga0210395, IMG submission 150861) | Forest soil microbial communities from Barre Woods Harvard Forest LTER site, Petersham, Massachusetts, United States - Inc-BW-H-4-O ...
GTTCGTTCACCGTTACAGTCTGCCCGGCCACATAAAAAGGCGTGCCGTTCGGGGTCAAAAACAAGCTGGGCTGCGTCGGCAATGCGGTAGAGGCACCAAAGAATGAGGACGAAATGGTGAGACTGCCGCCTTGTGCCATCGAGCCACCCGGCAGGGTTGATCCTCCGGCAAATCCCTGAAGGTTAGCGCCGGTGAATAGTTCATCCTGGCCGGCAAGGGAGATCGACCCGCCATTGCTGTCTTCCCGCACAGGCACGATCTTGGATCCGGAGATGTTTCCGCTTTGCGCGGTGTTTGCTTCGGTGTAAGCTTGTGGAAGATAGATCTGATCGCTTGCACCGTTCACTTTGATCGTGGCGCCGGGGACTTTGATCGTGCCGTCGCTATTGAAGACCGGCCCTTCCACCACAATATTGCCTGAAATGGAAATCGATCCCCCTGAAACGACATTGCCAGTGTGAAGATTGTGCCCGCTCGTATCAGGCGTGAGCACCGTGGTGCCGCTGGCATCCAAGACACTGTTCGGCCCCAGATCCACCGTCGGCACTCCTGTTGCAGCAAAGACCGGGATGGTTGTTTCGTCTCCCTGCAATGCGCCCATGATAGAAATATTTCCGCCAAAGGCATAGATCGACCCCAGCATCGTTACGGTATTGTCTGTATACGTCGTTGAATTGTCTGTACTCTGGTCTTTGTTTAATGTGACAGAGCCCAGCGGATCCGTTTGAATGACTGCACCGGGATAGATCACAAGATCGCCACGCAGCCCTTCGTTGTTTGGCACCCCAGTGGTAAAATCGGCAGCCGGAAGAAGATTTTGATTTTGGCCGATGCTACTAAAGGTCAGGTTGGCCGGCGTGCGCTGCCCGGCGAATGGGAGCAAGGTCGGGGTCAGCATCAACCCGCCGTCCGCCGGCGTCGTGGCCATATAGCTAGATACTTGAGGGGTAATTATGGTGTCTGGTGCGACCACAAAACCCGGCATGTAAGTGAACGGAATGACCTCACCCGAGGCATCCAACGCATAGTCCCCCAGCCCAGCCAAGGTAAAATTACTAAAGCCTCCCTGATTAAAGAACTCCGGTTGCAGCAGCAAAGTTCGGCCCAAGTTGACGCTGGGATCATCGCCGTTGATTAATGGGTTCTTATAGTCGGGGAGCAGTGGGTTCGGTTGGGTCAGGTCTCCGCCGATCTGCACGAACGGCGCGGTAATATTCAAGGTTCCGCCGGAGCCGGTCTTTCCAGAATATCCCTTCAGGGTTGCACCCATAAGCAACTGCCCGAAATAAGGTTGAGAACCAGTGTCCGGAAGCAGGCCGCTATCGCTGGCGGTCGGTTCCGTCGCATTGATGGTTAGCTTGCCTCCGGCGCCATAGGTTGGCTTACCCGCCGCGGTCATCTGCACTCCGCCGGAAACATCGATCGATTGCCCGTTGGATAAATCGATGCGGTAAGCGTTGATCGTGATCGTTCCGCCATTGGTAAATAATGGCAACGTGCCCGGCGCAGCCGCTGTCGTCCGGTCATCCACGATCAGGCCGGCTGTGCTCAAGGAAGCGCCGGCACCAAGGGTAAACTGGCCGAATCCATCCGGTACGTTTAGCGGGGCTGCAGCGCTATTGCCCGCGAAAGGCGAGACCCCATCAACCGTGAAGCTCAAGGTTCCCGACGGGGCGTTCACGTTCACTTGGTTGCCCACGGAATTGCCGACGGTAATATTTTGCCCCGTGAAAATGAGGCTACCCCCCGCTGGAGTGGTGATATTTTCCAGTAAATTAATATTTCCGTTTGGATCGAAGACCGTGAGATTGCCAAAACCATCCCCCTCTTGGCTAACCAAGTTGGGAGCCAGGACGACATCGGTTGTCAAGGGCTGGGGATTGCCGGGAGTTTGGTTACCGGGGGACTGCTGCACGTAAATATCAGGTGGATTGACATATGTTGGATAGCTAGGTGTCGCGTCGACCCCGGTCGCCGTCTCGCCTTGAAAGAACAGCGACAGAGAGCCGGTCGCGGGTACGCTCAAAACCGACTCCATCGTGGGAATAACCGTGGTCCCTTTGAAGTTGGCTTGGACTTGGGCATCGGGTGTCCGTTGGTAGGTACCGGCGGCGGAATTGCCATACAAGTTGCCGCCCGTTTTGATCGAGGGCGCGGCGATGTAGATACTGCCGGCACTACCTCCTTGGTCATAGGCTTGTTCATACTGGCCGCCCGCGCCCAACAGTGGATTAGTATAAGTTTGGGTGATCCCCCACTTGGCATCGGAAGTCGTAAAAGTTCCCGTGTAGATTCCGTCGTAAACGAGATCGGGCGTGGCTTGCGAGATATCCATGACATGCCCACCGGATAAAACTTTCGTCGTCGAGACGACCCCGCCCTGATAATGAATCCAGCCGCCCGAGACATTGACGGACGAATCTTGGCCAAAGCTGACCGCGTCACCGGCATTGAGCGCCACGGTGCCGCCATTCGTCGTTAGTTCACCAACCGAACGCTGGATCAAATTGACATAGCCCGTCGTATCCGCGAGCGGCGTCCCCACCCACTCCTGCCCGTTATAGATTCCGGTTTGGAGGATATCGATATTAATGGTCTGGTGGTAGAACGGTCCGTCGCGCTGTAGGGGAGAATTGGCGAGTTGGGCCCCCTGCAATTGCACCGGCACAATATTCTCAGCCACCGATGCGCTAAAATCGGTTCCTTGCGAGCCGGAAACGTCGATCGTTGCGCCCTGATCGAGAGTAATCTGGCTGAGGTTGACCGCGGGGGTGTTGGCAGGGCTAGTGACCGCAATCAGGTTTGCCTTTGCACTGATACCGACAGTAGGCGGTTGGTCGGGAGGAATATCTACATTTTCCAGAGCCCATGTTCCCGCGGTTAAAGAAACTCCAGCGCCTAGTGTCGTGTAGTTATTATCTTCGGGAAGGCCGCGATTCGGTTGCGTGACATTAAGCTCCGCCAGCGTGGGCATGATGCCGGCACTCGGCGCAAGAATTATCGCTCCGGTGTCCGGATCGCCGGCCGCGTCCGACTGGAGATGGATGGTCTGTCCCTGGATATTGATCAAAGACGGCAAGGACAACGCGGTGCCAACCACGCGATCCGTGCTCGCCAGCTCGGGCAAGATTTGCGTCACACTCCCCGGGCCCAGCGTAACCGTGCCGGTTGATTGATAAAGAAACAAGGGGATGTTATTTGAAGTATCAGGAGTCAAACCGTTGCTGATCGCATTGTAATTCGCCAGAAGGTCGACCCGTCCGTTGTAAGCCACCGAGGTTGAGCTATTGATGATCCCAAACTGATTGACGTTCTGGCCCGTGATCGTGACATCGGCGCGCAGCGCCTCGATATCCCCGCCGGTCGTGACTGCGCCCTGCGGATCGGCATTTTCCGAGGTGCCGGCCGTTCCAGAGGCAGTCTGGACAACAATATGATTCGGATTATTAAAATTCGGATCGGTAGTCGCATTATCGGCGACCGCGCCCACATAAACATCCAAGCCACGCAAGGTCGGATCGTTGGTATTATGGGCGGCCAACCCGACCTGGAGACCGGCCGCGAGGATAGTCTGGCCGTCGGGGGTGTTGATCGTTCCGCCGTTATATACATTCGGGCCGACCAGGGCGACCAGTCCGCCAATGTGTTCAGGCGTGGTCGGCGCGGAAAGCTGCGCCCCCGGCTGGATCTCCACGTCTCCATAAGTGCCAGTGATGGTTGGTGGATTGAAGGCCGGAGTTCCGTTTCCGCCAGCCAGAACGGGTATGGGCAGGGCTGAAAACAGAAACTGTCCATCGGGATTGTTGAGCAACCCAAGTTGAACGAGATTGTCGTTGATCGGCAGGGACGACGCGACCAGCGCATGGGCGTTCACCTGGGATGACCCGCCAAAAATAATGCCGTTGGGATTGATGACATAGACCTGTCCTTGTGCCTGGATCGAGCCTAGGATTTGCGAGGGCACGCCGGTTGAGTTGATTTTATTGAAAGCAATCCATTTTCCCACGTCGGCACCGCCGGCGCTTTGGTCGAAATTGAGCGTCGTGTGCTGGCCAACGTTGAACGTCTGCCAGTTCAGCAGCGCTTGTTGCGCGCTCTGTGTGACTGTGACTGTGGTCTGGCCACCAGTGGATGGTTGCTGCGACAACCCAGCCACGCCGGTCCACGTGCCCGACAATATGTACGAGCCAGGATTATTAGGATCAGGAACGATCCCATTATCGGGAATGAGCCCGCCGGCTCCTCCCGCCGGGCGATTGTCGGTCAGACCGTCTGGAACAACCAGCAGGATGTTTCCCGCATGGGTAACCAAATAATTCGTCGTAAGGTTTTGGGCCGCCGTCCGAGCCATGGTCTGCATCGCCTGCACCGACGCCAGCGCCTGCGCCGTTCGCGACAACAAATTGTGTGCAGCCAGCGTACCCGGCGATGAGGCCGGGGTCAACGTGCCTACCCCGCCAGACGCGGCCGCTGTTGGTGCCGCTCCGCTGGAACCACCCATGCGCAAAATGTTGCCCGCCTCGGCGGCAGGGCTTGCTGCAAGCAAGCCCATGAACATCCAACATCCAACATTCAACATCCAACGTCCAAGGGCGGACACGGAATACTGAACGCTGAACGCCGAACGCCGAACAGCGAACGCCCAACGTCCAATTTTAGAATGACCAATAACCAATGACCAATGACCAATGACTAACCTCGAACCGAGTGCGGGGGGACGCGGAGCGATGCGATGCGGAGAGTCAGGCTTTCTGGGCATGGCTTCCTCCTTCGCGCAAAGCTTCCTTCTTCGCCAAGGCTACGAAGGACAAGTCGAAGGACAGGCAGGAAAATGGCGCGAGCGGTATCGAAAATGTGGATATAGCAGCAAGTCGCATGGGGGCGGGTCGTCCCGACGACTTCGATTTTCGACTGGGGGGAGACCGGGTCAAGCGACGCTGCCGCCTACGCCAGAATTTCACCCGTTCGCCGCCGATTTGTCACCACGACGTAACACTTGGTGATACCAGAACGAACCTCCGGCACAGAACGCCCAACATCGAAGGAGTGCTTGGCGGTCTTTGCGATCTCCTGTAAATGCATTTTCTCACACCAAGGCCGCAAAGAACGCCAAAGGAATCGTTTTTTAACCACTGATGCACACTCATGGTCACTGATATGAGATTGGATCTGCGCTTATCCACGACATCCGCGGAAAAAGATTTTCCGAGCTTCTCGACCTTTGCGATCTTGGTGTAAAATCAAAATCTGCATTTGTTTTTCCCGCGGATTACGCGGATTGGCACGGATGTGGTGGTAAAGAAGCGAGCCACGAAACCAGGATTTTAAAGAAATTCTCATTGTGCCCTTTGTGATCTCTTGTGGCTAATCATATCCCTGGTTAACTGACTTTCGTTCCCGGTTCCTGACACCTGGCACTTGATACCTGCTACTTAATACTTTTCCCCCATCACGGCGCTGGCGTCGCGCGCTGGTCGAGCAGCTTGTCTTGGTAGTCCTGCACCAGGTTTTCCAGTTTGACGCGCGTGACGCCGATGAAGGGTTCTTTCTCGCTGAGGGCATTGCCCAGGCTGAAATCTTCGTAGCGGCCCAGGATTTCATTCCCGAGGCTGAACAGCGCCACATTCTTCGCCTCGAGATAATCCACGCGCCGCTGGAGCACGAGTTTGTCATCCGCCAGCTTGGCGCGTTCCGCCTCGGCCACGCCGGCATCGTCGCGGACCTGCCGGTAGGCCGCCTGCCATTTTCCCAGCAGGTCCTTGATTTTCGCGATTTCGGCGCCTTGGTCTGCCGCCTTGGCCGTGAGCGCGCCAATCGTGGTGTCCGCCGCCGCCTTGTCGTCGATCGAATGCTTTTTCAGCAGCGCAAGCTGGTCGGTCAGCTCCTTGTTTTTCGCGTCGCTGTCGGCTTGGGTGCCCTGGAGGGTGGCGATCTGGTTCTGCGCGTCGCGCAGTTGAAGCATGGTGCTACGCAGGGTGTCGCGCAAGCGCGTCTCGGCGTCGGAGGATGCGTCGGCGGCGGCCCGGGGCGCGCCGAATGAGAGAAGGAGGAGCAGACCGCTGATGAATGACCAATGACCAATGACCAATGACCAATGACGAACGCTGAACGCTGAACGCCGAACGCTGAACGCCGAATGCTGAGCATCGGGTGCCAAATGACGAATGACGAATGACGAATGACGAGAGGTGAACATGGTGGAAAATTAGAATTTGCTGTTGAGATCCATTTGGAAAACGTCGCTTTTCAAAGGCGGGCCAACAATCTCGCTGGCGCTCATCCAATGAAGCCCGATCCAGACGCGCGAGGAAACCGCGAGGGCGCTACTGAGGGTGTAGCCTTTTAGATTGGTGCCGGCAGCACTGGCGCCAAAATCGGAATCGACGAAGCCATCCACCACCGAGTCGGATTCGACCCGCCGGTAGTTCAAGCCCACGTTCCAATCCCACCGTTTGGCCAGGGTCACTTTGCCCACTTTCATGCCCACAATCCACGCCGTATCGCCGCCAATAAAAGGACCAAGTCCCGTTGGCGAAAGGCTGGGGGCACGATTATTTACTGCGTCGACGGCGATGGCTTTGCGACGAAAAGCGAGGTTTTCCACATATTCGCCCGAGAGTGAGACCTGAAAGGGCTCGAAATGATTATAGTCCAACTGCGCGCTGCCCGCGAGTTCGTGAAAGGGCGTAGCCAGCCCGAAATATTGAAATTGGTCGATATGGCCAGATTCATTGAGCGCCGAGTTGGGCACGATATCGCGCAGGGGCATGTAGGTATTGCCATTCTGGGCAAAGGACGGCCGGCTATCGTCGGTGTTGCCCGCATCCGTGGGGCTTTGTGGGATATAAGGATCCGAAAGTTTGCCTTCGATGTTCTGGTAATAGTAATAGGCGCCGCCGACCTTGAAGTCGAAATCCTGAGTGACTTCCCAATCGGTGCCGAGCTGGGCGGCATAGAGCCACTTATCCTCGCTTTTGAACTTGGCCGGCTGATTGGAAGCGAAATTGAGGTCGGTGTTGTAAACCGGGAAGCCGCCAATCGTGAGAAAAGGCGTGATGTCTTCGTTGATCGGATATTTTCCCTGCAAGGCCGCGCCGTCAAAACCGATGTCATCAACCCAGATCATGCTACTGGTCGTAAAAAATGGGTTGTCGAAGCGACCGAAGGAAACAGACAAATCCTCGTCCGGCAGACCGCCGATCTCGTATTTGATGAAGGCGCGATCCAGCCAGATGGCATACTTGCTGAAATCGCCGCCCTGGGCCGAGTTCGCTCCACCGAGACTTTGGTTCTCCGTGACGGGGGAATCGTTCTCGCCGGTAGCGATGCGAAAGCCGGAGGTGAAGCCCTCACCCAAATCGATTGCCGTGCCCATCCGGGCTCGCAGCCGCACCCGCGTGCGATCTTGGTCAACATTTAACGTTGGTGGTAAATTAGTGCTTAAATCACCGGTATCAAAAGGCGCACCCGTATTGATGGCGTTGAAATTAGGAAAGGATCCAGAGTTGTCGTTGCCCGTGATATAATGCTGGCTATCGTAGCGGATACGGATGTCGCCAAAGGGAGTGAAGCGCGAGACCCATGAGGGAAGAGCGTTCGGGGCCGCCCAGTTTTCCTGCCGGGCCTGCGCCAAGACCTCCTGTTTGATTTCATTGCGCAATTGGGTCTTCACGATCTCCGGGACATAGGTTACGCGCACCGTGTCGTCGTCGGCCGCCGGGGCCTCTGAGCCTGTCGCACTCGCCGACGCTGGCGCGGCGGCCGGGGCCTGGGCCGCAGAAGGTTGGGCCGCACCCGTCGTTTGAGCCACGGCAGCTTGTTGCTGGGCCGCAGCCTGGATCGCGGCGACTTCCTTGGCGGCGGCGATCTGGATTTCGGCGGCTTCCTTCGCGGCAGCCACCTTTTTGGCCGCGGCCTCTTCCGCCGCGGCCACCTGGATCGCAGCAGCTTCCTTCGCCGCAGCCACCTGTTGGTCGACGTCCTGCGCTTGCGCCTTGGCCGCATCTTCCTCGGCCTGTTTGAGCAAGTCAGCGGCATCCTGCTTGGAGATGACGCCGCGTTCGACCAGGCGATTAATCAAGTTGACCGTCACGTTTTCGGAGATGGGCACCGGATCGGCCGCGGCCATTGGCACGACCAAAATAGTGCACATGAGAAATGCGATCAGCTGGCTGGGCAATCGGCGGAGGAAAACGTACTTTGCGTGGGACATATAGGACGGTATTTTTGCGATAGAAATTGAACCACAAAGGCACAAAGAGCTCGAAGTTCTGAAAAAGGATTTCATGGAATGAGATTTATTATCGAGCGTATCAGTGCTTCGTGACCTTTGTGCCTTTGAGGTAAAAAATTCAATTTGGCCGGAGGGCGGTGACCCGCATGACAATCGGCATGGGCATGCCGGCCGGCGGAGGATCGGGCAATTGGAGGCCATTCAGGACATTGTCCTTGATCGCTTGATCGACCGCGGGGTCGCCCGTCGAAGACACGAGTTGAACCCGGGTAACGCGACCGGTGCTGTCGAGCCAGACGCGAACCTCGTTGCGGAAACCGGCCGTGCGCGTCTGGTTGTTTTTGCGCAGGGCATCCCCGATCGCCACCTGCACCTCGCCGGCATACCAGCCCCAACGGCTGCCGACATGGCCGCCGCTACCTCCGAGATAACCATTGCCGCCGGAACCGCTGAGGCCAAATCCATCCGCCGGTCCGTCGCCTTTGATGCCCGTGCCCAGCGAAGGCGATGGCGGCGCAGGTTTGTCGTCCGGTTTTGGCTCGTTTGCGTCCACGGGGGTTTGCTCGATCATTTTTTGCTCCTGAATTTCCGGGGGCGGGGGCGGTGGTGGCGGCGTCGGTGGTGGCGGCAACATCTTGATCATGGTGATCTCCTCTTCCCGGTGCGGCGGTGGACTGTGACTGGAAGCGAGCTGGCGGGCCACGACGAAGACGACCGTGATGATAATGGCCATCACGCCGATTATGATGCCGTACTTGCGGAGAAAACTCCGTTCGTCGATGTCGTCGTCAAAGTTCACAGTTTGAGGCGCAAGGTTCACTGTTCTCAGTTCACGGTTCACGGTTGGCCGCTCGCGGTTCGCTGTACGAAGTTCACGGTTAGCAGTTGGCAGTTCACGGTTCACGGTTCACGAGGCGAAGTTCAAGGTTCCAGGTTCGGGTTGATTGGTAATTCGTGGTTGGCTGAGGAGATTCTTCGCTGCGCTCAGAATGACAAAGTAGCTGGACGTTGAATGTTCGACGTTGGGCGTTGGATGTTCGCGGTCGCCGCGTCAGTGTTTCGGCTTGGTCGCCAGGCCCACCTGGGTGATGTCCAGGCGCCCAAGCACATCGAGCACGTCCATGATGCCTTGGTACGGCGTGAGGCTGTCACCCTTGACCACGACTGGAAAATCCGGCGTCTGCGATTTTATTTGTGCGAGGCGTTGCTCCAACTCCGGCAAGGTGACCGGAACCGTATCGAGAAAAATTTTGCCCTCGTTGTTGACCGTGATCGCCTTGGTTTTCGGCTTGGCCAGGCTGGGTGCGACACTCGCTTTCGGCAGGTTGACCTTTACGCCCTGCACCGATGCGGTGCACATGAGGATGAAGATGACGAGCAACACATAGGCCAGGTCGAGCATCGGGGTGATATTGATGTCGTCGTACGGCTTGTCTTCTTGGATTTGCATGTGGGGAAGAAGTTGAGAGCTGAGAGTCGAGAGTTGAGAGCAAGCAGATGAGAGTCAGTAGTTGGGAATTGGTTGTTGGTAGTTAGTAATTCGACGTTCCGCGTTACGCTACTCTCGGTAGAACTCGGCCATTTTGGTCACGAATTCGTCGATGAAGACGTGCATGTCGGCCGTCGCGTCTTTGACGCGGGTGATAATATAGTTGTAGCCGAAGAGCGAAGGGATCGCGACGGCCAGGCCGGCCACGGTGGCCAGCAAGGCGGCCGCGATGCCGGGCGCGATGGCATTGACATTGACATCGCCCGCCGCGGCGACCGCGGCGAAGGTGATCATGACACCGACCACGGTGCCGAGCAGGCCGAGAAACGGGCCGCCGGAAATACAGATGGTGAGAAGCACGATGAGCTTGTTGATCTTCTGCGTTTCGCGCACGAGGCCGCCGTCGAGGCTGGCGCGAATGGCCTGGATCGACCGGCCCGACAGGCCTTTTCTGCCATCCGACGAACCCACGCTCGTGTCGGCGGCCAGGCGATGCCTGATCTCTTCAACGCCGATATGATAAATCCGGTAAACGGAGGAACTGCGCAGGGCCCGCTGGCCAGTTTTGTTCACCCGTCCGCCCAAAGTCCGGGCTGACTCGGCATCGCCGTTGTCGAGCACCGTAAGATCAGTGGCAACATGGCGCCACTCCCTCATAAATGCCGCATTGCCTTTGCTGATCCCGTTCAGATACGAAATTTTATTAATCATCACAAACCAGCTGATGCACGCCATGACTCCCAGCAGGCCGATGACCACCCAGCCGTCCACGCTGAGCGATTTGAAAATGACCCCGAAGTAACCGGTGCTCAGCCAGCTCAGCCAATTGGTCTGCTGCTCGTCCGCACCAAACACCAATAATTTCGCTGCCCGGTCGTCCCCACCCTGCCCAATGGCCGCCAGTTTGATGAAACCGGCCGGGCGTGCGACCTTGGAAATTTCCAGCTCGTCCATCTCGCCGTTGAAGCCGACATCGCCAGCCGAGCTATCCCCGCCGATCAGCGCGGGGCTGTTCAGCGCGGGCAGCGGGTTGTTCAAGGTCGCGTACGACTCGCCGTCGAGATACAGCGTCAGGTTAGATGCCGTCGAAACCACTGCGAGATGGTGCCAGCTCGCGGCCGCGATCGGCGCGCCAGCCGAGTTGCGCTGGGTGCCTTTTGCACTCGTCACCTCGACAAACGGAATTCCATTGTCCAGCCCGATGAGAAGAGCCGTGGCGCCATCCCGGCGGCTATAAATCACGGCGTCCGACTGCAACACGAGAGGCTTGATCCAGGCGGACCAGGTCATCTCGCCGCCGTCGCTCCAGGCCAGCGAAGGCGAAGCGGCAATGATCACTGCACTGTGGCCGTCGAGCCGCAGCCCGCCGCCGATCATCGAACCGTCAACCGACGTGCCCGCGTTCTGCGCGTTGTTGGCATTGGCCGTGTAGTCACTGGGCGCCACATTGTGCCCAGCAAAATGATAAACCAACACCGTATCCGCATCGTAGGTGCCCTTCGGATCGTCGCCCTTCGGCGCCTTGTTGTCGCGGTTGCTATAATAAAGCCAAAAACTGGTGCTGGTGCCCGGTTTCAAATCCGGGACTTTTACCCACACAAACGCTTCATTGAGGACCGAATCGTATTTCTCGATGTGATAAGGAAGCAGCGTCTTGTCATCGGCGGCGACAAAGCGCAGGTCATCCCCGTTTTCGTTGGTATTGGCGAACTGGAAATTTCCGTCGTGCAGCCGGATCAACACGGCCGTCGTGCCAATCGGATCGGCGATCGCCACGCCTGCGGCGGTGGTATCCACGGTGATCTTCTTGCGCAGCGTCCAGTCGCCATCCCACCACGCGTGGGCCGGGCTGGCCAAGGTCAGCGCGACCAAGCAGGCAAAGAGGAGCTGCTTGATGGAGCGAGTAGCGAGTAGTGGGTAGCGAGTAGTGAGTAGTTGGGAGCTGCGCATTGAAATTGGGAGTTGGTCGTTAGTAGTTGGTAATTTGAAATTGGTAGTTAGTATTTGGTGTTTCGTCATTCGTCATTCGTCATTCGTCATTCGTCATTCGTCATTCGTCATTCGTCATTCGTCATTTCTAATAGTCCACTCCCGCGCGAAAGGTGACGCGGATTTCATGGGCCTTGGTCGTCGATTGGCTGGTCAGCGGCTCAGCAGCATCAACCGAGCCGCTGAGATGATCCAGCACCTGGATCCGGCTGCCCACCCCTAAACTCTCCATGCTGAAACGGCTGGCCTGCTGCGGGAGCGGGTTGTTGATGGTCAGCCAGCCGGCATCGCCAAAGATATAAAACCGCCACTCGCCGCTTTTCTGGCCCAGCCAGCTCATGACCGAAGGGCTGCGAAATTCCAGCGAGGTGCAAAACGCATTGTCGCCAGGCACTTCACCCTCGAGGTAGCCGCGCACGGTATCCAGGCCGCCCGCGCTGAATTGTTCGCTGCTAAGCAGCGGTTGATCCGTAATCTGGCCCTGGATCTTGCCGAAGACCTGCAGGCCCGCCGGCAGATCGTGCGTGTGCGACAGGTCGCCGCGAAAATAAATAAAAGAGCCGCCCGCTCCGAAGCGGCTGTTGTCGAAGGCGGCCGAAGTGCTGCCCAGCCCGCGGAAATGCAAGGTGACGCCGGCGTTGAGCTCGGTCACGGAGCCCGCAGGCGCATACGTCGCGCTATAGTTTGCACTCAAGGGATAATAAGTGACGGGCGAGGCGATATCGCTGCCGCCCACGATGATGTCCTGGTCGAAATGCTTGTAGTCGATGCCCAGGCTGACGGAGTGATAAAAATCCTGGCCCGTGGGCAGGTTGAAGTTGGTCCGGACACCAGCGGTTTCACCGCGACCGGACACCGCCGCCCCGCCGAGCGTGGAGACATTGCTGGCTTGTTTCGTCCCCTGCACCATCAGGCTCATTCCTTCGACGCTTGGAACCGGCGCGAGGTAGTAAGCGGAGAAAACCTTCACCTGGTTGATGTTTTCCGGCGAAACTTGGAAACTCAGGCTGGCCGTATGGCCCAATTGCCAGAGATCGTCGTCGCTGACCGAGCCGTTCAAGCGCAGCGGGGTGGTGTTCGCGCTGTATCGATTATTCAATTCCAGGTTTGCATGCACCGGCAGCGTGTCCTTCACGTTCAAATCGATATCGACCGTGCCCGGCAGTTTTCCCTGGCTCAGCGTGGGCGTCACCCGGCGGTCGGGCCACTGGTTCAAGGCGACAATGTCGTGCGGGACTTCGTTGAAATTGACCACCTTGCCCTCGGCCAGCGATGGCGCCTGGGCCTTGATCTGGTCGGGCGAAAAATAGCGGGCGCCCCTGACCCGGAGCCGGCCCACCGTGACTTCAATCACGTGCAAATAGACAATACCCTCTTTGACCTGCTGGCGGGGAATTTCGACCACGACCGTCTGGTAGCCTTTGTCGTGATAAGCTTTCTCGAGCGCGCTGCGCGCCTGCTCGACATCCGCGCCCGTCCGACCCGGACCGAGAAATGGATAAACCGCATCTTCAATTTCCGTCCGGGACAAGTGATGCGCACCCTTGACCCGATATTCCTGGATGAAAAGACGGCCCGGAGTTGGCTTTTCGACGACTGGCGCCGGCGGCCCCTCGTCATCTGCACTCTGTGGGTCAGGTACCCCTGGCCTTCGTAGCTTTAGCGAAGTAGGCCCCACCCCGCTTGGATCGGCAGACGGCACGTTAGGGATAACGCGCCCGACCTGCGCCGAGTCTTCAGCCAAGGCTGGCACACTTGCCTCCGCAGACGTCGCCCCTACCCAGGCGGCTAATGATAACATCATCACAGCAAGGATCGGTATTTTCCGCTGTGCGTCGCATTGCCGAAATAGTAGGTCGGGCTTTGCGCCCGACACCTGTCCATCTGTGACAGGAAATGTCGGGGATAAACCCCGACCTACAATCGAATGTGGCAGAGAGGTTGGACGACAGCTTTTTGAAGATAAGAACACCACCGGGAGTAAAAATTGGAAAGTCGCGGCCCCTAGACGGAGCCGCGACATTGATTAACCAAGTCAAAGTTTGCCTTTAACTTTGACGGTGCGGTGAAGCGACAGGGCCATTCTTCGTCCCTTCTGCAAGCCCCTCGACTTGCTCGGGGCCCTGAGCTGGTCGAACGGGCTTGTCGAAACGGCTCAGGGCTACGAATGGCGCGGTCCTCACCGCGAAGGATGCCGGTGGCCACACGATGCGGCCACCGGCAGTTAAGGTTTCAGAACAAAGAACAATCTAAACTAACTCAGGCGAGGATCTGCTGCTTGCGGCGACGGATCATCACAACGGCCAAGCTCGCTGCGCCGAGAATCGCGGCGTAGGTCGAGGGTTCCGGAACGGCGATGGGGTCGAAGTTCGTGAAGAACAGCGAACCATCCGAGCCGAGCTCGAGCGAACCGGTATAGGTACCGGAGGTGCTGGTTGAGCCCACGGCATACTGGAACAGATCGACGACTTCAAACAAACCAGGCGTGAGAGCCAAGCCGGTGCCGGCATCGAAGCCAGCGCCAAACCCGTTCTTAGCCTGACTGTTCACATAGCTGCTCCAAGCTGCTGCACCGCCTGAGGGAACCGCGGCCGCATTTGGCGTGGAGAGGCTGGGCTGAGCATTCAAACCGTTGTACACACTCTCAATGCCTTGATACCGAGGGTTGGAACCGATCGTGCTCGCATCCTTAAACACTGAGGTCGAAGATGTTCCGACAGCCCAAGGTCCCGCTACCACGGTTCCATTGGCCTGCGTGATCCATGTGCTCTTGGTTGTTTCTGACACCCCATTGAGGGTGGTAGCGCTAACTCCGATGGTGGCCGCAGCACCGAGTGTCACGGTTCCGCCGGTAAACGCGCCAGAGCCGAAGATACCCTCAATGTCGCTCGCGGAAATAAGCGAGGACAGATTGAGCGTAGTCGGCGAAGAAAGGCCGACATAGCTCGCCATGCTGCCGAGATCGGCTTCATAGTCGGTCGAGCCGCCCGCGGTCTGGAGCCCAAGAACCAGATCCGGTACAGCGGAGGAGACTTGGGCATGCGCCACTGAAACAAGCCCTGCGGCGAGCAAGGCTGAGATGATATATTTTGTTTTCATATTTAGTCTATTTTAACTAACTAATTAACATTCAAAACTGTATTTGGATGAGAGGTGATTAAGGAGACGTCACTGAGAGACCGTCGCCCGTGCGGCTGGAAACCATGTCGCTGAGTTTGATACCGACACCGTTGTAGTCCGCTTCCAGGGTGACCTGGGCGGCGATTTGATCGGCGACCGATTTCTTAGCGCCAATCGTGCTGCTATTGTACAGGTAGTGTTCATAGCCCCAGAAGGTGTATATGCCTTGGAGGATGTTCGTGTAGGGAGGGCCAAACGGGTGCGTCGGCGTGCCCGGATAATAACCGCCAAACGTGAGGGCATTCTGGCTGGGCGTGACCGTGGCCGTGTGACCGGCACCGTCCGTATAGCTGTAGCCCGTGCCCGGATTCACGCCATTGGCATCGCTCATTCCCAAGTAGGAAATGATATAGTTGCCCTGGGTAAGGTCGGTGGGGCGGTTCAACACGGCCTTGACGTTGCTACCGCTGAAGAAGCCTTCATTGCCAGATGGGCGGGTCTCGCCAAGAACGCTCTCAGTCGGCCAAGCCGTGAGGGTAGAGATTGTGCCTGTACCGGGGCTCTGGGGATCGAATTGGTTCGCACCCACAACTGCGCCGTTGGGAATGTACTGGAGGCAAGGCGTCAAAAAAGCATCCGTCGGGGAGCCGAAGACCAATCCACCAATTTGACCGTCGTAGAAGGCTCCGATGCGGGTGCCGGAATCATGATCGCGTCCGACGGTTCCAACAATAACCCCTTGGTCGCCAATGTTGCCCGTGAACTGATTCATGGCAATGCCACCGGTCAGCAGCGCCTGCGCCTGCGGGATGGCGACGTTGGTCACGCCAGCCACACCGCCAACAGAAACGGTCGTGGCACCTTTGACCCATTCAAAGGGAACAACGCCGACAATCGTGTCAGCCAGGTTGGCATACGTTACGCCGAGATAGGTACCCGCCACATAGGGGGTCGTGCTCTGGTAGGCGTCGGACAGGGCCACATCAGCGTGGGCGCTCTCGGTGATGTCAGTCGAGAGAATGTTGGCGCCAGCCGCCGTCAATGGTGTGGCGTCAACCGTGGCCGTGGCATTGGCTCCCGAGAAGCTTACGCCGGTTGCATCGATGATGAAAGGTTGGCCGGCCGCGAGGCTCGGGCTAACCGAAGCAACCGTCTGGATGCCGCCCGCGGAGCCGGACCATGAGCATTTGATTTCGACCTGGACGTTTGAGGTGTTCGTCAAGCCGACGAAAATCTCCTGATTGGCACCAATGCCGGCGCCGCCGGTGGAACCCCAGACATAGCCCGTTTGGAGGGTGTCTCGAATCGCATTATCGGTCGCATTCCGAAACGCCGTGGAGCCGGTGAGCCGGATCTCGGTGAGTGCGGAGGCGACGTTGATGGCCAGCATGGAAAGCAAGCCCGTCGTAACTAGTTTAATTGTCTTCATTTTTCTACCGTGTTATTATGAGGTTAGTATCGTTTGAAATGGGATATGGCGTGAGCGGCCAAATGACCGATCAGGCAAACAACACCCCGCTCCATACAGGAAAATACCCCATGATTGTCGCAAAACACCGTCGATTGTGTGACTCTTCTGTGAACGCTGGGTGTCGGAGGCGTGTGACAGGATGGTGACGAACCCGGCGTGGTTCACGGCCGGGAAAGTACCAAGGGTCAGGTTCCAAGTAGCAGGAGTTCGCATTTAAGTATCAGGTCTTTGGAGTTAAGTGTCAGGCGCCAGGTTTCAAGTTGCAGGAATACGTAGTTCAGCGCTCGGTCTTCATCTTGTTACTTGCTACCTGTTACCCGATACTTTTCCGGACGTATTTATTTTCTCGATACGAAGAGGATTTTCTAGCCACGAAGGATCACCAGGCTCGCCAAGGAATCCCCTGTGATCTTTGCGTTCTTTTGTGGCGACCTCGTTTGTCATGGTCGCTTTCAGCTTTTGTCCGGCGCGACGGCCGGGGCCGACGGGGCGGTTGTACCTGGCGCGATCGAGGCTGGCGCACCCGTCGCGACCGGGGTCGTCAGGGTCAGCTCGGCCACCGCATCCGGGATTTTTAGCTGGATGAAGCGCTGGCGGATGGCCTCGAGGCCGTCGGGATCGCGCCGCAAGGCGGAAGCCACGCGCCGGGCATTTTCGCGGGCATCATCGCGATCGCCACAAGCCGCCGCCGCCACGATCTCGCGCTGCCAGAGCAAAACCGAAAAATTGCCGGAGTCGGGCGTTTGCCGGTCGATTTCGGCCAGGATGCGCTGCGCTTCCAAGAACTTTCCGTGATACATCAGGGCATCGCTATAGTACATGGCCAGCGGACGAATATCCTGCTGGCGGGCGGCACCGGCTTCATAGAGCAAGCGGGCCAGGTCCACCCACCCTTTTCGCCCGCAAATTTCCGCAAGCATGGCGACGGCCTGCGGCTTGTCCCCAAAATCTTGCGTATATGAACTGATTTCCTTTTCCCACCGGGAAAGCTCGGCCGGAGTGGTGGGCGTCAGCATGACGATCCGCAGAACCCGCGGCGCGATTTCCTGGGGGAACTGGGCGCAGGCGAGATCGGCCGTTTGCCGCGCATCGGCGACCAGGCCGGCCGCCTGTTGATAACTGGCAAGATCGGCATAACCGGTAAAGTTGTCCGGCTGGGCCTTGACGAAAGTGGCAAGCGCCTCGATCGCCCCGGTCCGGTCCTGCACAGCCCAGAGCACCTTGGCCACCACCGGCAAAGACCGGGTGGTTTGCTTCAAATCAGGATAACCGTCGAGCAGCCGGCGGGCCGCCGCCGGCCCTTCGATATTGAGGGATATTTGGACTTCATAGGTCCGAAGCCGCGTGCCGTTCGGGCCGGAAAACTGCGGCGCGAGCAGCCCGCGCAGCAATTGGAGGGCCTGGTCATTGCGGCCCGTCGTGGTGAGAAGATCGAGCGTGGCTTCAACCAAGTCCTGGTTGTCCGGCGCGCGCGCCAGCCCTTCCTTGAGCAGGTCGACCGCGCGCACGGTTGCGCCGGCGGATTGCAAGAAACGGGCGAGCTCGATGCGGCCGGTGACATTGTCCGGGTCGTTGTGCAGGCCGGAACTCATGGCGATAAAGGCCATCGGAAAATCCTGCGCCGCCAGCGCCGCTTGCGCCTTGGCGAACTGCTGCGCGGCCATTTCCTGGCGGATGTTTTTCAAGCGAAGGAAAGCCACCTCAAAAAAGCCGACCTGGTCGATCTTGCGCACGTCCCGCAACCAGAGGTAGCCGGCGGAAACCGCCAGCGCATAGCAAGCCAGGCAGGCGACTCCGGCCACCAGCGCCAGTCGCGGCGCGTTGACGCGCAGCGAATAGGTGTGCTTCTGCTCGTTGCGATGCAGGGAAAGGCTGCCGAAGAGGTAGGTTTTCAGCGCCGTCTGCCCGGGGAAATTGGCCATCGTTTTCATCGGTTCTTATGGTTTACCCGCCGCCGAGGCTTCCGCACTCGTCGCCGCCAAGGCACGGTTCGAAAGGCGCTCGAACGCAAAATAGTTCAGGTCATGGGGCGTGGTTTCAAAAAACTCCTGGACCAAGCCCGGATTCGCGGTGAACCGCGTCAGCACAAACACGTCTTGGTGTCCCTTGGCATCGCTCGTCTCCTCGCGAAAGGCCACGGTCAGGCCTGCGACCTCGCGAAAATCCGAATAGCGAATGCGAATGCCCCCGGCAAATTCATCGCCCACCTCATGAAAAGTGTCGGGGTCGATGCAGGACACATACTGCGAACCATCCGCGCGCAGCACGGCGATCCGGTAAATTTTTTTGCCGGCCAGCGTCCCGTCTTCGATCCGCTTAAACGAGTAACTTTCTAATTCCCCGAATAACGGGTTCACGAACTCCGCGAGATAAATCCTGGATCCAAGCGACTCCCGGGACACGACCTGTGGCTTGCCGCCGGGAACCTGCTGCCAGAATTGCGTGCCATCCGCGGAGAGAATATAGCGCGTGCTGTCCCCGACCAGCACATGCAAGCGAAAGCGGTCGGGCCGCAACTTGAACAACAGCAGCTGTTCCACGTTGCCCCCGAACTCGGTGAGCGTGCCGTCAATCGTATAGGCGCGCAGACGATCCAGCGCCAGGTCCTTTTGGTTGCGACGCGAAAACTCGGCCAGGATGTCCGTCGCCGTCAGCTCCAGCGGTTTTGCCGACGCGAGCGGCGCGGGAGCGGCGCCGGCTTGGCGCGCATCCGTGAGCAACGGGATTAAATCTTCATCCTCGATGCGGCCTTCGAGCAACCGGCGGTAATAGACCTGGGAGGTGTCCTTCAATTTATCGATCAACGCTGCGGCCGCCTGCGGCGTGGAGGCGGAAGCTTTGTCCCCCTGCGCGAGCAGCACCTGCACGCGCTGGCGGGCGAGATCCTCGCGCAGGGCCGCCTGCGGCGCGGCGGTGAGCTGCACGGCCAGGTGTCGAAGCAACATCGATGCGAAATCCTTGGCGGAAATACTGTCGGTGAGCAGGCGGTCCAAACTGTCCGGCTGCCGCCACTGCAATTCCTCGAGGAAATGTTGCGCGGCCGCCGCGAGGGCCGTGGGCGGGCACAACGGCGCCAGTTCCCGCATCCAATCACTGACGCACGCGAGTTGCGCCTCGCTGAATTTCGGCGCGACCGGCTCGCTGTCGGCAATCCTTTTCACCGGCGCGGTCACACCGGCGGCCGGTCCCGCCGCCTCGCCGACGGGAGCCAGTTTCAACGTCATAATCCCGCCGTTGACCGGCGCGGCCTGGTCCGCGGCCCAGCCCCAGGTGGCAAGCCCCATTGATGTCAGAAATCCGGATACAACAT
>Ga0210395_10001270_pt1 | contig 19604 bp, 26 predicted proteins | sample IncBWH4OmetaG_FD_150861 | JGI IMG/M metagenome (GOLD analysis project Ga0210395, IMG submission 150861) | Forest soil microbial communities from Barre Woods Harvard Forest LTER site, Petersham, Massachusetts, United States - Inc-BW-H-4-O ...
GGATCCTCATGACCGAGCAGGAATTTTATTCCGGATGCTACGGGCGCTTGGATCTTAATATTGTCGTATGGGATCCGGCAAAAGCAAAAGGCAACCGAGGGGTCGGTGCATATCTCAATAATGTGCTAAAGACAAAAGACGGTATGGCCCTGGGTGGCGTCCGAAAATCAGCGCAGGAATCTTTCCAAGAACTTATCAAAGCAGGTAATCCAGCTGCAGCTACCGGCGCATCCTCTTCTCTATTTTAACTCGTTCATTCGGATTAGTCTTTCATGTATGTTGTTAGGCGGCCAGTTTCTACTGGCCGCTTTATCTTCCCCTAAATTCGCTCTTCGTTAAATGGATACGTTAAGCATTGATATTGAAACTTTCAGCTATCAAGATCTTACTAAATGCGGAGTAAGTCGATACGTAGAAGATCCAGGTTTCAAAATCCTTATCGTGGCTTTTTCCTGTAATAGTGGCCCCATTAAAGTTTTTCATTTTTGTGATGATTTAGATGATTTCTTTAGCTATGAGAATATAGGCTTTCGTAAAGAATTCGAATCGCGATTATTCGATTCTAAAGTTCGAAAAATAGCGTTCAACGCCCCCTTCGAAATGCCTTGCTTAGCAAAGCAGTATTCCAGGCCCATGCCTGCAGATGAATGGTCTTGCTCTATGGCCCGGGCTGCGCTACACGGACTACCTCTCGGACTTAATGCTGCTGCCATATCTTTAGATGTGGATGCCCGTAAAGATGCTGCAGGTAATAAATTACTTCAATATTTCTCCATTCCTACTAGCGAGAGGAAACGAAACATGCCGTCTACTGATCCTGAGGGCTTCAAAGCCTACATGAAATATTGCGTTCAGGACGTTTATGTAGAGCAACAAATAGCTGCTAAATTAGATGCTATCGGCGTAATTATTCCGGCGTCTGAACGATCTTTATGGATCCTGGATAGGGAAATAAACGATCGCGGTGTACCAATCGATGTTGAATTAGCCCAGGCTGCTGTAAAGATGGATACTAAAGTAAAAGATCGTCTTATGGCCGAGGCTGAACAATTGGGTGTTGCTAATGTACGCAGCCCTAAGCAGGTGAAAGATTGGCTCAAATTAACAACTGATAGGGATATTCATTCACTCAGCAAGGGTATGTTGGATGAACTGAAACAGCTGTTTCCGAATCAAGCGCATGTCCGCCGTATGCTGGAGATCCGTAGCCAGACTTCCAAATCGTCCGTCGCTAAATATGAATCCCTTCTCAATTATATATGCTCCGATGGCTGTGCTCACGACATGTTTCAATTTGCCGGGGCCAGCCAAACGGGCCGCTGGGCCGGGCGGGGACCTCAACCCCATAATCTCACCAAAAACGTCCTGGGCGTTGACGCTCTCGCAACAGCTATTAAAGCCGTAAAAGCTGGAAGAGGGGACATCCTGGAAATGACCTATGGATCAATTCCCTTGGTCCTGAGTCAGCTTTGCAGAACCGCTTTTGCCGCTCCCAATGGCTATTTATTCGCCCCTTCAGACTACGCTGCTATCGAAGCTCGGGTGTTGGCTTGGCTCGCAGGCGAGGAATGGCGCCTGGAAGTATTCCGGACTCACGGAAAGATCTATGAGACCTCTGCATCCATGATGTACGGCATTCCCTTGGAACAAATAACCAAAGGATCTACCTACAGAGTGAAGGGTAAATTATCCGAGCTTGGATTAGGATACCAGGGGGCCCGAGGCGCCTTGGAACGCATTGCACAAACTGCGCTCACGGAGGCTCTTTTAAAATATGAACTATTAGGTGAGCATCCAGTCCGGTTAACTGGCGAAACTCCTATAGAAGCTATAAAACGAGCCTTATACCTGTCCGAAGAGGATCTTATTCAAATACCTCCGGCCTGGCGGGCAGCATCTCCAGCTATCCCGAGGCTTTGGCGCTGTCTGAATGAATGCGCCATGAAGGTAACCCGGGATCGCGGCGGCATAGCTCGATACAATGGCCTGGAATTCAGCTTTAGGCAAGGATCGCTCATAATGACTTTGCCGTCGGGTAGAAGCTTATTCTATCATAAAGCTCAAATAGGACAAGGCGACTACGGGGACAATCTGGTATTTTGGGGCGTTAATCAAAGTAAGAATCGATGGGAAAAATATGAGACGTACGGCGGTTCGTTGACCGAAAATGCAGTACAGGCCATTTCCAGAGATATCCTGGCCGATGCTATGCTCACGATGAATGCACAGATACCCGAGTATCCTATCGTCATGCATGTACATGATGAAATAATGCCGCTCGTCCCGGAAAAAGAAACCGAACGCGCTGGTAAAGAGATAAAACGCATAATGGAAACCCCGCCAAAATGGGCGCCTGGACTTCCGCTCAAAGTAGAAACTTCATTCCTTAAATTTTATAGAAAAGAATAGTGTTATGGAAACCGCTAAACTTCCTCCTGTAGTAATCGCTTCTATAGAGTTTCGTAAAACAGACAAAACCGTGGATAAATTAGCTGCTGAAATGAAGCCGTTCAGCACTGCTGAATATGGTTTTATTAGCGGCGCTGAATGGCAGCGGCAACAAGATGAAGCTTTAATTAAATCAATTAGCGCCGGTATTGAATCGCTAATAACGGAACTGCAATCTGATATACTCCGACTTAAAGAAGCAATAAATAAAATTAATTATGTCTGAATCTATCGAAGCCTATCCTCTTAACTGGCCATTAGGATATCCTAGAACCTCATCATGGAATCAATCGAACGGTCCTTTCAAGAAAAAATCCATCGCCGTTTTAAGAGACTCATTGCTCAGAGAGCTATCGCTCATGGGAGCATCCAATGTAATAATAAGTTCTAACATGGAACTTAGATTAGATGGTCTTCCTAGGTCCAATTTCGATAAAAAAAGTATTTGGGATAGGGCCATCGCAGTATATTTCATTTGGAATAAAGAACAACGCGTGCTATGTTGCGATTCATATTGCAGCTGGGAAAGTAACTTAATAGCAATTACTAAGACGGTAGAAGCACTTAGAGGCCTGGAACGGTGGGGAGTAAGTAAAACCCTGAAAAGGACCTTTCAGGGTTTTACTGAACTTCCTCCAGCGCCGGAGGCTAAAAAAGCAAGCACTATAAAACCTTGGCGGTCAATTTTAGGATTGCCTTTCAAAAATAATTATACTTGGATCGAAATAAAAGATGCCTGGAGAAAAAGGAGTTTTGCTACGCATCCTAATAGAGGCGGAACAGCTGAATCATTTCAGGAGGTTCAAAAAGCATATGCGGAAGCAGCTGCAATTGCCGGAATAAAAGACTATTGATATGAACGTAACGGTAAATACGGATGCGTCATTCAATGCTAAGTACAAGCGAGGTACATACGCCTTTTGGATAACTTGTGATGCCGGGAGACACCGACAAAGCGATCAGTTACGCGGTAAAGTAGAAAGTCCTCAGGAAGCTGAATTTAAAGCGATCATAAATGCGTTGGATGCTCTATCTCGGTATAAATTCGGATTCATGCATTTGATTATTGTAAATACCGATTGTCTTCATGTAATTGAATATATCGCTAAATGCGAACGAAAAGGACAAACAGCGCATCTTCATGAGCTTTTCGATCTTTATAAATTTTACAAAACGATGATTGCTAAACTACCAGCATCCAAAATAGAATTCAGGCATGTAAAAGCGCATACCAATGCAGAAGATAAACGCAGCTTTGTAAACGATTGGTGCGATAAAGCTGCTAAAAGAGCCATGGGTGAATTACTCAAATCATTGAAATCTTAAAACCACAAATATCATGACACTACTCGAACAACTTCGTAAAGCAAACATCGCTCGTTGTGAGCAAGCTTTTGGGCATAAAATAGAATCCTGGTCTCCCGAACAGTGGACAAACGCTTTAGCTGGTGAAGTCGGCGAACTTTGTAATTGCGTTAAAAAAAAGTATGGAAGAAATGAACTGCTAGATATACGCCAATTAGCTGATGAAGTAGGCGATATCCTTACTTATCTGGATATTTTCTGCACCCGGGTCGGTATAAGCTTACCTGATGCGACCATCGATAAATTCAATGAAGTAAGCAGAAAAAAGAACGTAAACATTCACCTTTTTCGCGAAGATCCTAATCCTGTAGTTGATGATACACCTGAAATGGTTTATGTCATAAAACGTAAACCTTATTCAAATACGCTTATTCTCATGAAGGCTACAAAAGCTTGGTGCAGTCGAACTAGTAATCAATATTGGGATTCAATAGAGGAAGCTTCTGAAGTGCTAGTTCAGCGTGCAATAGAAAGGGAAGTCGCCGCTAATTTACGAACAAACATGCATGCAGCGCATAATAATGAGAAACAGCAAGACGCTGCTGAGGCTATTAAGCGCACCTTGGAAAATATTTCGGCAGATGGCGCCGCCAAGTCTGGAGTAATCAATGTCAATATTGACACACTTCAGAAAATCGAAACTGTTTCTGTAGAAGACATTCAAAAGATGATTAATAAAAGCATCATCGGTCTTTTGAAGGGACTGGTTGTAAATGATAACCAAGTCTTCGATAAGCGAAATGATGGCTTGGATATAGCTGAAATGGTAGCCAGCAACTTAAAATCTTCTCTCCTTTGCTATCTTGAAATGGCTGCGTACGCTGAAGATAGCCGGCCGGGATATCCTCGCGTAGACGTAGAAGGTGAAAAAGTTGAATGGGATTTACCGCACTCAAAAGAGATCCTAAAAAGAATTCGTTTTGAAATAGCATCAGCTTTCAATTATGCGGCATATTTATATGCTGCTACAAACGGTAAAGAAGATGTGGCGGGGTTAATGGCTATGGTTGCCAGAGAACTGCATAAAAATAAAGATTTTAAAATGAATACTGAACAGTCCAAGGCATGATCCATGCTAACTTATTCAGCGGTATCGGCGGATGGGAAATAGCCGCCGATGCCATGGGCTGGGAAACTGTATTTCAATGCGAGAAAGAACCCTTTTGTCAACGAATACTAAAATATTACTGGCCTAATGCTTACCTTTTCGATAACGTGGAAACTGCCGATTTTACGCCGTATGCTGGAAAAGTGGATTGCCTCACAATGTCGCCCCCTTGTCAGCCCTTCAGCCATGCAGGACATCGGGCCGGGACAGAAGATCCCCGCCACTTGTGGCCCCATGGTTTTAGAGCAGTTCGGGAAATCAAGCCCAGGTGGGTCGTTTTCGAGAACGTTCGCGGCTTTGCTAGTTGGTCAGAAGGATTGGTATTCGAGCAGGTGTGTGCTGACCTGGAAGGTGAAAGCTATGAAGTCGTCCCGTTCATACTTCCTGCTGCAGGTGTCAACGCCCCGCATAGACGGGATAGGGTCTTCATTATTGCCTACTCCAAAAGCCAACGACTCGGAAAAGAGGGGGCAGATGTCGTTGCATCCGAGCAATGGGATACCAGGATTGGCGATAAACGCTATGTTACCCACTCCGGCGGCGAGGGATTGGCGCAGTATGGAAGCCTCAGAAATGACATTGAACAGGAACAGCCGTCCGTTGAGCGAGGTGATAGGCAATCTCCTATCGACGCCGAACGCTCGGGACTTCCGAGGATCGACCGGGTTGGAAAATCAGTCAGACCTAAACCGGGATCTTGGGATCCGTGGCCGACAGTTGAGTCCCTATTTTGTCCTGGAGATGATGGGCTTTCCTCCCGATTGGACGGAATTACCATTTCTAAATGGCGAAACGAATCTATCAAAGGGGCAGGAAATGCCGTAGTTCCTCAAGTCATTTTGCAAATATTTAAAACTATAGAAGCTTATGACAAAAAGACCAATTACTAAAAGACAGCTTGCTATCCTAGCGTATCTGCGTCAAAAAAATGGGATTGTAGCATATCCATGGCGTACACCTACTGAAATAGGGCTTCATCTAGGCTTTTCCTATACAACCGCCACTACTAAGGCCTGCACATCGCTTAGGCGCTTATTAGAACTTGGATACGTAAGAAGAAAAGAATTCTATCCACAGTATCAATTAACTCCCCGGGGCGAAGTGTTACTAGGTCCTGAAAAAGCTATTATCGATGGATCCGCAAACGCTTAAAGTCCTTAAAGTATTTGCCTTATCGCCTGGCGAATATCTTACGTCAACTCAGGTGGGCGTCGTTATCGGCCATCCATATCCGATAGCCGGCGTTCGAGTATCCGGCGACATAAGCCGTCTATGCGATCTTAGATATCTTGAGCGTGCCCATGGTCGATCTTGCTGGTATAAAGTAACTGATGCGGGTATCCGAAAAGCTGAGCAGGAATGGCAAACTGGCAGCAAAAATACTTGACACTGCCAAATCATTTGTGTACTTTCATTCCCCTGCCCTACTTTCTCTTATTAGCCTACAAAAAACTACAATATGATTATTGCTTACATTGCGCACCCTATAGCTCCGCATGAGGGTGTTACTACGCGTGACAATCTCATTGCCATCAAGGATATTGTACGGCAGGTCAACCTTAAATACCCTGATGTCATCCCCTTTGTTCCTTATTATGCGGATTGCATAGCTTTAGACGAAAATATCATATCCGAACGTGAACGAGGTTTACGTAACGATGAGGAGTTTTTCCGCCGTCGTGTAATGGACCAGCTATGGGTATACGGACCCCGGGTGAGTATCGGCATGCAGCATGAGATAATTACAGCCGTTAAATTTAATATTCCCGTTTTCTGTATGAATCCGGATATTGTTCACGAAGTAAAGACATTTTTATGATTGTATATGTGATTAAAAATTGGGAAACTTCAGGTATTCGACCTATGGATGCTACGAGATCCCATAATTGGCATAAACTTTATATAACTAGCCATAGTAGATATTTTTTAGGCTCAGAATGCTTCTTAACTGAAGGGGAAGCTAAAGCGGCTATCCGAAAAAAGCGTGCAGTTAAGATAAATTATTTAGAAAAGAAACTAGCTGCCATGAAGCAAGACCACGAACAGGACGTTTTTGAACCTCGTTAATAAAAAAGCTTCTGATACATGATCGGATTAGGAATACACTTGGGAAATTGTTTACAGTTGCTTAAAGAGGTGACAACTGAATCTATTGATATGGTTTTTATGGATCTTCCATATGGATGCACTGCCGCTGATTGGGATACTCAAATGAACCTGCGTGTATTATGGCCGCTTCTATGGAGTGCAGTAAAACCTAAAGGAATTATTGTTGCAACTGCTCAAATGCCATTTGCTGCAATACTAGCGGGAAGTCAAATACACAATCTTAGGTACGATTTAATTTGGTATAAGACACTTGCAACCGGTCATTTACAAGCTAATATAAAACCTATGCGCGCTCATGAATCTATACTTATATTCTATAGACAAAAAGGAACCTACAATCCTCAAAAAACATCAGGGCATTCATTAAGCCACGGCGCAACATCAAATATTAAAGAATCTTCTGTATTGTATCGAAAGCAAAAAACTACTGTCTATGTACCATCAACAGAAAGGTACCCTACTTCTGTATTACAATTTAAGAAAGATACTCAGCTAAGTAAACTGCATCCGACTCAAAAACCAGTAGCCCTATTAGAATACCTAATTAAAACATACTCAAATGAAGGTGACATTATTCTAGATCCTACAAGCGGATCAGGAACCACCGCGATAGCTGCATATAATACGAATCGAAAATCGATATGCATCGAAAAAGATTCTGCTATGTATCAAAAATCAATAGCTCGATTAGCCGATCATATTTTTACTCCTGACAAAAGCGTCTAATACATGCCTCTGGAACCTGACAAATCGTTCTCAATTGCCATCGGAAAAAGCAGAGAGGACAAGAACTGGAAGAACGTAACCGTAACCTGGGACGATCTATGCCTCAAACTATCCCAGGTCCACCGAACACCCGAATCCTACCGCGAATATATCGCCGCTCACAAAGACCGGCAGACTGAAATCAAAGACATCGGCGGCTACGTCGGCGGCTACATCGTCGGCGGCCGCCGCAAGCCGGAAGCTGTCACTGAGCGATCCCTGGTCGCTTTGGAGGTTGATGCCGGCGGCTGGGGCCCGTGGACAGACGTATTGCTAGGATCTACGGCCGCCTTTCTTCATACGACCCACAAGCATAATTCCGCGGATCCTAGGTACCGGATCGTAATGCCCTTATCCAGGTCCTGCTCCGTGGGTGAATGGGAGGCCGTCAGTCGTATGATCGGCTCAGATATCGGAATAGACTTACTCGACCACACAGCTTTCCAAGCCAATCGACTTTTCTATTGGGCGTCTGCATCCAAAGACGGAGAGTTTAAAAGCTCCCGGGTCCCTGGCGCCTGGATAGATGTCGATCAAGTCCTTAAACGGTATGAAAAAAGAGACTCACTGGGTCAGATCGTCGACGACTGGAAAAATATGTCCCAGTGGCCCCGAGCAGTCGCTGAACGGGAAAAGCTCAACCGGTCTATCGCCCGCCAGGCCGATCCACTTACCAAGCCGGGTCTGGTCGGCGCTTTCTGCCGGGCTTTCTCGATCCATGAGGCGATCGAGCGTTTCCTGGGCAAGTCCTATATAGGTGCCGCGGAAAATGGCAGGTACACCTATATTAATGGTAGCACTTCCGGGGGTCTGGTCACCTACGAGAGTAAATTCGCCTTTTCTCATCATTCGACCGATCCGGCAGGTGATCAGCTGTGCAATGCCTTTGACCTGGTACGGTTGCATTTATTCGGGTCCCTGGATGAGGATTCATCGGCCACCACGTCCCGGGGCACCCCTTCGGCCAGCGCCATGCTGGATATGGTCGAAAAACTTCCGGAGGTTCGCCGGCAAATCGCCACGGACCGGATGGCATCGTCCAGGTTCCGGGATTTCTTGACCGGGGCCCCCGTTAAACCGACAGCTGAGGCCCCTGAGTTGCCAAATGATGGGTGGAAGTCGGTGGGTGAGGCTTTGGATACGGTCCGAATGCAGGAGGCGCAAAAAAATGCAGGCGATGCAGGAGCAAACGGGGTAGACCCCGCGTTACAGACTGGGCAAAGCAGGGTAGCCGCTGCCGAAGTATTAGGGATAGCCAGGGAAAACCGGTTCGAGGCACCAAAATGGACCGAGGAACTGGAGTACGATAAGCGCGGACAGCTGTTAACCTCTGCCAAAAACCTCCAGCTAATATTTGAAAATGACGCCAATTTACAAGGCCTTTTCCAGTTGGATACGTTTTCCGGCGCCCGGAAATTAACCCGCTGCCCGGTCTGGTCTTTTGGTAGATCAGCCAGCGGAGAGGGAGAGGATAGCCTGCAGCTACAGGATAGTGACCGAGCTTGGCTTAGGATCTACCTGGATACGGTATATAAGATTTCCCATATTGGAAAAATTGGCGATGCGCTGGAGGCAGCCTTAGCGGCGAATCAAGTTCACCCAGTCAGAGAATATTTACAAGGTCTCCAGTGGGATGAGCTTCCCCGAGTAGATACAGCCTTAATTGAATCCATGGGCGCCGAAGATTGCGAGTATGTACGGACGGTCATGCGTAAAACAATGATCGGTGCCGTCGCCCGAGTATTCAAACCGGGATGTAAAATGGATAATGTATTGGTTCTGACTGGGCTGGAAGGGCTCGGTAAAAGCGGTTTTTTTGAGGCCCTGGGTAAACAATGGCATTCCAGCAGCCCCGGGGAGCTTGGAACCGTAAAAGCAGCTGAAAATCTCCGCGGGACCTGGATCATGGAATTGGGCGATCTTTCCGGGGCCCGCCGGGCGGATATTGAGGAAATAAAGAACTTCATTACTACTAGGTATGACAAATACCGGCCCGCTTATGGGCATGAGGTCGTAAAAATCGCTCGTCAGTCCATTTACGGGGGCACATCCAACGAAAAAGAACCACTAAAGGACGAACCGGGTAACCGCCGATGGTGGCCGGTAGCCGTCGGGGATCGCGACACCGTCCTGGAAAAGAAAAAGATCCTTACCCCAGCTTACGTAGATCAACTTTGGGCAGAAGCCTACCAAATGTTCAAGGAAGGTCAAACCTGGTGGCTTTCCAATGAGCAGGAAGAGGAAGCCCGGGTCCGGCAACGGGCAGCTACTGAAATGGATCCATGGGAACCATTGATCATAGACTACTTAAAAATGTCTGTTCCTGATACATATTCAGCAATGACACTAATGGAACGACGTAATTACTTTCAAGGGATTGTTCCGTTGAAAGGCGAAAGTCATCCTAGATCTACGGTTTGCAGCGCTCAGGTATGGGAAGAGTGCCTTGGATTGGACCGAACTAAAATGCAATCATGGGACGGAAGACGAATCACGAAAATAATTTTGCGACAAAATGGCTGGATTCAGCAGCATGCAGTCCGATTTCCGTGGTATGGTGTCACTAGAGGTATGCGCCTACCTTATGTAAGCGCAGTAGGCGAATAAATTTCGTACGCCTACTATCATTGACTACTTATAATTCATTGATATTATTATCTGTATACTTACTGTAGCCTTTGTAGTCGAATAAAATTAGTATAGTAGGAAAATTGAAAAATAGGTAAAAAGTGAAATGTAATAACACTAACAATCGTTCGGAAATTAACAAAAACACGTTTTGAGCTATATAGGAAAAATACGCCTACTGCGACTGTATGACTACAACCCGAAATGATATTTTAAAACTTAAAAACTGACAAAAATGCAGGAAAAAGTGACGCTACAGACAAAAGCAGTTATGGCTGCTATCGTCCTCGCTTCAAATAGGCAAAGAGGCAGGTCTTTCGGCGATGTCCGGGATTATGAGCTGGCTGCTAAGGAAGCTGGATTGATAAGCGAGCAAATAGAATTCGAGCATAATCACAATATCCCTAAAACCGATGGCGACCCCGGAAAGCAGCTTTAAGGACGTATTCAAACGGGAGGTCGAGGCCCTGGGATTCAAAACCTGGAAGGTTGTCGCTGTCGGCCAGGACGGTTTCCCGGATCAATTTTGGGCGGGATTTGGATTTTACGGGCTAGTTGAGTTGAAAGCGCCAGGAGGTAATTTATCTCCTTTACAGGAATTAACGATCAGAGACCTGCTAAGGGCCGGCGTGGATGTTCGTGTAATGGAACCCGAGGATTTAGTTCCTTTTTTGCTTTATCTGGCTGCGCGCCGCCCTTTGCGATTACTCGTTAAACCTACTCGATTGAATAAAAAACTAGGACTTTCATGAAAGCCATATTCAGACCGTATCAAAAGTTTGCCCGGGAGCACTTACTTAATGAACCGGCAGCCGGGCTGTTCCTGGACCTCGGACTTGGAAAGACCTTGATTACCCTGACGGCCATAAATGACCTATTATTTGACAGTTTCCAGGTCCGTAAACCGCTGATCGTGGCGCCGAAGCGGGTAGCTCAAACGGTATGGGATGCAGAAATAGCGAAATGGGACCATTTACAGCATCTCCGGTTGTCAAAGATCATTGGTACCGAAAAGGAACGGAAAGCGGCTTTACGGGCCCCGGCTGACCTTTGGATTACCAATGTGGACAATATCCGCTGGTTGCTGGCGCAGTATCCCATCGAGGCATGGCCGTTCGATATGCTAGTAATTGATGAGTTGTCGAAGTTCAAGGATAACCAAAGTTTGAGATTCAAGGATTTACGAAAATACAGACCTCGGTTCGCCCGGGTCGTCGGTCTTACGGCGACGCCGACGCCCAATAGCCTGGTAGAGCTTTGGCCGGAATTACGCCTCCTGGACGGAGGCTACCGGCTGGGCGATACGGTTACCGGTTTCAGGGAGCGGTTCTTTATCCACGATGTCTACGAACGGAAATACCGGCCCCGGGACGGTGCTAAAGAGGAAATATTCAGCATGATCAACGACATATGCATTTCCATGTCTCAAAAAGACTACCTGGATCTTCCCCCGCTGATCGAGGTGGAACATGAGGCTATTTTAGATCCCGGCGAGATGAAAGCGTACAAGGATTTTGAGCGCGCTAAAGTGATGGAACTGGCTAACGAGGAAAAAGTGACGGCGGTAAATGCCGCTGTCCTGGCCGGTAAACTACTGCAATACGCGGGAGGATCCATTTATGACGTGGATAAGAATGCCCACTTTGTTCACGATAAAAAGGTGGAAGTACTGGAGGAGTTGATCGAGGAAGCGAACGGCGCCCCGGTTTTAGTTGCCTATTGGTTTCAGCATGAACTGGAAGCCATTCTTAGGCGAATTCCTAAAGCCTACGTATTCGGCAACAAAAATGTCCAGCAGACGGTAGATAAATGGAACCGCGGCGAAATACCTATAATGGTTGTTCAGGCCCAAAGCGCTGCCCATGGGCTGAATCTTCAGGATGGAGGAAATATCATTATCTGGTTTTCGGCTATTTGGTCGTCTGAGTATTTCACGCAGTTTAATGGGCGGCTTTACCGATCCGGGCAGACAAAGCCTGTTTACGTCAATAAGATCTTAACCAGAGGAACCATGGATTTCGATGTAAACGAGGCAGTAAAGAACAAATTGATCGGCCAGGATGCATTATTAACCTCCATAAAGGCTAAATTAGCAGAGTATGGGAAAGTCCTCGACGGAACGGTCCCGAGCCTTCCGAAGCCGGTATCCGCTGATAGCAGCGTATAAGGATTTAAACCGGTCAGCAATCAAACGTTCGATTTCATTTGATGTAACTTTGGATGAGTTTGAGCATTTCTGTCACATGACTGGCTACCTGGAGAAAAAGGGTAAGCGATCGGAAGACTGGAGCGTTGAACGACCAAAAGCATGGATAGGGTACCGGCTGGATAATATGGAGATTATGTTACTGGGAGAAAATGCTGCAGGCGGCCCAGCAATCAGCAGGAATAAGTTTCATAGTCGCTGGAGACCTGCAATTGATTTTTACTTTTAAACCACTATAAGATGAAAACAGCGATACAAATAGTAATTGAAATACTTGAATCAGGGATAGATACTTTCAAAGATAGCGAAACCCGATATGCGAAAGGGTTTAAAGAAGCGTTCACATCCATTTTAGAGCCAGCTAAGCGACTGGAAAGTATTGAAAAGGATCAAATAAAAGAGGCGTATATAGCAGCATGTTTAGTAGATAAAGTGCAGGCTGAAAATTTAGCTGAACAGTATTACAACGAAACCTTTAAACTACTATAAAAATGCAAACAGCTATAGAAGAGGCCATTGAATACACAAAAAGTCTTAAAGAATTAATGACCGACAGCATATCAAACAAAAACGAATTTGCAAGAAGCGCACGCGCTACTTGTGAATTGATAATTTCTGACTTAGTAAAATTAAGACTTCGCAAAGAAAAAGATCAGATAAAAGAGGCATTCATAGCAGCAAGTCCATTAGATAAAACTTTCGCTGAAAATTTAGCCGAACAGTACTACAATGAAACCTTTAAACCACTATAAAAATGCAAACAGTTTACATCACTCGATACTGGGAAAAGCGCGGTATCGTCGAAACTGAGGGAAAGTTACAAACTTCTCATACCGGCAAAAACTATTTCCTTGTCCCGTCTGAAATGCAGGGACATTTTAAAGAAAACGAGTGTTTCACCCTTCGTCGCGCAGCAGTAGCTGAGTGCGAGCGGAAGCGGAAGGCTAAGCTCAAATTTCTTAAAGAGAAACTAGCGAAAATTCAGAAAATGACTTTTCTGTTGGCGCTTATGCTGGTATCGATCGGATTGAAAGCGCAAAAGGATAGCCAAATTGTGATGAACAGCTTTGGAGATACGATCATATATCGGCATATTCAAATGAAGGGAATAGATTGCTGGCAACCCATTTACAAGGATACTTCGTGGTATGACGACGGGCATAAATTCGAGTATTTTGCATATTGGCTAAATAGGCATTGGCAAGTAAGAGGCGTTATACCAGCTCCTATAACAATACCAGCTCCTATAACAATACCAGCTACTATAACAGCTGAGTACGGGTATCCGGAGGCTATTGATACAATTGTAGATACAGCGCATTTAGTCTTGCTGCCTGGTATATGCGGCGGGGTTTACGATCCGGATACAAGTGTTTGGTGCTGGGATAGTTTAGCTGCACATCAAAAATACAGGGAACTTGATAGCGCATTTGCTGATACGACAATGTTAATATTGAATGGCAGACCTTCCGTAAGATATTTTGATAGCGCGATTAGCTATTTAGCTACATGCTATACGGATACTACAGGAACACTTCATATGACAACTCCGGATAATAAATATTGGAAGTACACAAAAGAAATTGGATGGATCCGGCTGAATGAGAAAGGTAGGCCCTATGTAAAAAAGAAAAAGCCGGCTAAGAAATGGAAGTTTTTTCCGAATAATCCAGGAGGACCTGTCTGGAAACTTGTTACGTCAGTTCCAGCTATTACTATCACCGGTCTTATACTGATGCTAGCTATTTCTTGCAATGAACACCGATATACACCCCATAATAAATCGACGCTGCAGGAGCATTGGGAAACGAGGCGCAATCAAACGAATATCGATGCAGATGCGTATTGGGATTTACACGACTCCATCATTGTTTTGCAAGCTAAACAGGATAGCTGCACGGATACCGTGACTACATACAAAGGTGAAATGGATTGTTTAGATATCGCTTATCAAGCTCAGTATATGATCGAACGAGACGAAGCAATATTGCATAAAGTATGCGCTGAGGAAATCGAGGAGGCTAAAAATAAGTAATCATGGCACAGTTTGGAATGAGCAACCAGTTTTGGAAGAACCGGACGAAACACGGGAAGGATAAGCTATATATGGATAGAGCAGTGCTGAAGGAAGCGTGCATGGAATATTTCCAATGGTGCGATGATAATCCTGTTCCAAATGCTGAATTACTTAAATCAGGTGATTGGGCCGGTACTTTAGCCGAGGCTCCGCTTCGTCGTCCTTACCTTTTATCTGGTCTTTTGATTCACCTGGGTGTCTCGGATCAATGGTGGTTAAACCTCCGAAAAGACACGACAAAAGACGCCGATTACCTTGGCGTCGTTATATGGGCGGACCGCGTTATTGAGACACAACAGCTTGAGGGTGCGCTAGTTGGACACTTTAATCCGAGGATCATAGCTGCTAAACAGGGCATCAATGAGAAGACGGAAATTATCAATAAGAATGTCGATATGAATAAGTTGGCAGACCTAACGGATGACGAGATTAAGAGAATCGGTAAATCTTTGGAGGATGGGATATGAGTAGGCACGATAGCGTAGAAGAGTTTCCGCAATATTTTAGGGCTAAATCTGATGAAGTATATGGACATACGCATCCTGATTTAATAGCCGATATTCGAATACCAACGAGTAAGGCAGAATATCGTTTACAACATTTGTCTATGTTGTTTCGTGCTTGGAATGAGATAAAGGACCCGTGGGTAAGACGCTGTGCGCAGCTTCATATCATAAAAGAACAAGTAAAACTTTTAAACCATGGAAATATCAGTTAAACTTTGGAACGACTTGACTTTCGCTGCTGGCGATAGTGCAGCAGGCCATGAGTTGTTGGATCAGCTTCTTATACCCCGTAATACGGATCTTGGCGAGAGTTACACTTTGGCCGGTCGTATAATGATGCTAGGTCGAAGAGCTGGTCATTTGATTACGGAGGAAGACTTGAATAGACAAGGACTTAATAACGTAGCACGATATGGACGTTGATCAACAATCAATATTAAAGGTAGCGAAGTACAAGTGTATGTCTTCGCTACTTTTTTTTACGCGGTATATGTTCATGAAATCGTGGGGAAAGAAGTATACAGTAGCTGAACCGCATCAAAAGATAGCTGAAGTTCTTGAGCAGGTGATAGCTGGTAAAATTACCCGGCTGATCATTAATGTGCCTGTTCGATACGGTAAAACCGAGCTGGCTGTCATAAATTTCATTGCCCATTGCCTAGCGCTGAATCCGGCAGCTAAATTTATTCATTTGACCTATTCGGACAGTTTAGCTCTGGATAATTCGGAGCATGCTAGGGAACTAGTCATGTCGCCAGGTTTTCAGGAGCTTTTCCCGGTCAAGATCAAATCGACCAGCAAAGCCAAAGAGAAATGGTATACTGAGCAGGGCGGCGGGGTGTATGCTACAGCTACCATTTCTCTTTGGCTTTGCTGTGGCGCTGGAGCAATGCCTACGGAGAATAAAGGGCCTGACGAGGAAACGCTGGACGAGTTTTTAAATTATATTCAGCGGTTACAGGCTCGGACAGCTTTTGCCGGTGCCATCATCATAGACGATCCTCAGAAACCGGAAGATGCATATAGCGAGTTGCGACGCCGTCGCGTAAATGAGCGGTTCGAGTCTACGATCCGGTCCAGAGCAAACAGCCGGACCACGCCTATCATTGTCATTCAGCAGCGGACGCATGCCCAGGATCTCAGTGGTTATTTGATGGATACGGAACCCGGGGTATGGACTGTAGTCAAGCTGCCGGCCCTTAAAGAGGACGGAACGGCGCTATGGGAAGCTAAGCATACAGTAGCTGAACTTTACCGGCTGAAGCGGATCAATGAGTATGTGTTTGATTCGCAGTACCAGCAGGCGCCGTCTAAAACAAAGAAAGGTGGCGAATTCTTGTGGAATTTCAATTATACGCAGCATGTCCGCAAAGTAATACGAGATGTCAATTTGCCGATTCATGTGACCATGGATAGCAACGTATATCCGTATATCACTATAGCCATGTGGCAGATTAAGCTGGAAGCTAGTCAAAAAACGAAGATCAGGCAGATAGGGGAATTGCCGGCGGAAGACCCGGATAATACGGTCACGGCAGCAGCTAAAAAGCTGGTCACCTGGCTGAAGCTGATTCAGTATGACGATGTCATTTACTTGTACGGTGATAAATCCACCAAGAACCGGAATAATATCGATGATGATAAACGCAGCTTCTTTAGGATCTTTATGGAGACGCTGCAGAATGCTGGGTATGTGGTGGAAGACAAGATTCTGTCGGCGCCGTCGTCAGTCGGGACAGTTTGCGCTTTTACAAACGAGGTCCTTAGCCCGGAATGTGAATGGGGCGAGATTGAAATCGAGGAAACTTGCCATTATTCGATTGGCGATTACCAAAATACGAAGCGGGATGAAAATGGCAGCATGGTAAAAACGCGGGTTCGCCATCCTAAGCTGGAGGAAGTGACTTATGAAGAAAACGGGCACTTTACAGATAGCTTCAAAGACTTCCTGGTTCAGGCGTTTAATCGACGGTTTGAAGATTTCAAGAATCGGCATAAAAAGCTAAAACCGATGGCTGTAGCCGTTAGTCGGACGCCGAAGGTGACGCATTAATATACGGCAGACGATGAGAAGCTTTTTCATGCTTCAGCATTTTTAAGCCTAGTCAGCCGGTCTGATATCAACAGTTTTACTTTCTCTCTTAGGTATTCCCCGTTGATTATATCCGTTAGCCAAGTAATTATATGGTTTAAGATCCGGAAGCTGCTTAGAAACAGCGTTTTCAAGCCTAGTCAATCGGCCAATTAAAATACCTCTGTTACGCATCCAAGCGGTATAGGTAAACCATTTATTGATATATAACACTTCGCTATGAATCAATGCGCTAATAATACCTTCGCGATCCCAGAGCTGTATATTTAAGAACATAACATTAGCTTATTAAATATGCGTGAGCATCCATATAATTATCCAAGCAATGCCTGCAGATATTTTCGTAGTGAATGGTCGTTATCGTCCAGGTGCCAATCAAAAAAGAATGCTTCAGCTCAAATATATCACTAAACATAAGTTTCCCACAGCTACGGCATGCGCTACCATCGCCAGCTTTTGCGTCGAAGGAGAATTTGATCGGCGTCAATTTTAAGGCGATGTCGGCCATATATACCCTGCTTGAATAGCTTTAAACATTTCAGCTCTGTAGCTCTCGTTAATGTCCAAGAGCCAGTTAATTACTTTATACGGGTCTTGTTGCGACATCAACAATTCAAGTGTATGCCGATACATCGGAATGATCTTGAATTTTTTAAGCTCCTCAGGATCGGAGGTTATTTTGGATAGCATTGCATCCCTTCTCTGTTCGTACAGCTCTCTGTCTGTAGGAGCGTCATTTAATTGCGCAGATGACATAATGAATGATTTTTTAAAAAGTACCCTGGGGGTTTATTTCTGCCTGCCACGGTTAGCGAGTATTGTGCCTGTCATTAATTACGTGAATTGTGATGTATACGACAAATATTATAAGAATCCACCATCCCATAAAAATTAATTTTTTAAAGTAGCAGGACCGGGAGTCGAACCCGGAAAGAGATTGCGCCCTAACAAGATTTTAAGTCTTGCGTGTCTACCAATTTCACCATCCTGCCAAGAACGGACCCGCATAGAAATGCAGGTCCGAATGTCTACAAATGAGAATACAAGTTACCGCGGAAAGCGAGGGATTCGAACCCTTACCGGAGAGTTGCAGCTGCCCGGACCAGTTTAGCAAACTGGCGCCACAAAACCGTATTGGCCTACTTTCCGAATACCTACGGCATTTTACAACCGCGGGCATCACGGTATCCCGGCGCTCTCCATAAAAGCCCCCGTTGACTAATACTTCGCTAACCGGATTACCGATCTTTTGCACGCCCCCTAAGATTCGAACTTAGATACCTGGGTCTGGAAGCCAGAGTCCTGCCGTTGGACGAGAAGCGCGTAATAGGTCCGCATGGAAATGCAGACCGTCTTAATGTCAAATATCAAAAATGTCCGCGGAAGCTATAGGATTCGAACCTATGCAAGATTTACCTTGTCGCCAGTTTTCAAGACTGGAGCATTACCACTCTGCCAAACTTCCTAATTTTCATCAGCACAAAAATAAGCGTATGCGGCCGCTTTAGTTTCAGAATCTTCTAAATGTCTAATTGTTTCAGATTTATCGAAGTCTTCTACGTCAAAATGGATCGTTTCTTCAATTGTCATTTCTGAATAAAAAGGGCAAAGGCCAGCTTGCTCAGAAAACCAGGTATTAAATCGTTGCTCAAAAGGACCGACTCGCGGAATGCTACTTTCATCAACCGGGTCAAATTGCTTTTTCATGCAGATTACGCTAGTTTCCATTACAGTGTAATTGCTGTAGCCTTCATCTTGAAAAGCTAAGAATTTGCAGTTTTTGCATGATATCTCTTCCATATAAATTGCAGGTTAAAAAGCCTGCCGCCATCTTTGCGCGATTCAAACGCGCTCCCAGGGTGCCCCCTGTATGCGCTCGGGATACATCATAGGATGACGACAGGTTATGGACTTTCACGGGATCGAACCGCGCACCTGATGATTATGAGTCACCTGCTCTGACCAACTGAGCTAAAAGTCCTGAAAACCTTAGCGAAGGCGTATCATGAAACGCGTGGTCTGCGCCCAGTATTTTTCACTTTTTCATGCATCGCTAAGGCTGGATCAAAGGTAAATCAAAAGTTGAATAAAACAAGCGTTTTTCAAAATAAAAAAATCCCGGCATCACCATGAGGGCTAACCGGGGATTGGATGAGACATCTGGCCTACTAGTATGAAGGTAATAAAAAACCCCGGCTGGAAAGCCAGGGCGTAAAATCATTCCCCAAAAAATCTCTTATGTCCCTGCTAATGAGAAGGAACATGAAAGATAAGCCATTATTTGGAAAATTCGCTATTTT
>Ga0210395_10001272_pt1 | contig 19599 bp, 15 predicted proteins | sample IncBWH4OmetaG_FD_150861 | JGI IMG/M metagenome (GOLD analysis project Ga0210395, IMG submission 150861) | Forest soil microbial communities from Barre Woods Harvard Forest LTER site, Petersham, Massachusetts, United States - Inc-BW-H-4-O ...
TAAGGCCGGAGATTTCTATAAACTTGAGGATTATTTCGGCGGGAAAAAATTCGACTTGGTTCTCGCAATTCACACATTCAGCAGCCTTGAATCCTATGATGCGCTTCTGGATCAATTGCTCTCGGTGACCAGAGGTTGGCTGTTTGCAACCTCGATGTTCACGGACTTTAATGTTGACGTAAACATCGAAGTAACGGACTATACGTGGCCAGACGACTGCCCGAATCCTGGTAATTATAATGTCTATAGTCTCTCACGCTTTCGAAAGGCCTGTGAGGCCAAGGGTTGCAAACAGTTTGTAAGCCGTGATTTTGTTATTGACATTGATCTGCCCGTCCCAGAAAACGGAGGATTGGGCACATATACGCGCAAACTTGAGGATGGTCAGCGCCTTCAGTTTTCAGGTCCAATTTTTTGCCCTTGGAAAGTTGTTGGAGTGAGAATGGGTGATTCGCTGGCGACCTCTGCGTGTGGCGGGTCCCAGGCCTCCAAATTGTGAGACTCGAGGAGCGGCACCCTGCCCGGTCCAAATGAGTTCTGGCTTCTTCCGTTCACAATGAGACAACGAAAGCGATCCATGCGAATCGCACTTGCGCAGTTCGACGTGAAGTCAGGGGAGACGAATGCCAACCTCGCAACGGCGTCCAAATATGTCACGCTTGCAGCCCGGCGAGGCGCAAAGCTGGTGGTTCTGCCGGAGCTTTGGTCGAGCGGTTACGACCTGGAACGCTCTCAAATGCATGCGCGGGTCTCTCAGGAGCAGGTGCTTCCGGCATTAAAAAAATTGGCCCGCCGACACCACTTGTATATTCTTGGTTCTGTGCTTAGAGCGAATGGCCGCCGCGAAGTGTTTAACTCGGCGGTGCTTCTCGGTCCCGGCACCGGACCAACCCGAGTCTATCGTAAAATCCATCTTTTTGGCCCGATGCTCGAAAACCAATTTCTCACGTCGGGCCGCACAACGCCGATCTTTCAGCTGCCGTTTGGGGCGATCGCTGTGGCAATCTGCTACGACCTAAGGTTTCCCGAACTCTTCCGGAAGTACGCCTTAAAAGGTACGCAGCTCGTAATCCTTTGCGCGCAGTGGCCTGCAACTAGATTGGAACACTGGCGCACTTTAGTGCGTGCGCGGGCCATCGAGAACCAATTTTTTATGGTCGCCTGTAATCGGATCGGATCGTCTCAAGGAACAAAATTTGCTGGACACTCGATGATTGTCGACCCTTGGGGAAATGTTCTCCGAGAAGGCGCCGGGGAGAGCGCCCTGATCACAGCCGACATTGATTTCCGAGCGGTGAATGAATCAAGATCACGAATACCTTCACTCAACGATAGACGGCCGGCAGTGTATTGACTTTCATACTAGGCGGTATCTCTACTAATCGCAGCTTGCTAGCCAAGAACACCTCCTAAGCGATCGACACTAGGTCCCGCAAATGTAACTTCAAGAGATTGGCAAAACCATGAACAAAAGGATTGACAACTTCACTCAAGGTGACCGGATTAACCAACGGTTTCACGAACTTGTTCCCGGGGCCAGCCATACCTACAGCAAAGGCGAGGACCAGTTTCCTTTACGGTCACCCAAAATCATGGTTCGCGCCCAAGGGGCTTATTGTTGGGATGCCGATGGCAACCGTTATCTGGATTGGGCTATGGGAAACCGTGTGATCGTTTTGGGCCACTGTTACCCTGCAGTCGACGACGCCGTGAAACGGCAAATTGACATTGGAGTCAATTTCACCCGCCCCGGGATCTTGGAATATGAACTGGCCGAATATCTTGTCGACCTTTTGCCCGTAGCCGAGATGGTCAAGTTTGGTAAGAATGGTTCAGACGTGACTTCTGCCGCAATCAAACTGTCCCGTGCATATACTGGCAGGAAATATGTAGCCTGTTGCGCCGACCATCCATTCTTTAGTATCAACGATTGGTTCGTCGGGACGACGCCAATGAATACAGGAGTTCCCGAAGAGATTTCTAGACTTACTCTGAAATTTCCTTACAACGACATCCCGGCCATGGAAAGGCTCTTCGCACAGTTTCCAGGTCAAATTGCGGCGATAATCCTAGAGCCGATAAAGAATGATGAGCCCAAAGACGATTATTTGCGTAAACTACGTGAACTTACATGCCGCGAAGGAACGGTCCTCATTTTTGACGAAATGATTAGTGGTGTGAAGTTCGACATCCGAGGAGCTCACCATTTGCGAGGCGTGTATCCCGACCTTGCTTGCTTCGGCAAAGCGTATGCCAATGGATACTCATTTTCGCTGCTGGCGGGCAAACGGGAGCTTATGGAGTTGGGCGGATTGAAACATAACAAACGCCGAGTGTTTCTACTTTCGCAGACACACAGTTCGGAGACGGTCGGTTTGGCGGCATGCAGAGTGACCTTGGAGGAATGTCTTCGTGTTGATATAAGCCGACACATTTGGTCCTTGGGCAAAAAATTGGTTGATGGGTTTCGTGCTCTGGCTAGTGCTGAGGGAGTTGCAGATTATGTGCGAATGATTGGGTTCGATTGCAACCCGCAGATCGTTTGCACCCATCCCGATGGCACGCCTTGGCCGGGGCTTAACACGTCTTTCCATGAAGAATTGATCTCTTGGGGAGTGCTAATGCCCTGGATCACCATCACCTACTCACACGGACAACCAGAATTGGATCAAACCTTCGAGGGGCTGCAGATGGCCATGCGAAAAATCTCGCGTGTTGTTGCCACAGGACGCGTGCGCGAATCGTTCGAAGGTGATCCTATAAAACCCGTTTTTCGATCATTTAACCAGTGCCTACAAAGCCACTGTGCACGACTTCACCCGGATTTGCCTCCACTGCCATGCTGCATCGATTAACTGTTACTTTATTTCTGGCCGATTCGCACGAACACCGACAGACAATAGCCACAATATAGGTGAAAGACGAAGGAGAAGGTGGAAGGGCGGGCCGCAGACAGCCTGGAGAAGGCTAGGCATGCCTGCGCTACCACACTTCATAATCGTAGGTCGACGTGACGCGCTACACTAGCGGAAAACGGCAGTTCTAATTCACTCATCGAACACTAAAACGCTAGAGAGGGAAGGAATTCATTCTTATGAAGATCGGTGCATTAGTGCCTGTGCGTTTATCGTCGCAGCGTATGCCCGGCAAAGCGTTGATGCCGATAATGGGCAGACCCGCGATCTTACATCTATTGGACCGGTTATTTGCGTCACGGTATCTAAGGCCGCATGAGGTGATCCTATGCACAACCACCGACAAGAGCGATGATCCTTTAACATCGATCGCTGTATCAGTTGGGGCGCGGGTTTTTCGAGGCAGCCGTGACAACATTATTGATCGTTTCAATTCGGCCGTTGCTGAATTTGGATTTGACGCGGTGATACAGGCGGACGGGGACGACCCCTGTAGCGATACGATGTACATGGATCTGTGCATGGATCGTCTTTTAGCGGAGCCCGAAATCGACATCGTTCTCACCGAGGGTCTTCCATTGGGCCTCGGGTCAAAGGCGATTCGGGCATCTGCCGTTCGCACAGTTTGGAGCAATCATCTCACACAACAGAATGACACTGGCTTTATCTATTATTTTACTCGGACGGGCTTGTGCAGGACGGCTCGTATCAAGCCGTTAAGACCTGAACATGTGCATGTAAAGGCGCGTCTCACCCTTGACTATCCTGAAGATTTGGCGTTTTTCGAAGCTCTATTCATGGAGTTGTATAAGGAAGGAACCACTTTTGGGATTGACGAGATTGTTTCGTTGCTGCGTCGTCGACCAGAACTGCTTGAGATGAATTCGATGGTGGATGAAGAGTATTGGAAACGGACCCATCAACTGGCACAGTTGGAGTACCGAATAGATGGCAAGATTCTTAAGATAGGAGATCTATGAAGCGAATTGGCATCATAGGTTTGGGATCAATGGGAAAGCGGCGTACCCGAGATCTCTTGGCCTTGGGGTGCGAAGTGATCCTGTTCGACACCCGGTCCGATCGAACTGCGGAATCACATAACATATTCAATGCCACTGTGGTTTCTAGCTTCGAAGCTTTATTAGAGAAGAAACCAGATGCGCTTGTGATTTCGGTCCCTCCTGACCAGCACCTCGAGTATTACGAGCGCAGTTTTGAGGTTAGGCTACCATTTTTCAGCGAAATGAATGTGCTGACGCCTGAAGCAGCTTGGTTCGCCTTCAAAGAGGCTGAAGCCGGCGTTCGGAGTTATCCATCGGGTACTTGGCAATTCTATCCGCTGTTTGGGATGCTGCGGGAACAACTGAACGAATTGGGCTCCAATCAGATCAACACTGTCCACTACCACTATGGGGGTTATTTGCCATTTTGGCATCCGTGGGAACCCTACAGCGATTTCTATGCAGGACGTAAGCGTTCGGTTTGCGCCGCAAGAGAGATGGTTCCTTTTGAGATGGAATGGTTCCGCTGGGTCTTTGGACGGATAAAGTCGGTTTGCTGTACATATGGGCGCAATGCCGAATGGGTAACGGATATTGATGATACCTACGTCTTGATGTTGCAATTCGAGTCAGGCCTTTTCGCAACCATGATCATTGAGTTACATCAAACCGCCCCCTTCAGAATGGCCCGCATCGCATGTCGAAAGAACAGCTTCACGCTCGATATGGCTGCTCACGAGCTGCGCCGTTTCGACTTGGAAACGGACACGTGGAAGGTGATGAAGCCCCCAGGTCTACGTTCGCTTGGATCCTTCAACTTCGAACAAGTTTATTTTGACGAAATGAGTGCATTCATAGATGCCCTCCAGGGACGTGCGCCGTACCCAAAGACTTGGTCCGAGGATCGCCATCTGTCCGATGTGCTGGTCGCTGCTGAGGAGAGCTGGAAAAGGCGCGGATGGGTTAATGTCAGCGACGTGGAGCAGACATACGACGGCCGCTCGTGGGTCCAGGATCAGCGCACCGTAGGAAAATAATGTTCAGCAAGAACGCAATCGAACCCATGAAAGGCATTTTACCTTTAAGGAATTGCGCGGCGCGCTCGGAGCGTCGGCGTTGCTAGGGGGGAGACATCTTATACTGTCATGTTTCCCTCGACGCGCTGGGAGCTCTTGAGCCAACCAATACTTCAGAGCTTCTCTTAAACTGTCTACTGGAGGCTGTTGGCGAGGAAGGTAAATTCTAGTGCCAACATACACTTTTTCCTTCTGAAGGCAGGAGGAATTCAATATTAGGAAAAGTCCAACACAAAGAGGGCAGTGGAGCACCTCGACGGAATTTCTCGAGTTCTTTCGCCGTCATCCTAGGGCCGTCCGATCTCGAGATCCAATCTACTCCGTCGCCGGCATGAGCCAAAGAGCCAAAGAATTACTTATGGACCTCCCGAATACGTGCTTCGCCAAGGGATCAATCCATGACCGATTGGTCCAGATGGGTGGTAAAATCTGCACGATTGGTGTTGGACTTCAGGAAGTGACGTTCCTACACCATGTCGAGGAAATGGCAGGGGTTCCATTCCGCTTCAAGAAACGCTACACAGGGTATATTCGCGAGTTATCGGCCCGAAAAAACTTGGTTGGATTTGCAGCGTCCCACTCCTGACGCAGCAAGAGAAGCCAAATGGACACCGGGTTGATAAGTTATGCAAGTCTTCCAGAAAGTGCCAGTCTGTGCATGTTGGCTCTGGCGAAATCATGTGGGTGCAGCAGCCGATATAGCGAACCTCCTTTCCGCCGCGTTGGCCAGAGATCCATGGTCTACATTGCAAAGGCCTGCGGGCAACCCGATTGAACTCGAACAAACAAGGGCGCTTGGCCCTGATTTCCAAGCATCGAATGGTTCCATCGCAGCTTGAAGGAAGAGGAAGTCTGGACGGCCGAGTATCGCACCTTCGAAGAAGCCCGGGCCAGCCTCGCTCGTTGGATCGAGGAGGACAATCACGACCGGCCCATCGTGGAGTTCAAGGAGTTCAAAATCGCACTCCGCACGAGGCCTTTTTGACTTTTGCAACTGACCTAAACTCGGAGAACCTGACTGTGTAAATTAGCGGGGAAGCCTTACAATGGACTTTCCATCTCTATTATTACGCGAAGGTGCTCTCGACCGGACCTTGTCATACATCGGTGCCCGCCGATTGGCGTTTCTGTTTGTGCTGGTCTTCCTGGCTGGACTCGCCGCGTTGCTAGGAGGTCGAACCAAAGCACCAAGACTCAAGGCGCTCTTGGTCATAACTCCACTCGTTGTGGGCTTCGCGGTCGCCGTCTTTTTGTTTTCCGCGTGCATCATCGACACGGCAGCGATTACCGTTAACTGGGCCTCACCACAGCAGACGATTGACGGTTTTGGAGCAGGCACAGCGGGCAACGTGCCAATGCTCACAGCTGCCCAGATGGATTTCTTCTACACCGATGCAGGCATTCATCTGAAATTTATTCGCTTGGATATTTATCCCGATCTTGCCGATTGCAATGCCAATGAAGGCACGGGGAACTGCGTAAGCGTGAGTTCCGGGGCAACTCTGGCAGCCGCAGACTTGGCGAATGCCCAAGCCGCCGTGGCTCGCGGGGCGCTGGTGTGGGCTTCAGAGTGGAGCCCTCCTGGTTCGATGAAGTCTAACAGAGATTTTCTTACCGGTGGAGCGATGGAAAATGGCGCTGGTAATGTCAACTTTACGGCGTTAGCAGCGATTCAAGTCAGCTTTGTCAATCTGATGACAGGTACCTATGGCATTCCAATCTACGCCATCAGCGTCCAGAACGAGCCAGACGTAAGCAAAAGCTACCCATCTTGCACTTGGACAGCGCAGCAGATTCACGACTACGTGCCTTATCTCTCAATGGCCTTGGCGAGCGCAGGCTACAGTTCTACCAAGATTATGGTTGCAGAACAGGGGAGTTGGAAAAATACCTATGCCACAACCGCCATGAACGATGCGACAGTGGCGGCAGACATTGGCATTCTTGCTGCGCACGGCTATGGTGGCAACGCGGCTCTACTTTCCTACAATAACATTACGAAGCAGCACCAGTGGCTGACCGAAATAAGCGACTTTGATCCCTATGATGCCTCGATCGCAAGCGGTCTGACTTATGCGACTAGGATTCACGATTGGCTAACCATCGCGCGGGTAAACTCCTGGCAATACTGGTTGCTTTCAGGAGAGGATGAATTTACTGACAACGAAGGTCTAGCCGGCCCGGGCGGCAAGGTTGCCAAGCGTGCATACACCCTTGGAAACTTTTCCAGATTTGTACAGCCGGGATGGGTCGTCGTCGGAGTCACCAACAAGACCAGACTATTGGTATCCGCATACAAGTCTCGGACGAGCGGTGCGGCAATCGTTGTAGTCAATAACGGCTGGACGGTGCGCAACCAGGTCTTTTCAGTGGGCACAACGATGGGAGCTTCGGTGATTCCTTGGGTAACGTCTTCTACGGCAAATCTGGCTCCGCAGACTCCCGTCGCCGTGTCGTCTGGTTCATTCACTTACACGATCGCTGCATCAAGCGTGGTGACTTTCTCTACTTCCGCGATCGCGCCGTAAGCCCCGATGACTATGATTCTTTCGATGAAATGAGTGGTGGATTCGATTTACTTCGGAAGGTTACGCGTTCGCTAGCACGCTGGCAATTAAGAGAGGCTTCTGAGATCATGCGCGTCATCGTCGCTACAGGGTTGAACACCGGCGCTGCGGAATACAAGAACATGGGCGACGTCGCCATGTTGCAGGTGGCGGTTGATCGGCTGTTGAGCTTGTGGCCGGATGCTCAAATCGAAGTCTTGACCGAGTCACCCTCCAATCTGGCCCGTTATTGCCCGGGCGCGAAACCATTGCCTCGTGCCGGTTGCGAGTGCTGGGTGGGGGATCGAGTCTTATTGGGACAGTATCACCAGTTCTTGCCGGAGTGGGCCTCGCTTCGACTGAGCGGCTTGAAAAGGTCCGTTGGACTACACTCGCCGAGACTCCTTGAGCTCTTGATCCGCTTGAGACTGCGGTTGCGGGATGGGAGTGGCCGACGCGGCGACTTCCAACTCTTCCTGGAAGCGCTTAAGAACACTGACTTGCTGGTGGTTTGCGGTTCAGGTGGATTTGCTGATAGCGGCCGAGAGTGGAACTTCTCGATCCTGGGCACGATGGAGGCGGCCATTCGACGTCGCATACCCGTCGTCATGTTTGGACAGGGAATGGGACCGCTGAACGATCCGAATGTACTTTCCAGGGCGAGAGATGTATTTCCTGGAATCACCCTGATCACGTTGCGGGGCAGCAGGGGCGGGCTGCCGCTACTCGAATCGATTGGAGTAACTCCAGCGAGCGTGCTGACTACTGGCGACGAAGCGATTGAACTTGCCTATGCAGCGCGTGTCAAAGCACCTGGCGATGCGGTCGGAATCAACCTGCGGGTCGCATCGTATGCAGAGGTGAAGTCGGACATCATTGAAAAGGTCGCATCCGTCTTGCAAGAATTCGCCCGGCGGCACAAAACCGCTCTTCTACCGATCCCAATCGCAGTTCATGAATATGCCCGGGATCACGAGACTATCCGGCAACTTCTGGCGGGATTTGATAACGAATCGGACGGTGGGCTGTCCTTGGACACGCCCCTGATGCTAGTGAAACAGACGGCGCGATGCAGGATCGTCGTCACCGGCGCATATCATGTTGCGGTGTTTGCGCTCGCCCAGGGGATACCGGTTGTATGTTTATCCAACTCTGCTTACTATCTGGCCAAATTCCAGGGGCTGGAAGATCTTTTCGGTCTTGGCTGTGCTATCGTCATGTTAAGCGAACCCGATTGGCAGGGCAGGTTGGCGACTGCGATCGAAACAACGTGGAATTCGGCAGGAGCTGTGCGATTGCCCCTGTTGCATTCCGCCGCCCGTCAAATCGAAGAGAGCCGAGCGGCGTACCGTCGCGTTAGAGATGTGCTAGGTTCCAGCCAAACCCAGCCGACTTTATCAGAAAGAGCGCAGGCTAATAGGCCTGAGTCAAACCAATGTCGCGAATCCTGATATTTTCGCCCTACCAGCTGTGGGGGATCCACACCATCTACGAGGAGACAATTGCGAAAGCGTGTCATGTCCGGGGTGCGGCGGTTGAGTATCTTCTCTGCGATGGCCTATTGCCGGAATGCGATCAGCACTGGGATTCCAAAGCGAGTTCCCCCCGTCCTTTTGACCTTTGCCACCGCTGCCAGACCAACGCGAAGGCCAACATGGACGATCTTGGTTTCCCGTTTCGCTGGTTGGGTGACTTTGTAAGTCCGGTTGAAAAGGCCGCTGCATTTGCATGGGCTCAGGGCGTGAAGCCTTCTGAACTGCCTGAGGCTTCATTTAATGAATTTCCCATCGGGCAATGGGTGCTGTCATCCGTGCTTTCCTATTTTCGGCAGCACCCACCCGAGTTGAACAACTGGCACGTCGTCAGTGTGTATCGGGGCTTTCTGTTCAGCGCAGCGATCGTGGCAACGGGCCTAGGGAACTATCTGGAGGCAAACAGGATCGATGCAGCACTCTTGTTCAACGGGCGTCAGTCCATCACCCGCGTTGCCTTGGAAATATTCCAGCAACGCGGCATTCCCGTGTTGACCCATGAGCGCGCTGAATACCAACGCGGCTACATCAACGTAAAACCCAATGCGCATTGCATGAGCCCGGTGCCGTTTGAGGCGTTCTGGAACATGTGGGGACAGGTACCGCTCACCCGGGAATCACTGGATGCTGCTTCCCAGTGGTTGATCGAACGGCGGTATGGCGCCAATCTTGCCTGGATTCCATTTAATAAGTCGTCGGTTCGCAATTCATCTCTAAGGGCAAGCATGAATCTCGGTCAGGACAAGCGACTTTGGGCCTTGTTCACCTCCTCCACCGACGAGGTAGCCGCCGATCCACTGATGCAGGGTCCTTATGAATCGCAGGCTGCTTGGGTGCATGAGGTGGTGCATTGGGTGGGGTTACGCGATGATGTGGAGCTCGTGATCAAAGTGCATCCCAATCTTGGGGGAAATTCTTACATCGGCAAGGCGGTCAACGAATTGCGGACCTATCAAGAAATGAAATTGGCGTTACCTGCCAATGTTCGAATCGTATGGCCGGAAGATTCGGTGAGCGCGTATTCCTTGGCGGAGGAAGCTGACGTTGGACTGACCTTTGGGTCGACCATAGGTCTCGAGATGGCGATGCTGGGCAAGCCAGTTCTTTTGGCATCAAGATGGATGTATGGGCTCGGGTCAAAGATCTTGACGGTGCACTCCAAGGAATCATTGCCGGAAATGTTGGAAAAATGTCTCCATGCTCACACTGACAGAGAGATTCAACGTCAAGCGTTTCGATTGGCGTATTACTACATTTTCAGATTCGAACTCCCATTCCAGTCGGTGAAGGTTTTAAGCGTATCTGAATTCAGGGCCAAGTTGAATTATGTAGATCCGCAAGATCTGGCTCCAGGAAAGGATGATTCGCTGGACCATATCTGCGATTTTCTGATAAAGGGTTGCCCCCTGTTTGATTGCCCGACGGCGGAGGAACGGTCTCGCACCACGGCTGACGAAGACGCATTCTTTGAAGAATTGGCGCACTCACCAGACTACCTAAGAAGTGATCGCTTAGAGCGTTGGCTGAGGTTGAAGTCGTTCGCTCGGTCAGCGACGCATCTCGTTCGGCGATTGCCGTTTGGGGCCGGAGATGCGCTCCTCAATCTGGGAAGGGCTCGCTGGCACACTTTCTTGAAGTCCTTGGAAATCGGAGAGAGCGTGTCACACGAGCGCCAGAATCCGGGCGCATCGAAGCGACCCCCAGGCTTTTGAAGACTCGAGAAATTGTCGAGCTATCGTCGCTTACCTAGTGGAGGACTGCTGAGAATCACGGTCATAATTTGTACTTATAACCGTTGCCAAAGCCTAGCGCAGGCATTGAGCAGCGTCGCATCTTCCGTTCTGCCTGATTCGGTGGAATGGGAAGTTTTGGTGGTGGACAATAACTCGAAGGATGGAACCCGCGACGTGATCGAAGAGTATTGCCGGCGGTACCCGGGTCGATTCCGTTACCTGTTTGAACCCAAACAGGGAAAGTCGCATGCGCTTAATAACGGGATCCGGGAGGCTCGGGGTGATGTCCTGGCATTCATGGATGACGACGTGACCGTCGAGCCCACATGGCTGCGATTTCTGAGCGCACCCCTGGAACGCGAGGAATTGGCCGGTGTCGGCGGGCGCATCCTTTCAGCGCAAGCTTTCTCGCCTCCCAATTGGTTGTCCCTCCAAGGCCCATACTCCGCGGGCGGCATACTCGCTCTATTTGACTTGGGTGATCGCTCGGGTGAACTACATCAGGCTCCATTCGGTACAAACATGGCTTTCCGCAGCAGTGTGTTTCGAAAGTATGGGGGATTTCGTACCGATATGGGCCCATGCCCGGGTAGCGAGATGCGTAATGAGGACACAGAGTTCGGTCGTCGCCTACTAGCCGCTGGAGAGTCCTTGTGGTATGAGCCTTCAGCCATCGTTTACCACGCCGTGCCGGAGAAGCGGCTCAACAAAGCGTATTTCCTGGCATTTTGGTTTGACCACGGCCGAGCCTCGGTCCGTGAGATGAAAAAGCGGCCCGATATTCTCGGGGTTCCACGGCAATACTTCACGTTGCTCAAAATGGGAGCATTGCTGGTGTGCAAGGTTCCGAGATGGATGCTCACGTTGAATTCGCAACGGCGCTTCTTTTACAAGGGCTTTGTCTGGATGATCGCTGGGGTGATGGTGGAAATCTACCGCCAGCCAGTCAGTTCGTCCAATGCTAAGCGTGACGCCATAGCGGAGATGGAATGGACGTCCCGGACCTAATGTTAGCACCGACATCGCGCCACCGCTATACCGTGTACTCGTCCAGTAGATAGGTGACACTTTTCATTCCTTTCGTTGAGATGGTTCTGGCGGAGAAATTACTGCGGGGTTAAGTAGCCGAGAGCTTGATGAGGGCGGACGGTGTTGTAGATTCTTTCCCACTGTTGGAGTTCGCGATTGAGTTCTTTCATCTGCAGCGAGCAGGCGGTGACCTGGTAGAACTCTTCGGTGTGGGTACGATTGATACGTTCCACGGCGCCGTTGAGTTTGGGAGAACGTGGAGGGAGAACGAACAGGTGAACCCCGCGCTGCTGGCAGGCCTGCTCCAAGTCAGCGGCAAACTCGGGACCGCCATTGATCTGCACCGCCCGAATGGGAAACGGCATGCGGTGTTGCAAGGTCGCCGGCTACTTCTGTCCCAGAGGCCTAACGGAAAGTGCTCGAAAGAAACTTAACGGAACGCGGATTGCGGGCGAACGAAGTCCCGCATGAGCAACCAGACGGACGAGTGGTCAGGGCCGGTTGCCCGGAGGCAAGCGATCCGAGGGCCTCGGCATGGTGGAACTCCTCCGTTCCTTTTTTGGGCGCTGCAGTGCTGTTAGGCCTGGTGCAGGCCTGGATGACTCGCTTCTATATGGGAAATGACGGGGTGCCCTACCTCGATATGGCCGACGCATACCTCCGCGGAGACTGGCACACTGCGCTTAATGGTTATTGGAACCCATTGTATGCTTGGCTCATTGGCCTCGATTTCCTGATCTTGCGGCCCTCGCCGTATTGGGAGCACGCCGCCGTTCAACTGCTAAACCTTGGGATTTACGTCCTGACGGTGGCTGCCTTCGAGTACTTCGTACGTGGTCTGCTGGCAGGGAAACGAAGGGATGAGGTGGTGGCAGTTCGCGTAATCGCTTACGTGCTTTTCCTTTGGTCCTCTTTGATCCTGATCCGGGTGTGGACGGTGAACGCTGACATGCTCGTTGCCGCGTGTTTTTACTTTGCTCTGGGGCTTCTGCTGCGCGCACACTCCACGAAAACCACAACGGTACCAGCTTCGGTCATGCTGGGCATCACGCTGGCCGCAGGCTACTACTGCAAGGCGGTGATGTTCCCACTTAGCTTAGGACTGTTGTTCGTTGCGTCGATCGTGCTCCCGAGGCGGCGTGCGCTTGTCGCCGCGTTGGTATTCTGCCTGCTTTCGGCGCCGTTGATTGCAGGGGTTTCTAAAGCCGCCGGTCACCTGACATTCGGCGACACGGGCAAGTTGAATTACGCATGGTACGTGAACGGAGTGGCATTTAGATGTTGGCAGGGCGGGCCAGTCCAAGCCGGACAACCGGAGCATCCGCCGCGGATAGCCCTCGATTCGCCGCGGGTCTATGAGTTCGGCGGGGTCTTTCCAAACGTTACGTATCCCATCTGGTATGACTCCTCCTATTGGTACCAAGGGCTGCGAACGTGGATCGATCCGCGCCTGTTGGCGACGGAGATGCGCAGCAATCTAAAGGGGTTCGTGAAGCTGGTGGCGCTGCAGGCCGGCGGCTTCCTGCTGGGATGGGGAATATGCTTCCTGCTGTATAGGAACAAGTTAGGAGTCCTGCAAGACCTTGCTCTTACGTGGCCTGCATGGTTGGCGAGCATCGGCGCGATCCTGCTTTACAGCGCAGTGCATATTGAGCCGAGACACATAGCCGCGTTCGCGACTGTGCTGTTGCTGACCGCATATTCGGCGATTCACGTGCTGGACAAACGGATAGTGGGAGGGGTTGCAGCGACGGCGCTTCTATGGGCTCTGCTTTTCTCGTCAAACACCACGGCACGAGCCTCGACCTACGTGCCATGGTATAGCACGCCGACGAATGATTCGTGGCAGGTGGCGGCGAGTCTGCAGGAGCTGGGCTTGTATCCTGAAGATAAGGTCGCCTCGGTGTGCTATTCGAACCGCGCGAACGTTATTTGGGCGCGCCTGGCAAGGGTGCACATCGTGGCCGAAACGGATTGGAATGTGGATTTCTGGCGATTGAGTGACGCGGACCAGGGACGCGTGCTCGGGGCGCTGGCGCACACTGGAGCTTTGATAGCGGTCTCGGATGAGCCCCCACCCAATCCCGCACGAGCGGTCGGCTGGCTACAAGTGGGCAACTCCCGCTACTACGCCCATTCACTTTCGCAATTGCGCTTCTGATAGGTGGACAGCGCTCTAAAGAGATTTGGACATAATTCCTGACCTCGAATAGCCTAAATTCTTATAGCCATAACTCGTGTCATCAGCCACGGCCATCAAATACGGCTGAAGGGTAACAACACGCTGCTCGCCACGAAATAATCGTGGATGATCTGAAAATGGCGGCTTAAACTTCTGAGCCGGATTACGGTTCCAACCGAAGCTCGGTTCCGGATCAATGGCAGGACCGCTAGTCTCCTCGAAGTGGAGAGCTCACCGGGCGCGAAAACATTTTTCTCGATGGCGCAATCCTGGCAGTTGATGAACAAAGGAAGTAGTGGAGGAGTTCTCTCGCCGGTACAGGTTGCAATCGCAAAGACAACTATAGCGCACATGATCAACTCGTTCTCTAAGTCGGTGACTTCCATGTGCCTTGCTTCAACGATAATCCTCAAGAGAGCCCCGGAGAAGAATGATTGATTGTGTAACCCAGTATTATCGTTGTCCTGAAAGCTACATTCGGTTTGCGATGAAAGAGCCGCTCGCAACTAGAAGTGGTTATTTCCAATTTGGAAAAAGAGCCACCTGCTACGGTAGCTATTGTGGGCAGGAGCCGGCTCGGGACCCTACTGGGCCGCTTCATGATGCGCTCCGCGACGTTGTGATCGAAGGCGGAAAGACCTACCTACCATTTAATCCGTCGCAAGTAATCGACAATCTTCGTCGCGAAACATACGTGGACGAGTGGCGGCATGGAAAGTCCATGTCGGCCTTTGCAAGAATGTACTACTTTATACGGCCGGCTCTCCCAGTTGGTTTACGAAGGCATCTGCAAAAACTCTACCTTAGGGGCTGGGACAAGCTACCGTTTCCGCATTGGCCAGTTGATTGTTCGGTAGACAACATATTTGAGCAATTGCTGTTGTTGTCACTCCGATCAAGTGGTGTCGAACAAATTCCCTTCATATGGTTCTGGCCGGAAGGCGCTTCTAGCTGCGCAATCATGACCCATGACGTAGAAACGAAGTTGGGCAGGGATTTTTGTCAGAGTCTGATGGATATCGATGACTCCTTTGGGATCAAGGCGTCGTTTCAGATTATTCCCGAAGAGCGCTACGGCGTAAGCCGGGATTTCGTGCAGTCCATTCGCCAGCGCGGCTTCGAGGTTGTTGTCCATGATCTAAACCATGACGGTCACCTGTACCGGGATCGCGAGCAATTCTTAGAACGTGCCGCCAAGATCAATTCTTACGGCAAAGAATTTGGAGCTGAGGGTTTCCGGGCCGCAGTTCTATATCGAAAGCAGCTTTGGTACGACGCATTGAAATTCTCTTACGACATGTCAGTTCCAAATGTCGCGCACTTGGATCCCCAGCGGGGTGGCTGCTGCACAGTGATGCCCTATTTCGTAGGCGATATTCTCGAACTGCCTGTGACCACTACCCAGGATTACACCCTGTTTAACGTTCTCGAGGATTATTCGATTAATCTCTGGAAACAGCAAATTGGGCTCATCATGGATAAGCACGGGTTTATAAGCTTCATTGTGCACCCGGATTACGTCATAGAGCCTCGAAAACGGAGAACCTATGAAGCATTGCTGGATCACTTGGTTCGCTTGAGGGAGGAAAAGGACGTATGGATAACAACCGCAGGTGAAGTAAATCGTTGGTGGAAACAGCGGGCAGAGATGAAGTTAATTGGAAACGGCAACAATTGGCAGATCGAAGGTTCAGGCAAGGAACGGGCTCGCATAGCCTATGCGACTGAAGAAGGTGGCCGGTTGGTTCTCACCTTGCAAGGAGAGGTAGACCAGAAGACTCACTCCGTGAACTTGAGTAGAGAACCATAACTCCAAAAAGGAAGGTCAGTAAGTCGTGAAAGAAAATTTTGCAGTCACGCACTCAGTGCAAACTCGTATTAGCTCGGGTTCGACGAATTGTGAGGTTGCAATTATCGGAGCGGGCCCCTATGGACTTTCCGCTGGAGTTCACCTCAAGTCCAAAGGAATCGAGACGTGTGTGTTTGGTGAACCGATGGACTTTTGGGCTAACAAGATGCCGGAGGGGATGCTTCTGCGCTCGCCCCGGGTGGCGTCCAACATGTCCGATCCTGATGGGGCATTCACGCTGGAAGCTTACGAGGCTGCGTCGAAGAAGGAGCCATGCGCCCCGCTTCCGCTAGACACCTTTGTCGAATATGGCAGGTGGTTTCGACACCAATTAGGTTCAGACCTTGACCCGAGATCAGTTCGGCGTGTCGACCGGGACCAGCTGGGGTTCAGACTTACCCTGCAAGACGGCACGGAGATTCGCTCCTCCTCTGTTGTGATCGCAGCGGGGATTGGCCCATTCAGGAAAAAGCCCGCGGTGTTTCAGAACCTCTCACCGCAACAAGCAATTCACTGCTACGAGGGTAGGGAAGTACGAAAGTTTGCGAGGAAGACAGTAGCAGTCATCGGTGCGGGGCAGAGTGCTTTGGAATCGGCGGCCCTCCTGCACGAAGCAGGTGCGCAGGTTGAGGTGATTGCGCGGCAGGCCGAATTCCGGTGGATCGGTCAGCACAGTTGGCTCCACCACATGGGCCCGCTTTCTTCCATGCTCTATTCTTCGCATGACGTGGGCCCGCTCGGCATCAGCCGCCTCGTGGCATATCCGAAGCTGGTTTCTTATGTTCCTCTGGAGATTCGTGACAAGATCAGAAAAAGAGCTGTGCGGGCCGCAGGTTCTCAGTGGCTCCCTCCCCGTTTGGCGAATGTAAAAATGACGCGCGGGACCAGCGTTTCAGCAGCCAAGACCAACGGGGACGAAATTGATCTCAAACTCGACGACGGCAGCGGACGTCGTGTCGACCATGTCCTGCTCGGAACTGGATATGAAGTAAATATATCCCGATACGATTTTCTTCCGCCGGAACTCACACGGGATGTCGAGCAGTTTGACGGCTACCCCAAACTTGCCAGCGGTTTCCGCAGCTCGGTACCAGGACTGCACTTCATCGGCGCTACGGCTGCCCGGAGCTTCGGTCCCTTGTTGTATTTCGTGGCCGGTACGGAGTTTGCCTCTCGGGAACTGGCCTCCCACATTGCGGGGAGTCGCCGGTGATTTCAAGCGCCCCCATGGAAATCCCCAGGAGCAAGACCTCGATGAATCCCCTGCAGGTAGGAGCAGTCGTCATCGGCGGTGAACACCCGGGACTCGGGATCGCTCGAAGCCTCGGACGCCGAGGTATTCCGATCTGCGTCATTGATGACCAGCACTCGGTTTCGCAATTCTCCAAATACGTAACCCGGGTCGTACGGGTAAACGACTTGCTGGATGAGATCAAAACCGTAGAAAGCGTGATGGAGGTAGGTCAGCGTTATGGACTGAAAGGTTGGGTTTTATTCCCGACCAGAGATGAAACCGTTGCCGCATTCTCACGTCACAGAGATCGGCTCGCGGAGTTTTTTCGGGTTACCACTGCGGGCTGGGAGACAGTGCAGTGGGCTTGGGACAAGAAAAACACCTACGATCGTGCCGCGGAGCTAGGGATCCCGGTTCCTCACACGTACAACCCCCGGAGTGAACGAGAGCTCGAGGTCTTGTTTAGCCGCTTGCCCTTGGCCCTCAAACCGGCGGTTAAAGAGAATTTTTTCTATGCAACGGGTGCTAAGGCCTGGCGTGCGGAGACTCCCGATCAACTCAGGGATTTGTTTCGGAGAGCCATCCGGCAGATTAGGCCGGAAGAGATTCTAATTCAGGAGATTATTCCCGGGGATGGCCAACGGCAGTATTCGTACTGTGCTTTCTTTCGTGATGGCAAAGCGCATAGCACCTTGGTTGCCAAGCGGCTGCGACAGCATCCTCGAGAATTTGGCCGGGCGGCCACATATGTTGAGACCATAGAGCACCCTGAGATTGAAGAACTCTCCGAACGCTTTCTCAAAGCCATCGATTACTATGGGCTTGTGGAAGTGGAGTTCAAGCAGGATCCTCGGGATGATCAATTCAAATTACTGGACGTGAACGCGCGAACTTGGGGCTTCCATAGTATTGGAGTGCCGGCCGGCGTCGACTTTCCTTATCTCCTGTTTGCAGATCAGGTTGGCGAGCGGATCGATCGGTGCAGAGCGAAGGCAGGTGTAGGCTGGCTCCGACTGGTTACAGATCTACCAACCGCCAGCTTGGATCTGTGGGATCGCGAATTAAGTCTGCGCTCCTACTGGAGGTCCCTAAGGAATACGCGAACGGAGTCGGTTTTTTGTCTGCACGATCCTCTGCCCTCTGCGGCGGAAGTGCTGATGCTTCCCTACCTGGTTGCAAAGAAGTATTTTGTGAAGTCGACAGAAAAGCCAGAGACTCAAGCGGCTGGTGACTGTGAAGACGCAGACTTGCTTGTGGGTGGATCCGTCAAATAGCGGTCGTGTGGCTGCGCTGGCGGCTGCTCAAGAAAAGTCACCTCGCCCCGCTGGTCAAAACGAAGACCCCTTGCAGCGTTCTTGACAACGGAACTGCATCCCGGTCGTACGCGGTCGTGCAGTTCGATGGCGATCACTCGCACGTTTCTGATCCAAGGGCAGGATTCAAACACTTCTATTTCGGCGCCTTCGATGTCCACTTTCAACAGATCAATTGACGCAATACCGGTTTCACGCATTAACGTGTCCATCTTGATCGCCCGTACTCGTTCTCTCCCATTTTCGACTATTTGAAAGGCTCCCTTGGGATGAGCATTGGATGGGCCGAGCGTAACCTCTCCGTCCTGTCGCCACAGGGCAGCCTGAATTGGAGTGATCGTTTTGTAGGGAGCTGTATTTCTGACCAAGGCGGCGAAGTTCGAGGACTCGGGCTCAATCGCGATGATTCTCGCGCGCGGGTACTTGAGAGCGAACAGAATACTAGCCATGCCGATATGAGCGCCGGCATCCACGATGGTACTGGGGCTGAAATCCGATATCCGGGGATCATACGACTTGCTCTTGAAGATGAGAACGTCCCTGTACGCACAAAAATCAGAGGTATCGATTCGGAGGTAGACGCGGTGATTCGATTGAAGCGGGACAATCGCCAATTCGCGGGGTCTCCCGCACAGGCGAAAAGAACCGACCGCGTAGACTCCGCGGCTTCCGCACGTTTCGTAATACCATTTCAGTCCTTGCCAAAGGCTCACTGAATCCTCACACCAGACTATAAAATTCTACTATGTACCTTGACCTGTTCACGAACCTTTAGGCGTAAAATCAGCCTGCAGTAGTTTTACTGTTGTGCGCAGGCTGGTCGCTGTTTGGAGAGTTGAATGTCCATCCCCAGGATCCCTCCGATTCGACGATTTTTCCAGTTACAGATTCCACAGGTTTTTCGACCGACCGTAACCTCAGTATTGGCCAAGACAGTTGGGCGCGTCAATCTCGAAGCGCCGGCCGTAGGCCTTACAGCCGTAGCATACTGGGCTCGATTCTCTCGATGGTGCAGCACCCATCCGACCCCTGGAGCCAGCGACGGTAAAAATGGGAAAGGCCGGGACTGGCTCTATCGATCGGTCATTGAGCAGGAGGCATTAGACAGAGGGCCGATAACCTATCTCGAGTTCGGTGTCTACCGGGGTGATTCCTTGCGATTGTGGCTAGGTGGGATTTCACATCCCGA
>Ga0210395_10001273_pt1 | contig 19591 bp, 14 predicted proteins | sample IncBWH4OmetaG_FD_150861 | JGI IMG/M metagenome (GOLD analysis project Ga0210395, IMG submission 150861) | Forest soil microbial communities from Barre Woods Harvard Forest LTER site, Petersham, Massachusetts, United States - Inc-BW-H-4-O ...
GGCCAGGTGACCGCGCAAGGCACCCTGCTCGGCGCGCCGATCGAGCTGGCGATTGCGGCGCAGCGGGGTGCGGACGGGGCAGTCCATGTCACGATCGATCGTGCCGATTGGAAGAGCGCGCATGCCGACGGCGCACTCAGCGTGGCGCCGCCCTACATCGCGCCACAAGGCCGGCTGACCTTCGCGATGACGCAGTTCGCCGACCTCGCTCCGCTGCTCGGCAGGTCCATCACGGGCAGCGCTGAGGCGACCCTGGATGCCACCGCGGCCGAGGCGAAGCTCGCGGTGAACGTGCGGAATGCAGCACTGGCCGGCATCGCGTCGGTGTCGCGCGCCGCCTTGAATGCGACCGTTACCGACCCCGCGACGCATCCGGTGGTGGACGGCAACTTGTCGCTGGAGGGCCTGTCGGCCGGCAAGATCGGGGCCTCCGGTACGGTGCAGGCGCAGGGTCCGATCGATGCACTCGCCATAAAGCTGGCGGCTACGTTGCCCGCCCTCGCCGGGGCGCCGGCCAAGCTGAACGCGACCGCGACGCTGGACGTGCCGCGGCGCGGAGCCACACTGGCCTCGATGCAGGCGGACTGGAAACAACAGTCGCTGCGGCTGCTGGCGCCCGCGCGCATCGACGCAGCCGACGGCGTCGCGGTGGACAACCTGCGGCTGGGCCTGCAGAAGGCGGTGCTGACGGTCAGTGGCAAGGCGGGCAGCAGTCTCGATCTGACCGCCACCCTGCGTGACCTGCCCGCCGACATCGCGGCCATCGTCTCGCCGGAGTTCGCGGCAAACGGCACGATCTCAGCCGATGCGCGCCTCACCGGCACATCGGCGCGGCCCGACGGCACGGTCCGGCTCAATGCGCGCGGCGTGCAGTTGCGCAGTGGCCCGGGTCGAGCGATCCCGGCCGCCAACCTTACTGCTCAGGCGGCGCTGACCGGTGGTTCCGCTCACATCGACGCGCGGCTGGCGGCAGGCAGTTCCAATCTCACGGTGACCGGCACCGCGCCCGTTTCTGCCGGCGGTGCGCTCGACCTGCGGACCACGGGCCTGGTCGATCTCGGCATGATCCAACCGTTGATGGCGGCCAGTGGACGCCGCGTGGCTGGCCGGCTGAACCTGGATGGGCGCGTGACCGGCACTACGGCGGCGCCACGGCTTTCCGGTAGCGCACAGCTCACGGGCGGCGAGGCGCAGGACTACAAGCTTGGACTCAACCTGCGGGCGATCACCGCTACCATCGAGGCGGACGGCCAGCGCATCCGGCTCGCCCGGTTCACCGCGCAGGCCGGACCCGGGACCATCGGCGGCTCGGGCACCGTCGGACTTGCCGCGCCGATGCCGGTCGACCTCACGCTCACCGCGCAGAATGCGACGCTCGCAGCAAATGATATGCTGACCGAGCGCCTCGATGCGAACGTGACCGTCGCCGGCGAGGCGCAGGGCAACCTGACCGTGCAGGGCACGGTGCGCGTGCTCCGCGCGGACCTGCAGATTCCCGACAAGCTGCCGCAGAGCGTTGCGGTCCTGCCGGTGCGCAACCCGAATGCGCCGCCGCAACCCAAGACGCCGCCGGCGCCGGCTCCCAATATCGCGCTCAATCTGACCATCAAAGTGGATCAGTTTCTGATCAGCGGACATGGGCTGGATGCGGAGCTGGCTGGGGAAATCCAGGTCCGTGGCACCTCCGCCAACCCCCAGCCGACCGGCGGCCTCAAGGTGCAGCGTGGCACGTTCGGCGCGCTCGGCCAGACCTTGAACTTCAGCGAAGGCAGCGTCGATTTCATCGGGGCCGGCATCGCCGACCCGGCGCTGCACTTCGTCGCCAACACGACCTCCAATAATATTGTCGCAACGATCACTGTCGGCGGCACGGCGCGCAATCCGAAGATCACCCTGAGCAGCGTTCCTGATATGCCGCAGGATGAGATCCTGGCGCAGATCATGTTCCATCGCAGCACCAGCCAACTGAGCCCGATCGAGTTGGCGCAGATCGCGGCAGCACTCGCATCGTTCTCGGGTGCGGTCTCGGGCGATCCGCTCGCCAACCTGGGCAAATCGCTGGGGCTGGATCGGCTGTCGGTCGGCACCAACAACGCAGGCGCGGCGACGGTGCAGGCTGGGAAATATGTCGCCCCCGGGGTTTTCCTGGGCGCCAAGCAGAGCGCATCGGGTGGCACCCAGGCGGCGCTGCAGTTCGATATAACCAAGGGCCTCAAGCTGGAGACGACCGCTGGCATGGGCGGCGGCAATCCGCAGGGCTCGACCGATTCAAGCGGTTCGAGCGTCGGACTGACCTATCAGTTCGAATATTGAAGCTGGCAGGGATCGTCGTGCGTCTGTATCACCGCGGTAGATACGCGCCGGGACGGAAATGCCGCCGATAGAGTCAACGCTCCGAATGGTGCCGGGCCTTGCGCAGCTTGACAGCGGGTCTCTGGAGCACCTCGCGGCTGCGGGCGATCTGGTCGAGGTGGGCGCCGGCGACGTGCTGTTCCGCGAAGGCAGCCGTCCGGAGGCGCTCCACATCCTGCTCGAAGGCAAGGTGAGCCTGACCGGCACGGCCGCCGATGCATCGAGTACGGTGATCGACATCCTGGGACCGGCCAGCAGCTTCGTGCTGGCCAATGTGCTGAGCGAGGAACCATACCTGATGGCCGCGCAGGCGATTTCGCGCTCGGTGCTGGTGCGCATCGCGGCGGAACCGATGCGTGCGGTGGTGGCATCGCAGCCGGCTGCCGCGATGGTGATGATGCGCGCCATGTCAGCGGAACTCGCCAAAATTACGCGCCAGGTGGTGGACCTGAAGGTACGCGTCGCGGCGCAGCGCCTTGGAACATACCTGTTAAGTCTGGTTCAGGATCCGACCGCAACGCAGGCGAACTTCAGGCTGCCGGTGACCAAGGGGCTGCTGGCGCCCTGGCTGGGCTGCCGCGCCGAGAACCTCTCGCGCGCCTTCATGGCGCTGCGTGCCTACGGCGTGGAGACGCATGGCTCTCGCGTCTTGCTGCACGACATCGCGTTCCTGAAGGCCTACACTGGGGTACCTGACAGCACTGGTCGCGCCGCAGTCGCCGCCGACGCGCCTCAGCCGGTTGAGAAGATCTTCGGCGACGCGTTCAGGCTGCGACCTCGGCAGAGGCGTGAAGGGTGACCTTGCGTCAGGTCTGAGCCGTCTATCGCGCCACCCATGCGGAGGAGCGGTGTGACATAGATGATCATCAGGTTTGTAGGAGCGCCGATTGAAACGGCCATCTATCTGCTCTGCGTGATAACCAGCCTGCTCTGCGCCTGGCTGCTGGCTCGCGCCTATCTGCGCGGACGGACAAAGCTGCTCGTCTGGAGTGCGATCTGCTTCGCGCTGCTGGCGCTCAACAATCTTGTGCTGACAGTGGATATTCTGCTGCTGCCGGCCAATGATCTGTCCATCCTGCGAGTGATCACGGCTCTGCTGGCCGTTGGCGTGCTGTTGTACGGCTTCATCTGGGAAGCCTCGTGAGCAATACCGTTGTCGACTACCTGGCGGGCATGGTGACCGCGGGATACCTTGCCTGCGGGTTGTTCTTCCTTCGATTCTGGTCGCGCAGCCGCGACTTTCTGTTCCTCGCATTCGCCGCCGCGTTTTGGTTGTTGGCCCTGAACGCCGCGGCGGTCACTCTTATCCCAGCGCCGGACGAGCGGCGTGCCTGGTTCTATCTGCTGCGCGTGGCGGCATATCTGCTGATCGCAGTCGCGATCGTACGCAAGAACACCAGCGGCCCAGCAGCGGACTGACGCGAAGGCTCGCCATCCATGTCTTGCTATTGCACGCGAGGAAAAAGAGGTGGATGCCGACCTCCGTCGACATGACGATGAAACGGAAAACGCCATCGTGGTCATTTGATTTGCTCAGAGACTGCGCCTGGCCTCGATGCGATCCCAGATCATCGCCGCGATGTTGATGCCGTCGAAGCGGTCGATCTCCTGGATGCCGGTGGGCGAGGTGACGTTGATCTCGGTGAGCCAGTCACCGATCACGTCGATGCCGACGAAGATCATGCCCTGTTCGCGCAGCGTGGGTCCGATTGCCGCACAGATCTCGCGGTCGCGCGGTGAGAGCACGCACTTCTCCGGCCGGCCACCGACATGCATGTTGGAGCGCGCCTCGCCTTCCGCCGGCACCCGGTTCACCACGCCGACCGGCTCGCCGTCCACCAGGATGATGCGCTTGTCGCCCTGCCGCACAGCAGGTTCATAGCGCTGGAACATCAGCGGCTCACGCGAGCGGGCGAAGTGCATCTCCAACAGCGCCGCGAGATTCTCGTCGTCCGGCTTGATCCGGAACACGCCGGCGCCGCCGTTGCCGAACAACGGCTTGACGATGATGTCGTTGTGTTCGAGCCGGAACGAGCGGATGGCGTCGAGGTCCCAGGTGATCATGGTGGGCGGCATCAGCTCGGGGAAGTGGGTGACCAGCAACTTCTCCGGCGCATTGCGAACCGCGGCGGGGTCGTTCACCACCAATGTCTTTGGATGGATGTGCTCGAGCAGATGGGTGGCGGTGATATAGGCCATGTCGAACGGCGGATCCTGGCGCATCAGCACCACGTCCATCGTCGCGAGATCGAGCTGGGCGGATTCGCCGAATGCGTAATGCCCGCCGCGCTTGCGTTCGACGGTGACGGGGCTGGCGCGGGCAAGCAGCCGTTCCTCGCGCCGTTCGCCCTGGCGCTTGACGCCCTCGCGCAACGCCATGTGGCGCACCTCATAGTGCCATAGCGCGTGGCCACGGTGCTGCGCCTCCAGCATGAGGGCGAAAGTCGAGTCGGCGTCGATATTGATCGATTCGATCGGGTCCATCTGGACCGCGACCTTGAGCGTGCGTGCCATGCCCAGGCCCCGTGTGGTATCTGGCACACTGTCTATGAGCAGAAGCCGCGGATTGCCAGGGGCGCTGCCAGGGGCGCTGAAGGGAGCACGCGATGATCCTGATCGGCCAATACGATTCCCCATTCGTGCGGCGTGTCGCAATCGCGCTGCATCTGTATGGCATCGGATACGAGCACCGGCCGTGGTCGACCTTTGGCGACGCAGATCGGATCGCCGCGTTCAATCCGCTGCGCCGCGTGCCGACGCTCGTGCTCGACAATGGCGAGGCCCTGCTCGAAAGCGGGGCCATTCTCGACTACCTGGATGAACTTGTGGGGCCGTCGCGCGCCATGATCGCGGGCAACGGCGATCTACGCCGTCACGCCCTCCAGATCTGCGCCCTGGCGACCGGCCTCGCGGACAAGTCGGTGAGTCTCGTCTATGAACGCGTGCTGCATCAGGCGACTTCCGAGCAATGGATCGCCCGCTGCCGGGCACAGATATCCGACGTGCTCGCCGCGCTCGAAGTCAGCCGCGCCGGAAGGCGGTCACAGTTCTGGTTCGGCGATGACATCGGCCACGCCGATATCGCCGTTGCCTGCGCACTCCGTTTCACCTGGGAAGCACATCCGGGGCTGTTCGACGAGGATCGCTGGCCCGCTCTGGCGGCGCATACCGGGACCTGCGACGGTCTCGAGGTCTTCCGTGAGATCGCACAGCCGTTCTTGCCGCCCGCCTGAGCGAAACAACCAAGCACACTGTTGAAGGGCAACGCCCTGTTCTCTCCCCTCGCCCGCGCCCTCGGTCAACTCGACGATCCCGTGTTTCTCGGTGTCCTGCTGCGCAGCCTGCTCTGGGCCGCCGCGTGCTTCATCGCGCTGCATGCCGCGGCCATCTGGGCGGTGCATCACCTACTGGATCTGCAAGGCTGGCTCGGCTGGGCGGCGGACATCGCCGGCAGTGTCGGCGCGTCACTTCTGGCGCTGTGGCTGTTCCTGCCGGTCGCGGTGATCATCGGCACTCTCTACATCGATCGCATCGCCCGGGCAGTCGAACGCCGCCACTACCCGACCTTGCCCCCTGCGCGCGGCGCCCCGATCACTGCGCAGCTTTGGGATGCGATCAGCATCGCCGCGCGCATCCTGCTGCTCAACGTCCTGGCGCTGGTCGCCGCCCTGGTCCTGCCGGGTGTGGGCCTGATCCTGGCGTGGCTCATCGGCGGCTATGCCATCGGTCGCGGCCTGTTCGCCGCAGTGGCGATGCGCCGTATGCCGCGGCCGGCAGCCGAGGCGCTGTATCGCCGCGCCCGCCCCGCGGTTCTGGCGCAAGGCTGCATGCTGGCGCTGGCCGGCTACGTGCCGATCCTCAACCTGCTGATACCAGTCGTTGGCACCGCCGCGATGGTGCACGTGCTCGACCGGGTACTCGTGGCCCATGCGGATCATTGTGGATAACCGTGTGCCACCAGTTGTTCCATCGCAAGCGGCCGTGTTAACCCGACGCCATCGTCACGACTCCTGATATTTAGCCAGCCAAACGAGGAGCCTGTGTTCAAGCGTCGCAAGCCTGACGATCCGCACGTCGAACAGGACACCAGCTTGCCCGTGGGCTGGTCGCTGCCCGATCAGGTGGACACCCATGACCAGCCCGAGGCCCCGAGCAGACCGATCGACAGCGGTCTGGGTGTGCCTCCCTTCCGTCCCGCCCCGCCGCAGGAGGTGCAGACCATGTCACGGCAACCTTTCACCACCGCGCCTACCCCGCCGCAGGCCATGCCGGCTGCCGGCGTCCGGCCAGCGCTGCCTCCGATCCGCTCTCCGGCCCGCGATCCATCGGAACGTCGCACCCTGGTGGTCGGTCGCGGCATCAGCCTCCAAGGCACGGTGCAGGACGCCGAGCGCCTCGTGGTCGAGGGCACCATCGAGGCCACCATGATCCACGCGACCGAACTGGCCATTTCGCCCGGCGGCATCTTCAAGGGCGAGATCGAGGTCGAGGACGCCGAGATCGCCGGCACGATCGACGGCACGCTGACGGCCCGCGGCAGCCTGATCGTTCGCGCCACCGGCAAGATGCTGGGAACCGCTCGTTGCCGCCGCCTGCAGGTGGAGGACGGCGGGCAGATCACCGGCCACATCGAAATGCTGACCGACCAGGCAAGGTCGGAGCCGGCGCCCCGCACGATCAGCGAACCGGCCGTCTAGGGTTCCTGTAAGGCAGGCAGACGTCTCTCGCGGAAAATATTCCTTGACATCTGCCACCGTCCCATGTTCTTGTTTCGTTCATGTCCGCCGCGGCCGACGCCCCTGATCCACCTCCTCAGCCGGGGCGCTCCGCCAACCTGCTAGGCCTCGTCCGCAAGCTGATCGACTACGGCCGCGAACTCGCGGCCACGCTCCGACGGCGCGCCTTCACCGACCCCGCCTCTGTCAGGTGCTGCTTCGGCACCGCCGATGTCGCGCTGATCCTCGCACGCATATCCCGCGGCCTGCACCGCGCCAACGCGCTCGAAGCCAGGCTCCTCCGCAACGCCGACCGCCTGGACGCAGCGCCTCGGGCAACTGCGTCCCGACCCGGACCGCGCGCGCCCAGGCCAGCCGCCGCGCCCGCCGCCGGCGAAGCCGACGCCCGCCTCGCTCATCTGCCCACACCGGCGCAGATCGCCGCCAAGGTCCGCCGCCAGCCGATCGGCGCCGTCATCGCTGACATCTGCCGCGATCTCGGCATCCTGCCCAGCCACCCCCTGTGGCGGGAACTGCAAGTCGTCATCATGAGAGAGGGCGGCAACTTCGCCGGCCTGTTGAAGGATATCCTTAACCAGGCGTTTCCCACCTCCGCAGCGCCGCGAGACCTGATCCGGCGCCCGCCGGGGCCGCTCGCGCAATTCCCTGCACCTGTCTCCACCGGGCCGCCCTGAACGCACTGTGCCGCCATAGTGCCGATCGCGGCGCATGACGCTCCCGTCGCCATCCCGGCGGCCGACGCTCCAGGCGACTGAAGGCTACCGCCTCACCGCCTGATACGCGGCGAGGCAGGCCAGATCGACGATCTGGCTCACCGACGCGTCCATCGGCATGATCTGCACCGGCCGCTCCATGCCCATCAGCAGCGGCCCGATGGTCGTGCCACCACCCAACTTGCGCGCCAGGCTCGATGTGATGTGCGCCGAATGCAGCCCCGGCATCACCAGCACATTGGCATCGTCGGTCAGCCGACAGAACGGGTATAGCGCGCGGATTGACGGCTCCAGCGCCACGTCCGGGCTCATCTCGCCGTCGTACTCGAAGTCCACCTTGCGCCGGTCGAGTATCGTCACCGCCTCGCGCATCGGCGCGTTGGCCGGCTGCATCGGATCGCCGAAGGTTGCGTGCGACAGCAGCGCCACGCGCGGTTCGTGCCCCAGATGGCGCGCGGCCTGGGCCGCACCGATGGCGATCTCGGCCAGCTCCTCTGCGTTGGGCCGGAAGTGCATCAGCGTGTCGGCGATGAAGATCGTCTTCCCGCGCATGCCGAGCACGAGCGTGAGGCCGAACGCGAGGCCGCCGGCGGCGGGCACGATCGCATGGCTGATGTCGTCCAGGCAGACCGCGGCGGAACGGGTCAGTCCGGTCACCATGGCGTCGGCATCGCCGGTCGCCACCATGCAGGCGGCGAACACGTTGCGGTCCTGGTTTACCATGCGCTGGCAGTCGCGTTGCAAGAATCCGCGGCGCTGCATTCTGCCATACAGGAACTCGACATACTTCGTGTTGGCACCGGAGAGCCGCGCGTTGTGGATCTCGATCCCCTCCACGATGCCAAGACCGAGGCTGGCCATTGTCGCCTTCACGCGATCCTCGCGGCCGATCAGCACCGGCCTGCCATAACCGGCATTGCGATAGGCGACGGCGGCGCGCACCACCTTCTCCTCCTCGCCTTCCGCGAACACCACACGGCTCGGGTTGGTGCGCACGCTTTCCATGATCGCGTCGAGCGCGCCGGCGGTCGGATCCAACCGCCCCGACAGGTCGCGCGCATAGCGCCGCAGATCGATCAGCGGGCGTCGCGCGACACCGCTCTCCATCGCCGCGCGTGCCACCGCGGGGGGCACCCAGGAGATCAGGCGCGGATCGAACGCGTTCGGAATGATGTAGTCCGGACCGAAGGTCAGCCTCCGTCCGGCCGATGCGGAATGCACCTCGTCCGGCACGTCCTCGCGCGCCAGATTGGCCAGCGCCTCGGCCGCGGCGATCTTCATCGCCTCGTTGATCGTGCTGGCCCGCACATCGAGCGCGCCGCGAAAGATGTAGGGAAATCCCAGAACGTTGTTGACCTGATTGGGATAGTCGCTGCGGCCGGTGGCGATGATCGCGTGCGGACTGGCCTCGCGCGCCTCCTCGGGGGTGATCTCGGGATCGGGGTTCGCCATCGCGAAGATGATCGGCTTGTCCGCCATGCGGCTGACCATGTCCTTGGTCACCGCACCCTTCACCGACAATCCGAAGAACACATCGGCCCCGTCCAGCGCGTCGGTCAGCGTACGTGCCTTGGTGGCGGCCGCGTGCCCCGACTTCCACTGATTCATGCCATCGGTACGACCCTGGTAGACCACGCCCTTGGTGTCGCACAGCACGACATGCTCCGGCCGCATGCCCATCGCCTTCAGCAGCTCGACGCACGCGATGCCGGCCGCGCCGGCGCCATTCACCACGAGCTTCGTGTCACGCAGATCGCGGCCGGTGAGATGGCAGGCATTGATCAGTCCCGCGGCGGCGACGATGGCGGTGCCGTGCTGGTCGTCGTGGAACACCGGGATGTCCATCAGTTCGCGCAGTCGCTGCTCGATCACAAAGCATTCCGGCGCCTTGATGTCCTCAAGATTGATTCCGCCAAAGCCGGCGAGGAAACGCACGGCGTTCACCACGTCATCGACATTCTCCGAGTCGATCTCCAGGTCGATCCCATCGATGTCGGCGAAACGCTTGAACAGCGCGATCTTGCCCTCCATCACTGGCTTGGATGCCACGGCGCCGAGATTGCCCAGCCCCAGCACGGCGGTGCCGTTCGATACCACCGCGACCATGTTGCCCTTCGCCGTGTAGTCGTAGGCCAGCGCCGCGTCGCGCTGGATGTGCAGGCACGGCTCGGCGACTCCTGGCGAGTAGGCGAGCGAGAGATCGCGCGCGGTGGTGATCGGCTTGGAGATGCGCGTCTCCAGCTTGCCGGGTCGCCCCGACGCATGCAGGGCCAGCGCTTCTTCCGCCGATATGCGCGCGGTGCGCGTGTCGATGCTGCCGTCTGCCATGGCTGTTTCCCCTGTAGCAACTCTGTCTCGCTGGCAGTCATCATGCAGGCCACGGGCGCGTGATGGAAGCTGGTTGCTCGAATCACCGAGTCGGCGCATCACGTTACCCGCTGAAAACCAGTTTCGAAGAAACCGGGAGAACGTCATGGCATTGCACACCACGGCCGCTGCCGGGGCGCAGCTTGACCCGTTGGAACACGAGACCATCCGGCGAGTTGCCTGGCGCCTGATTCCGGTGCTCATGCTGGGCTACTTCTGCGCCTACCTCGATCGCGTGAATGTCGGCTTCGCCAAACTGACGATGCAGCACGCGCTCAATTTCTCGGAGGCCGTGTTCGGATTTGGCGCCGGCGTGTTTTTCATCGGCTACTTTCTTGCGGAAATTCCCAGCAACCTGGTGCTGAACCGCGTCGGCGCGCGCAAATGGATTGCCCGGATCCTGCTCACCTGGGGCATTGTTTCCGGTCTTACCGCCTTCGTCTGGAACGACTGGAGCTTCTATGGTGTCCGCTTCCTGCTCGGCCTCGCCGAAGCCGGCTTCTATCCGGGGATCGTGCTGTACCTGACCTGGTGGTTCCCGTCCTATTACCGCTCGCGCATGATGGGGATCTTTCAGTCTGCCAGTGTGATCTCACTGATCGTTGGGCCTCCGGTGTCGGCGTATTTGTTGACGATCGACGGGTGGCTCGGCCTGCAAGGCTGGCAGTGGCTGTTCGTGATCGAGGCGGTGCCACCCATCATCATGGCCGTCGTCACCTGGGTGATGCTGACCGATCGTCCGATGGATGCGCAATGGCTGAGGCCCGAACAGCGGAATTGGCTACAGCAGCGTCTCGACGCAGAGCAGTCGCAGCGCGAGTCGGTGCACCGCTTCGAACTCGGCGAGACCATGAGCAATCCTCGCGTCTGGCTGCTGACATTGGTGTACTTCGGTCAGAACGTGTCGGGTTACGGCCTGCTGTTCTTCCTGCCGACCATCGTCAAGTCGTTTGGGGTCTCGACGATCATGAACGGCGTGGTGAGCGCCATTCCGTTCGTGTTCGCTGCCGTGGCGATGATCTATTGGAGCCTCCGTTCCGACCGGTCCGGCGCACGCACGATGTATGTCGCGTCAGCCTGCCTGCTGTCTGGGGCCGGACTGATAGCCTGCGTCTTCATCGGGCCTGAACATCCGATCTGGATGATGGTTGTGCTGATCCTGGGGATCATGGGCCAATACACCATCGCGCCGACCTTCTGGCCGCTGCCAACGGCCATGCTGTCGGGTGTCGCAGCGGCCGGCGGCATCGCTCTCATCAACGCCGTCGGCAATCTTGGCGGCTTTCTGGGGCCTTACATGTTCGGGCTGATCAAGGACGCGACGGGCGGCAGTGATCTGATTGCGCTGATGGCGATCGGCGCCGCACCGGTGATCTCAGCAGTTATTCTGGTCACTTTGGGGCACGACAGCCGGCTCGAGCGCATTCCGTCCAAGGCCGCAGCGGCAGAATAGCGGGCACGCCCGCTCCCGCTGTCCGCTTTTGGAATCGCGGGCGCGCGGGGTAAACCACAGCGATGGCTGCATCCTCCCGTTCGCTGAATGCCGCCGGCGCCACGCCCGCCATGGCGCAATGGTTTGCTGCCAAGGAGGCGCATCCGGACGCACTTGTGTTCTTTCGCATGGGCGACTTCTACGAGCTGTTCTTCGCCGATGCGGAAGCCGCCGCCGCCGCGCTCGACATCGCACTGACCCAGCGAGGCGAGCATGACGGTCGCCCGATCCCGATGTGCGGTGTGCCGCAGCACGCGGCAGAGGCGTACCTAGCCCGCCTGATCCGCCGTGGTTTCCGCGTCGCGGTGACCGAGCAGATGGAGGATCCGAAGTCCCGCACCAGCAAGGCGCCGATCCGCCGCGAAGTGGTACGTCTCGTCACCCCCGGCACGATCACCGAGGAAGCGCTGTTGGAAGCCGGCAAGGCAAATCTGCTGCTCGGGCTGGCGCAGGACCGCGACGGCATTGGCGCCGCATGGCTCGATGTGTCCACCGGGCTGTTCGAAACCGCCGCGGTGGCAGAGTTGCAAGGGCAAGGCCTGCTCGGGCGGCTGGAACCAGCCGAGATCCTGGCGCCGGCTGGGTTGGCGCTCGGCGAGTGGGCCGACAAACGCGCGCCCGATGTCACGCCATCGCCGCCGCTGGTGGCGCGGCGACGGCTGGCCGAGACCTTCGGGGTCGCCAGCGTCGAGGCATTCGGAAGCTTCACGGATGCTGAGGCCGTCGCGGCGCTAATGGCAGTGGACTATGTGCGCGCCACGCAGGCTGGCACGCTGCCGCGACTCGCTCGGCCAGCGCCGCAAGGCATTACCGGGCTATTGGCGATGGATGCGGCGACGCGCGCCAGCCTTGAGATACACCGGGCGCGCGATGGTGGCACACAGCACTCCTTGCTCGGGACGGTGCAGCGGACGCTGACCCCGGCGGGCGCACGACTGCTGGCGGGATGGCTGGCCGCGCCACTCAGCGATCCAGCGGCGATCGCGGCGCGGCAGGATGCGTGGGCGTGGATGCTGGGAGAGCGCGAGGCTGCCGAACGCCTGCGGGCTGCTTTGCGGACTGCGCCCGATATTGCGCGGGCGCTCGGGCGATTGTCGGTGGGACGAGGCGGCCCCCGGGATCTCGCCGCGATACGCGACGGCCTGCGCGCCGCGCGCGGGGCGATGGCGGCTCTGAATGCGACTCCCCCTCCCCTTGCGGGAGGGGGCCGGGGGGAGGGGGAGTTTCTGGCTTTTGCTTCGTTACCTCGCCTGCTGCAATCGGCTTGCACCGCCTTGCGCGTCGATCCAGCACTCGAACAGATGCTGACCGCGGCGCTCGCCGATCCGGCGCCGCACCGCCTGGACGACGGCAATGCCATCCTGCGCGGGTTCGACGCCGAACTCGACGCCGAACGGGCCCTCCGCGACGACAGTCGCCGCGTGCTGGCGACCCTCCAGCTCGACTGCGCGCAGCGCTACGGCGTTGCCAGCCTGAAGATCCGCCATCACGCGCAGCTCGGTTACGTTCTTGAGGTCCCGGCCGCGGCCGTCGAGAAACTGCGCGGATTTCCGGAGCTGACGCTCCGCCAGGGCATGGCCAACGGCGCGCGCTTCACCATGCCTGAGCTCTCCGATCTCGACCGCCGCATTTCGGAGGCCGGTGAACGCGCCGCCGCGCGCGAACGTGCCATGTTCGCAGAACTGGTGCGGACGGCACTTGCGCACGCCGACGCCCTCGCTACCTGCGCCGACGCGCTCGCCCTGCTCGACGCCATCCAGTCCGCGGCAGCGCTTGCGGAGTCAGGCACCTGGTGCCGCCCGCTGGTTACCGAGGACGATGAATTCCTGGTCCGCGCCGGCCGCCATCCGGTGGTGGAGGCGGCGCTCGCGGGACACGCACAGTTTGTGCCGAACGACTGCGACCTCTCGCCCGACCAGCGCGTGCTGCTGCTCACCGGACCCAACATGGCCGGTAAGTCAACGTTTCTCAGGCAGAACGCGCTGATCGTCGTCCTCGCCCAGGCCGGCATGCCGGTGGCGGCCGAAGCCGCGACGATCGGCGTGGTCGATCGCCTGTTCTCCCGCGTCGGCGCCGCCGATGATCTGGCGCGCGGGCGCTCCACCTTCATGGTGGAGATGACCGAGACAGCCGCCATCCTGCACCAGGCTGGCCCGCGATCGCTGGTCGTGGTGGACGAAATCGGCCGCGGCACCGCCACGTTGGATGGCCTCGCGATCGCCTGGGCTGTGCTGGAGGCACTGCATTCGGCGATCCGCTGCCGCACAATTTTCGCCACACATTTCCATGAACTTGCCGAACTGGCGGACCGGCTGCCGCGATTGAAGCCGCACACCATGCGGGTGAAGGAATGGAAGGGGACCGTGGTTTTCCTGCACGAAGTGGCTGCCGGTGCCGCCGGACGCTCCTGGGGCGTGCATGTCGCCGAACTCGCGGGTGTGCCGGCGCCTGTGGTGCGGCGCGCCGCCTCGCTGTTGGCATCGCTGGAGAAGCATGGTGGCCCGCTGGGGGCGGCCGGCGCGCCGCTCACCGCCCTGCCGCTGTTCGCCGCCTCGCCACCGGAAACCACACCCGAAGCGGATCCGCTGGCCGAGGCAATCGCCGGCCTGGAACCGGATCGGATGACGCCACGCGATGCGCTCGACGCTTTGTATCGTCTGAAAGCACTACTGGCAGTTCCCGACACGGCCGCGACCTAGTACGCTGCCGCCGATGCTGACCCCAGTTGCCCAGCCAAAGTCGCCCGAGGCGTCGATCTCCACCCTTTCCGCCGCGCTCGCGGCGCTGGCCGAGGACGGCGCGCCTGTATCCCGCGATGCCGCGCTCGGGGCGTTTCGCCGCCACCTTGCGCGCATCCAGCAGCATGTGCAGCACGCCTTTGAGCAGGACCAGATCACCGGCCTGCAGGCCGCCCGCTTGCTCGGCAAGTTGACCGACGGATTGATCTCTGCGCTGTACGAGCACGCCACGTCGGACACCGGCTTCGGCGAGCCGGAGCATTTGTCGGTTGCGGGAACCGGTGGCTACGGCCGCGGCGTGCTCGCACCGTTCAGCGACATCGACCTGTTGTTTTTGACCGCCGAGGAGGCGTCGCGGCAGACGCTGCAGGTGGTCGAGTACATGCTGTATTTCCTGTGGGACCTTGGCGTGAAGGTGGGCCACGCCACCCGCTCGATCGAAGACTGCCTGGTCGAGGGTGCCAAGGACACCACGATCCGTACCGCGCTGCTCGACTCGCGGCACATTGCCGGCGATGCGAAACTGTTCGCCGATTTTCACGCCCGCTTCCGCGCTGCCTGCAAGGAGGCGGGTGTCGCCGAGTACATCGCCGCCAAGCAGGCAGAACGCGATGTTCGCCACCGCCGCTATGGCGACAGCCCGTTTGTCGTCGAGCCGAATGTGAAGGAAGGCCGTGGCGGGCTGCGCGACCTGCAGACGCTCTACTGGATCGCGCGCTACGTCTACGACACCCAGACGATGGGCGAACTCGCCGACATTGGCGATGTGCTGTCACCGTCGGAGGCGAAACATGGCCGACGCGCCTGGGAGTTTCTCTGGACGGTACGGTTTCATCTGCACTACGTCGCCGGCCGCGCCGAGGAGCGGCTGACATTCGATCTCCAGCCGGTCGTCGGCGCGCGGATGGGTTACACGCGCCACGGTCGGCAGGACGGGGTCGAACGTTTCATGCGCCACTATTTCCTGACCGCGCGCGAGGTCGCCCGCCTGACGCGCATTCTGGAGCCGGGCATCCTCCGCGAGGCGCTTGGCCCGCCGGCGGTCGCGGCGGAGACCGACCCGGCGCTGCTGAAGTGTGGCTTTGTCCTGGCCGAGGGGCGTCTGATGGCGGTTCCCGGTCGCGATTTCGATCGTGAGCCGCTGCAGATGCTGCGCATCCTGCAGGTGGCGCGCGACCGCAATCTGGAACTGCATCCACTGGCAATTCGTTCGCTGATCCAGAACGAGCGCCGCGCCGTGGAACTGCGCAGCGATCCCAAGGCGGCGGCGCTGTTCATGGACCTGATGTGCGGCAAGGAACCGGACCACCATCGTGGCAGCCAGCATCCGGATGGCGCACGCTGGCTGTCGATCCTGAACGAGACCGGTTTTCTCGGCCGCTTCATTCCCGACTGGGCGCGCATCGTCGGCCAGATGCAGTTCGACACGTATCATGTGTTCACTGTCGATGAGCACACGATCGAGGCGATCCGCGTTCTGAACACGCTGGAACGCGGCGAACTCGCGGAGGTGGCTCCGGTCGCGACCGGCCTGTTCGATCACCTGCAATCGCGACGTGCGCTCTATCTGGCGATGCTGCTGCACGACATCGCCAAGGGCCGCGGCGGCGATCATTCCGAGATCGGCGCCGAGATCGCGTTGAAGGTGGGGCCTGAACTCGGCCTGTCGGCGGAAGAGACCGAGACGGTGTCGTGGCTGGTTCTGCACCACCTTTTGCTGTCCGCGATTGCCTTCAAGCGCGACATCGACGATCCGAAAACCATCCTCGATGTCGCAGATACGATCCAGTCGCCCGAGCGGCTGCGTCTGTTGCTGATCCTGACTGTCGCCGACATGCGCGCCGTGTCGCCCAAGGTGTGGAACGGTTGGAAGGCCACGCTATTGCGCGAGCTCTATGGTCGTGTCGCGGAGGTGCTGGCTGGTGGGCTGTCCACCACCGAGCGGGACGTGCGGGTCGAACGCGCGCGCCACGCCGCTGCGGCGCTGCTGTCCGACTGGTCGAAGGAGGACATCGAAAGGTTCACTTCACTTGGCTACCCCGGCTACTGGCTGGCGTTCGACCCCGAGACCCATGCTCGTCACGCAAGGCTGGTGCGCGATGCAGAGGCCCGACAGGCTCCGCTGACTGTTGACACGCAACCGCTGCCGGCTCGGGCGGTGACCGAGGTTACCGTCTACTGTGCTGATCACGCAGGGTTGTTCAGTCGAATCTCGGGCGCATTGGCGGTAGCGGGGGCGTCGATCGTCGATGCGCGGATTCATACACTGACCAACGGCATGGCGCTCGACACCTTCTGGATCCAGGACGCTGCCGGCGGCACGTTCGATGCGCCGCACCGGCTGGCGCGGCTGGCGGTGTTGATCGAGCAGGCACTGTCCGGCCGCATCCGCCTGAGCACTGAAATCCGCAAAATGTCGAAGGTGCTGCTGGGACGGCGGATGCGGGCGATCCACGTGCCGCCGCGCGTAGTGATCGACAATTACGCCTCGAACACGCACACAGTGCTTGAGGTGAACGGCCGCGACCGGCCTGGCCTGCTGCACGATGTCACCGCTGCGATCAGCGACCAGGGGCTGCAGATCGCCTCGGCGCATGTCACCACATATGGTGTGCGCGCTGTGGACGTGTTCTACGTGAAGGACGTGTTCGGCCTGAAGGTCGACAACGAACGGAAACTCGCCGCCCTGCGCGATGCACTGCTACAGGCGCTGGCCAACCCGGACGAGGCGGCGCCAGTGGAGGCGGTTCCGGCCAGGAAGCGCCGCCGAGCCGCCGCCGGATGAGCTTTTGGTAATCTGCTGCCCGAACTTGAAATACTTGCCGAACAGACGAGTCTGATACAGCACGGCAATGGTGAAGGCTATGATTGCCGGCGGACTGGAAAGATGCTTACCGTTCTGTCATAGCCGACCAAACAAAGTGGAGAACTGATCATGCGGCTACTATCAAGTACGGCGTTCGCTGCGGCGCTGCTCGGCTCAACGCTTGCGGCGCCAGCGTTTGCTGCTTCTCCGGATACGACGGGCTGCCCCCCGGGGTTGCACCGCGCGGAGGCGGAAGGCGGCGGTGTCGGCTCGGTGAACGCGGCGACTCGCAAGGCTGAGGGGGAAGGCGGCGGCGTCGGCTCGGTGAACGCGGCGACCCGCAAGGCTGAGGGGGAAGGCGGCGGCGTCGGATCGGTCAATGCAGCAACCCGCAAGGCGGAAGCCGAAGCATCGCCGACCGCCTGCATCAAGTAAGCGTATCGCCGATTGGCTGAAGTCCGAACCCGGCTGGTGATACAAACGCCAGCCGGGTTCGTCCGTTATGAGCCGGTGCCTCCCATCGACAGCGACACCCAGCGAGCACCGCTCCTGCCCTGAACCAATACGGCGAGGAACGGGCGCCGTTGCTGGTGCGCCGTCTGCACGGCGTGTCGCACGTCGTCTGGCGTGGCCACAGGATTCCCTTGCGCGGCCGTAATCACGTCGCCGGCGACGATGCCGAGGTCTCGCGCCTCGCAGTCGGCCTCCACCGAGGCGACCAGCACGCCGCTCACCTTGGCGTCGATACCGAACTGCTTGCGGGCCGCGTCGGTGAGCGTCGCAAGCCGTACGCCGGGATCGGGCATCTTCTGGATCATCGCCTCGACCATCTGCGCGCTCATCACACCGCCGCCTGGCATGTAGTTCGGCCACTGGTCGACGGTTGCGGTGACGGGTTGCTCTTTGCCATCCCGCCAGACCGTCAACTGCGCCTGCTGTCCGACCGGAATTTGCACGATCGTGCGCATAAAGGCTCTGGGGTCTTCGGGCTTGGCACCATTGATCGCCATCAGAATATCGCCTGGCCGCAGCCCCGCCGTGCTCGCCGGTCCGCCCGCGTCGACCGCGGAGATGATCGAGCCCTTCTCGCCGCGCAGGTCCAACGCCTCCGCGAGTTCGGTCGTCACGTCCTGAAGCGTGAGGCCAAGCCAACCAGGCTTGGGATGGCTGGGATCGAGCAGGCGGTCGACCACGAACTTCGATGTATTTGCCGGAATGGCAAAGCCGATACCGATGAATCCGCCGCTCTGCTCAGGGTTGTAGAGCGCGGTATCAACGCCAATCACCTGGCCATCGAGATCGACCATGGGGCCGCCGGAGTTGCCATGATTGATGGCCGAATCGGTCTGGATATAGTCGTCGAATGGCGTGTCCTGAATATCCCGGTTGAGCGCGCTGACAATCCCTGACGACACGGACATGCCGAGGCCAAGGGGGTTGCCGATTGTCAGTACGGGGTCACCGACGTGCAGGTTCCTGCTGTCACCCCACTGCTGCGCGGGCAGCGGTCGACCGGCATCCACCTTCACCACCGCAAGGTCGGCCATCGCGGCAACCGCCAGCAGCTTGCCTGGGACGCGATCGCCATTCTCGAAAAGTACCTTGATGTCGATGGCACCGTCGATGACGTGCTTATTGGTGACGATGATCCCGCTTGGATCGATGATGAAGCCGGAGCCATAGGTCTTCACCCGACGCGGTGAGTCGCCCTCCTTTTCCGGCTGCTTCACCTTCCAGGTCGAGATGTTGACGACCGCCGGCATGGCCTTTTGCGCCACGGCGGCATCGCTGCTCTCCATGACGCGCGCGGCGACCTGACCGGTCGCGAACGGTGTGGTCATGAGTGCGACAAAGGCCAGGGTCAGGATGCGGTTCATTGTGCCTCCCATCTTGTCCAATCATACCACACCAAAAATGGTAGCCAAATCCATTGAGGCACGCTGTAAGTTCGGCAATCCGTCCGTCAATCACACTCACCTTGCGCGGCTGCCACTGCGCCAGGGCAGTGGCAGCAAGGCCGGCACCTCGTCACGATATCGGCAATAGGCGACGCCGAACTGTTGCGCGAGAAAGCGTTCCTCGATGCTGATCTTGCGCAGGAGTGCGGCGGTGATCAGTGCCAGCGCGATCAGCCCGCGCCATTCGGCCAGGGCGATCGCCGAGCCGAGCACCGCCAGCAGCAGGCCGGTGTATATCGGGTGCCGCACCCGACGATATGGCCCCGAGCGGATCAGCTCATGGTCCCGCTTCAGCGTCACCATGCTGCTCCAGTTGCGGCCAAGCCAGGTCCGGGCTGCGACGCTGACTGCCAACCCCAATGCAACGAGCACAAAGCCCAGCCAGAACCAGCCGGCGGTGCGCGGCAAAAAACGCGCGGCGAGCCATGC
>Ga0210395_10001275_pt1 | contig 19576 bp, 32 predicted proteins | sample IncBWH4OmetaG_FD_150861 | JGI IMG/M metagenome (GOLD analysis project Ga0210395, IMG submission 150861) | Forest soil microbial communities from Barre Woods Harvard Forest LTER site, Petersham, Massachusetts, United States - Inc-BW-H-4-O ...
CCATCGTAGCCATCACTGAGGTTCGACGTGAGAACCCATTGCCAACGATTGTTTGGTCAACTCAAAAGGCGGATGCTTATGACGTGAGATTGCTATTACGCGATAGAAACGCTCACCAACATTGGGAGGACGGCCGGCGTATCCCGGTGTGCGACTTGCGATGCGGTGAGAGCTATCTCTATGACCTGAGGCGAGATTATTGTGGGCTCCTCGACCAGCCGTATCACTGCCTGCTTTTTCATCTGTCGCGTGAAGCGTTGAACGCGATCGCTGACGACGTGAGCGCGACACGTATTGGCGGTTTGAACCATAGGCCCGGGTCCGGGATCGAGGACGCCACGATTTTCAGGCTCGGGAGCTCACTCCTACCGGCGCTCAGCCGTCCCGATAAAGCTAACCAGTTATTTGTCGACCACGTCACACTGGCGATCGGGATACACGTCGCTCAGACCTATGGAGGCATGCGACCGGTATCGCGGATTGCCGCCGGTAGGCTCGCGCCATGGCAGGAGCGACGCGCGAAGGAGATTATCAGTGCTAACCTTGGTGGTGTGCCGCTCGCGGATGTAGCGCGGGAGTGCCGCCTGTCGACAAGTCATTTCCATCGCGCGTTCCATCGCACTGTTGGAATGGCGCCGCACAAATGGCTATTGTCGCGTCGCATCGAGGTTGCCAAGGAGAAGCTGCGCGATGGCCGATCATCGCTATCGGCTGTGGCCTTGGCGTGCGGCTTCAGCGATCAGAGCCACCTCACGCGAGTCTTCAGCGGATTGGTTGGCATAAGTCCGGGCGCATGGCGTCGGGCGCTTGACGAATAGCGAGCAGGGACAGTCGTAGATTTCGTCGGTTTACCGGCCTAATTGGCACGAAACTGACATGCCCAAGTAGTCGCGGCATGTCCGTTCATGGGGGTAGAGCCGACCTCGCACGGACCGCCCAATTTGGTTGCGAATGACCCTCAACCGACGTCTAGTCGTTGTGGCATGATAGTGAGCCTCAGGCGATGAGATTCAACAGCCGCGCCGCTGTGCGGCCGAGGATGTCGGCTTTGTGGTCGTCGGAGAGTGAGTCCGATGCGAAAATATGGTCCACCGGGTGCAGCTCAAATGGATAGGGATTGTCGCTGCCGAGCACGACCTGACCGACCCCGACCTGGGTCACCAGGTGCCGGATCGCCTCGGGTGTGAAAACCACCGAATCGAAATAAATCTGTTTGAGGTAATCCGAAGGCTGCTTCTTGAGCTGGATCTCAGGATTGCAGCTCTTTGGACTGGCAAGACAGCCATGGTCCGAACGATCGGCGTAGGTCGGCAGGTAACCGCCGCCATGGGCGGCGATCACCTTAAGCTTCGCCGCGCGCTTGAATGGCTCTCATCTCCGCGCGTGCTTCGCGCTCGCGTCGGCACTCCTCGAATGCACCGTCGGGTATCTCGGGCAGAAGGTCGTTCCAATCGGCCTTGAAGCCGGCGCGCGCTTCCTCGAAGCTGATCGCCGTTCCGTAGCGATGCTGCCCTGGATGCAGGCCCGGGTAGAAGCCGCAAGACCAATGCCATGGATCAACGTCGACCGGAACGCCGGCGCGCTCGCCGATCTTGCCCACGTGCACGTCGCCGTAATAGACGTGCCAGGTAACCTGGTGCGGATTGTCGGAGCGGCGGCGGGTGAGACTGGGCATCCCCCATGATTCCGCCGATCGGGCGCAGAGGGAAGCCGCTACGGATTGGGCATGTGGATGGATAAGCTACTGTGCGTCGTAGTGGAACAAGACCGTTGCTGCCATGTCTCGCACGTGCGAACCACACTTCGTGCGCAATGTAAGCCTCAAATTCTGTTGTGACGTGAGTCGGGGGATTCTTGTCACTCGTCGGGGGACGAAACCGATGCAGATTTTGATCGCTATTGTTGCGATTTGGTTCGGACTGAACCTCGCAATTTTCGCATTCATCCTATGGCAGCGCTCACCGCACTTTCGGCATCGGGTGTCACGCCTAACCTTGGGAGTGTTCGCGCCCAAGGAAACCTCGGCCCATCACCGACATTGGACAGTATAAACGGCTTAGCGATAGCGACCTGAGCGAGATTGAAGCCGGGCTTGTGCGACTACAATACACGGCGGATTCCAAGCGCAACCGGAATACTGCACGCCCGAAATCGCCCGGGAGGCCTCGCAAAAAGGGGCCCGTCATTCGCGACGGGCGCCAAGTCTAGGGAGGTTGCCGTGATGACGGCATTACAACGTTAGGCCGATTCGCTCGCTGGAAGATGTGCCCCAATTCACACAATGGAGGGTAAGGTTTTTCGGCGTGAAGGGCTGAGCTAAAGCGCGACGTCATACAGGCGCTGTAGGCGCTTCGTGATGATTTCGAAGAAGCCCTGTAATTCGGCCTTGTTGCGGACCGGTCCGGCAGCGGCGCCGAACATAAGCATCGCATTCCAAGGGATGCCATAGACGGTCACATTGATCCCGCGCTCGGGACAGCCCTCTACTTTCCTCAAGTCCTCAAGGATCATCGCAGCCAACTCTTCGGCTGTTTTAATCTGCTTTCGTAGATTCTCGGGCTCCATTGTTTGGCCCTCGCGGCGCTACTTGCCCTTCTTCTTCGGCGTTCCGGCAGCCTCTCGCTCTAGCCGCTTGGCTTTGAGCCGCTCCCGGTTGGCAGAAAATGCCCTCTGCGCGATCTCGTGCTCAGTCATTTCCTTTCCGGCCTCGACTTGGCGAAATGCCTTACGCTTCGCGCTCCTCTTTGGTGATCGGCTTGGTTTGCTGACCGCTCGGAGTTTTTGTCATTGCTTCGCCTTCAGCCGCGTTATCGATCAGACGGCAAATTGCCAATCGCAATCTCGTCCAGCCCCGCTGTTGTAACCGTCGGGACCTCGTCCTTCATTTCGATATAACCCAGATCGATCAGGGTTTGCAGATCATTCGGGGCGATCGGGCTGAACTTCAGGCGCTTCCCTATGATGTCCCGAAGGACCCAGCGCAGGCGGATGGCATTGTCCAATCCGAGGCTCGCCAGACCCGTTTTCGCTTCGCTCATTTCTTCGCCTTGAGCCCAGCCTCAAGCACCAGCCGCTCCGCTCTGAGGCGTTTGTGGTTCGCCTGGAACTCTCGCTCGGCTTGACTGTCCGATATCGTCTGCCTCGACGCCAACGGATTGAGGGCCCTTCGATCGGCTTCGTCCGCGACCTGTTGCTCGACGGATCGCTTCCGTTTGATCATTTGCATTTTACCTTCAGCCCTCGTGAGGCCTTTTGGTAAACCCCAAGACAATTACTTGCAGCCGTATCTCGAGTTGATTGCCAAATTGAACACCGTAACCCGTTCTTAATCGGTCGGGATCATCTTCGTCTGTGACCTTTGCTTGGTCACGCGTGTCGCTGACCTCAACCCCAGCGGCGGCTTTTTATCATACCTGCCATGAACGCACGGCGTGCATCGCACAACCCGGAACTCTTGCTCTTGGTGGGGCGTATTCAAATCATCGAAAACTACGCGGAGACGCGCGATGGGGATTGCAATCGAAGTGAACGTTGCACTCTGGATTATGATCGGCTGCGGAATAGCAGAGGCCGCACAGCTTCTCGGACATTGAGCTAAGTCAACAACCACGTGGCTGCCCTGAGGGTGAGCCAACCGAAGGCTGAAATCCAGCCGACCATCGCGATGGCGATTGCCGTCACATACCCGATAACGAAAAGCCGCTTCAATATTGTCCCTCTGCTTACCGCTGAGCCGGCTCGCATCAACTCGGTGACGTTGTTCATGGCAACGCTCCTCCGATTGAACTACGCAGATTGGGCCCCCTCGGTTGCAAATCGGTCCAAGGACTTAGTGACGCACCCGCTAATAGGCCGGCTAGCAATAGGCCCAAGGGGCGGCTTTGGTCCGGCGCTATCGCAACGCGTCGGGAAGCGGAAGCTGAATCATCTGAGATGGATTGCTCGGGCTCATAAGTTGCACCATCGCCAGAGCCCTTCGCTCTTCCAACAAGCGCTGATTGACGAACCTCAGTTCAGTCTCGTTCAAACTGGATTTGAGAAGCCCTTCGTATCGTTCGATATTACGTTGGTGGGCATCCACGCGTGCAATTCGTTCGCTCATAAGCAACACTCCAATTAAAAAAATTTAGTGAAAGGTGTCATATACTTAATGGTGTTTTCCTACACTATTTTGACGCCTGTGTTAAGGCCCGGCTGGTCCGAGGAAAGTGGGAATTTACTCTGCATTCGTCGTGCCAGTGTCACGCAGGCGCGGGGCTTCGGTCCCGCGTTCCCCGCTGTAAGGCCTGCGTAAGCCTGCGATTGTAGCATCGCGCAATGCCGGAACTGCTCGACCCAACCCCGGAGCTTGAGGACGATACCCCAACCGACTGCATCCGGTTTCCTACGCGAATCCGGAATGTCTTGGCGGCCGAACGACTAAAAACCGTTGGTGAAATCCGTCAGGCCTCGGACAAGATGCTAATAGCGCTACCAGATCTTGGACGCGGGTCGGTTGCCTACCTTCGCAAGACCCTAGGCCAATCCGTCGCGGACTCGCCCACGCGTTCGCCCTGATCGGCTTGAAAAGACCGCACAAGTTAGACGCTCACCAGCGGCCTTCCTAGAGTCAGGGAGAGGCTAACTCAGCGGCTGGTGCTCAGCCGCTCATCATTTAAGGTTCACCGCTGTTTTGCGGCTCAAACCGGTAAAGCCTGTGTCCGTCTCTTCCTTCAACGACCTTATAGCTCTAAGAGTTCTTTCGACTTCAACATTCGACGTGCTTGGCTGAGTCACACTTTCCGGCGAGACGTCGTCTTGGGGATATGTCGGCCCATTGACGACCCGCCGAGCTTCAACAATCTCCGGAGGTTCGTTGGGGTCCTCCTTGAACCATTTGAATGCACCTTCAGCTGGCGTCGGCGTTTGCTGGGCCTGTATGCCAGATTGCAGCCGAGCGGCGATCTCATGTTTCCATTCTAGATCCTTTGACGCCCGTGCGAGGTCATCCTCGGTGGTGCGCGGTTGACTTGTCTCTCGCAGTGGCATCCCCGATTCCGACACTTTTGCGTTAGTTGTCCACTCGGGGGCGGGTTTGCCTTCGGATGCTATCGGTCTCGATTGTGAAGCAGTGTGGCCGGCTAGCCAGGCCCTGAGTTCGGCGAGGCGTAGCCGCTGCTCTTCGACTATCTCACGTAGGTCTCTGACATCTTTCTCGCGACGGATGGTGAGAATTATCGTGAGCATTTGCGCGATTGCTAATCCGAAAACGGCAACTTCTAGGACACTTACGAGCTCTAGGTTGTTCATTCGACCAATCCCATTTCGTGAAGCGGCAATAAATTGGAGTTCAAATCAGGAGCGCCTATCAATGATCCATCTGCTTCCCACGGAGAACAAACGGGAAGCAGTATTTGTCCAAGTATCTATTCCATATACCAAAATATGGAGATTGACATCTCGGGCTACCACATGGCGGTCGTCGTGTTCTTTTCATTCGCGCGCTGCTCGCGCTCATCCCGGTGCTGACAGTTGCCGTCCCGGAGAAGGTTGCGCTTTACCAAAAGCAGCAATGGTAAGGTCGACGGCCGCCCTTAAATAACATCTTCCTTGTCCACGCCGCGTCGGACGATCTTTTAGTGCGTCGTCGGGCATTCCAGCCACATGTTGGACGCCGCAGACGCAGCGCATCCAGGCGATGGGCGCCGCACGCTGCACAATTCGTGGATCGCTACCAAGGAACATTATTCAATAATCAATCAGAATTTCTGGAACCGGCGTAAGCACGGAGCGATTGATCTGCGTTGTTGAGGAGAACGCAAATGAGAATGAAACTGTTCAGCGCGATGGTAATTCTGTCCGCCTTGTTCGCTGCCCCGGCTCTTGCGCAGGAGTATCGATATTATGGCGGCGCACCGTATCCGTATGGACCGCCGGTCTACTACAGGTCTTACAGCTTGCCTCCAGGAAGCTATCCGCCTCGGGACATCGAGCAATCTTGGAACCAGGCGAACTTCGGCTTCAGTGGCCGAGATCCGTCTCGTGTGGGCGGGGTAAGTCCGAACCTGAAACCTTCGGGCAACTAAAACTCCGCAGCGAACCGGTGCAGCTACCACGCCTTGGTGCCCATTCGCGCCGGCTGAAAATTTGACCGAATGTCGGCACCGCGGGTGCCGCATCCCCATGCCAGCGGCTAACAGTACATGCCAAAAGGCTGAGGCGGTAACGAACCGTCAACTTGATTGCTGTATATTTCAGATATCGCGATAGAGCACCGCGATGCCTTTCTGAAGCACCTCGCGAGAACCCGCCAGTCTCAACCCCGGCGGGTTTTTGTTTGGCCGCTTATTTGTCAGCAACCTTGATCGGCCGTCTGTGTGGACTTGGCCCCTTGAGCCTGCTGAGCGGCGGGCGGCTGTCCCTGCTGCTGCCTTTGAGCATCTTGCGAGGACATGGCCTTATCTCCTGCGGCGGAGTTCATCGCAGCAGTCGGCGGGTGCGATTTATCGTTGGCCGGTGCGGTGCCAATCGTCTGCCCGCTAGCGCCTGACGTGGGCCCAGAGCCTGCGTCCTTGCCACCAGTGTTGCACGGACCGGCATGAGCGGTACCGACACTCAAAACAACTGCAGTAAGGGCTGCGAAGACGACTTGATTTCTCATTATGCCTCTCCTTGGTTCCCATCCTTCGAAGGGGAGCGTTTTGCGGCAGCCCTTGAGGATTTACGAGAACGGAGATGCGAAGTGCAGGTTCCTGCGGTTCCGAGGACCCGGCGAGGATTCGTTTGCAAACGTTATCGCTCTTGCGAACCCCGGAGCGGGCTTCCTAGAGTCATGGAGCGCGCAAGACCACTGGGAGCTTGCGGCACCCGCCTTGTGTGCAAGTGTGCACAGACCAACGAGTGATCTCGGGTTAGATCAGATCGTTGCACGTAACCGAATGTTTTTTTTCGATCCGCCCGGCCGGTCGTGCCGGGCTTTTTCGTTTGAAGAACTCGCATTGCGCTCGTCGCTTTTTTTTCGGGTCGCTGACGCCCCCGCCGTCGCGGCCTGCACGGTCGGCAAGCCATCTATCCCCCAGCCAGGCCCGGCCGTGCTTTGGGGTTTTACGTGACGTTTTCGGCCGATTAACAGTTTTGAACCTATCGGTCCGCCCGGCGACCAATTTTGTTAGGTCGGGATTTTGGAGGGATGACATGTCCCAAGCACCGGATTTCAGGGTATGGGCCGCTCGTCTAGCGAGCAAGGCCGACAAGGAGCCTGACCCCTGCGAATCCCAGCGCCTCATGAGCATCGTTGAGTACTGGAAACGGCTCGCTGATTTGGACGACTGGGAGCGCGACGGCTTCCGCCCAGCTAAATCGCCCCACCGCCTTTCCTAGAGTCGTGACGGGCTCATGCGAGCCGTCAAAGCCCTGATCGGGGATGCAAGGATGATCTTCAGACATCCGCGGAGCGTATGGAGTTCCGCTCAGATCAAGCTAGTGCGGCCCATCGCTTGCATCAAACCAATCGCGCCCAGCCTTGCATCACCTTTTGGTGGGCGTGGACCGCGCCGGCCCCAATCACCATGCCTAGCGGGGCCGGCGCACCGCCGCGGTCAGGCTGGCTCGCACCTTGCATAGACTTATTGGGGCTTGGATACAGCTCGGTGCTGCGATCCCGGTAATGCGGGGCCGGGCCGACGCCCACCTCCGTTTCCTCCAATTACTCGCCCGGCGCCACCTGAGCGCCGAGCACTTTGGATCGACCGCCGGAAGGCTGACGATGAACTTTCTCGATAGCGCGCTTTCATTGATAACACTGGCGTCGTTATTTATTATCGGGCCTGCTGTCGGCTATGCGGTGGTGTCTTGCTTTAACTGGCAGAATTGGCCGGTGCCGATCCAGCATCTCGTCCTCGGCATTTGCACGATGGTTGCAGTGTCGGCGATGATCTTGGCCTATGGGATTCTGTGGGAGCGAAGACCTACGTCGGCTGCTTGGTACGGGTGGATTCAGGAATTGCCGCCCGCGGGCAAGCTTCGCCAGACCGGACCGGTGGAAATTCGACAACCTCCGAAAAAGTAAAGCAGAAGGCGCCGCAAGTCGCACGCATCTGTCGGGTTGGCCGCTCTGCGGTTCATCGTCGTGCTCCGCGCATAGGAACTTCCGATCTCAACGGAGATTGCCGTTGCAAGGTTACGGAGAATGCCATGTGCCAGCATCTGACCCGCGTACGACTGAGCCGAAACGTCTTTGGCGCACTGTTTGCGATGATCGCTTTTACGGCGGCGCTGTTTTCCGCCGCGCATCATTTCGCTGGGTACGCGCATCATTTCGCTGGGTAAAAGACGACTCCACAGAGCGATTACGCGAACCCAGCCGATCTAGGCTACTATTTTGACCGCCTTTGGAGGCAAAGATGACAACCAATGGAAACGAACCTCGGTCAGTTCTGGACAAGGCTACGGAAGCGGTGCTCGACGTGACCGAAGCCGTTCAGACGACAACTGACAGTATCGCGGGGGCTATCGAGGATAGTCGGCGACCTGGTGGTATGCTCAATCAGCTCGCCCGGTTGACCCGTAAGGCACCTCTGGGCGCACTAGCTATCGCTTTTCTGGCTGGGGTCATGTTTGCGCGCCGGCGGTGATGCAATGGAAAATCCAGTGGATCGCGGGTCGACGTCAGGGCAATTCGCCTCGGCCCAGGGCATTCCTTACGATCTTGTTTTGGCATTGAGCGCCAAACACGCCGACGGTTACTAGAGGTCCTCCGTAAGTCAGCCAGAGTGTCCAAGATGTCCGCCCCTCTTATCGTTTCAATTCCCCATCGCCTCGGTCGTGAAGAGGCTAAGCGACGCCTCAGGGCCGGCTTGACGCGCGCGGCCGCCAGCATACCGATACTTCAAGTCGATGAGGAAAGATGGGAAGGTGATCGCATGTTTTTTCGCGTGCGCGCGCTGGGACAGGCAGCGTCCGGTCGTCTGGATGTTGCGGAGGATCATGCCCGGCTGGAGGTCACGCTACCGTGGCTATTGCAGCGTTTCGCCAAAGCAGCGCAGGTCGCGATCAGAAATCGTGGCAATCTGCTGCTGACCAAGCGGAGCTGAGTAACGACGGTATACGGCACCACAGTGTTAGAACAATCATCCTTGCGTTTGCCGTTTTCGCTAGTCTCGGAGGAAGGATGGTTTACAATTATCGCGGATCGGTTCGCGTGCAGCCACCTTATGCTTTCCGAAAAGTCGCTGGATCACCCGCACATCATTCCGCGCAGCCGCCGCAATAAGCCCGGGTTCAACGCCCGGGCTTTTCTGGAATACGCGAATGATCGATCAGGCCGCTGGCTTGAACAACTTCGACGCATTGGCCTTGATCGGCTCGGCGGTCTCAGCCGCGACCTTCTGGGACAGTTCGGCAAGTTCCTTGCTGTAGGCGGTAAGCGCCTCGAATTGCTTCTTGGCGTGAGCGGTCCACAGTTCCAGCGCCTCGGACGGCGTTTTGACGCCGATCAGGTCCTGCGCGAAGTCGAGCCTCGCGGTTGTGTTGGCCTTCATCATTTCCATCAGCTTGGCCGAATATTCGCTGGCACCCTTGCTGGCGCTGGCGAATACCGCCTCCATTGTGGAGTTGTGGCTCTCGGCGATGTCCTTGAGCTTGGCGTAGCTGTCACGCGCCTGCGAAACGCCCTTTTCGGCGAATGCGCGCATTTGCTCGGGAACTTCGAACGGGATGACGGAAGCGGAGAAAGGATCTGCTGGATTGGACATGGCATGCATTCCTTCGGGGAGTGAGAATGAGTGACCCCTTTGCGCGCCCGGCAATCGCCGGGAACGTCGATACGGATCACTTTGTCGGAAATGCCCTACGTCGGGCACCCGACAGATAGCTCTCTTATCATGGCAATTTTATGCAACCTGAAAGTGCGCGCGAGGCTTCGACCATCGCCCGCCTTGTTAATGAGTAATGTCGCCGATTGGGCACGAAGCTGACATGCCGCGATGTCCGACTTGAGTCCGCTTTCAGAGGTATAGCGGAAGTCGTATTTCAGGGCCGTCAGGTCGCCTTTTGACCAGGAACGGACCTTGGTAACCGTTCGTACGCCCGGCGTTTACGGTGGTTCTTGGGTTCTACTGCACCTTTTCCCAGATTAGGGTTTGAACGAACATTTTTCCCAATGTCTCCTGATTGCGAGATCGAGTTGGCTCTGTCACGTAAGTCAAGCGATCGCCATTCCGAGTAATGTGACGAACGACGGTAGTACCGCTCCGAGTTTCATCCCACGATATGTCAACGTGATGCTCAATTCGATCGCCGCCGTATGTGTAGGTGCCTCCGTAGGCCAGCATGCTGCGATATAGAGCGTCACGCTCTTCGATCGTTGTTTTGTAACGTCTGGGGGCTTAATTCTTCCATCATACGTAATCAGGACCAGCATACGGCCGTCCTTTCCGTAAATAATGTAGCCCTTCGGATGCTCTCCAAAAGCGCTCACAACGTCGCCTGTATCGAGAATTTTGTTCGTTGCGGTGATTAGCCTGTATGTTCCCCAAATTTCTTCGTCGCCAGCAAAAGCGTCGGACGTAACAAGGACCATCATCACGGCAATGCCAAGGATCGCGAACGCAAAACCATTTTTCATTTTGCACTCCATAGACCTCTGAAAATGCGCAGGCCCGCAGGTTCCGAATGTAGAGCCGAACGTTCAGAACTGCAAAGGCCCTTGGCATCCCGTATCGCCGTTGCGGCCGCTTCGCGCCGAACTGATTAAATGAGTGGGGCACTTCCGGTTGTGACTCTTTTCCGACCTGGTCGGTCTAACTGACGATGTCGGTTCGTGGGGGCAAAGCGGACCAACCACCGACATCGCGGAAACGACGCGAATGACCCAGTCCGGACATCGGGTTTTGTTGGCGATGTCCAACCAAGCCGGAGTTCGCAGCGGGGTTGAACCCTTGATCTGGATCAAGCCCATTCTGCTTGGCGGGGTCGCAGAATTGCAATTGCGATTGTTTAGCGCTGGAGCGGCGAAATGAGTATCCTTTGGACCATCATTATTGGTTTTATCGTTGGTGTAGTTGCCAAATTCATCATGCCCGGTGACAAGGCGGAGCCGAGGGGCTTTATCCTGACGACCATTCTGGGGATCGTCGGCGCCTTCGTTGCAACTTATCTCGGTCAGGCCGTTGGTTGGCACAAGGCGGGAGAATCCACCGGATTCATCGGCGGCGTGGTTGGCGCAATAATCCTGCTCTTCGTCTATGGCCTCATTATGGGACGCCAAGGGCGCGTCATCTGATGACGCCGCATCCAGTGGCATCTGGTTTGACCCATCGAGCATTTGCCAGGAGATCGACATGGAACAGATTCTGATCAATCTCGTCGCAGGCGCGATAGGCGGCGTTGGCGTCGGCAAATCGTCCTCCACATTTGATCTGGGCACGGCTGGAAATGAAATATCGTCTCGGGCCTGGTCGGAGGCGGGCTTCTGGGACAGGTCGCTACCCTCTTGCTGCCTTCCGTCTTGGCGGAGGCACAATCAGGAAACTTCAGTGTGAGCGGTGTTGTCTCGCAGGCGGCCGCCGGCGGCGCAGGCGGTGCCATACTGACCGCGATCATCGGCGCCATGAAGAACAGAGCGGCTGCGTGACTTTCAGCGCAGCAACAGTTTCGTAATGGCACCGGATGATCCACCTGCGGCGTCGGCCCGGTGGCGGGAGGCGAGGGTGTGCCATGACAGGTATTGCAGAATGGCTGGCATCCATCGGTTTGGCAGAGTACGCCGAGCGCTTCAACAACAACGCCATTGACCTCTCGGTCCTCCGCGATCTCACGGAGCAAGATCTCAAGGACCTTGGAGTCCTGCTTGGGCATCGCCGCAAGATGCTGCGCGCGATCGAAGAGCTTAAGGGGGATGTTTTACGAACATCCCAAGCGGGGACCACACCGGCACCCCGGGACGGCGCCGAGCGGCGTCAACTTACGGTCATGTTTTGCGATCTGGTGGGCTCGACGGCACTTTCGGCCCGTCTTGATCCGGAGGACTTACGCGTCGTAATCGGTGCCTATCTCGCTTGCGTGGCAGAAGTTATCGCCCAGAATGATGGCGTGATCGCGCGTTACATGGGGGACGGGGTACTCGCTTATTTCGGCTATCCGCAGGCGCACGAAGATGATGCCGAACAGGCGACACGCGCGGGATTGGCGATGGTCGATGCCGTGGCTAATCTCCAGACCGATATAGGAACCGAACTACAGGTTCGCGTTGGCATTGCTACCGGCATGGTAGTTGTCGGCGATTTGACCGGCGAAGGCACTGCTAAAGAGCAGGGGGTCATTGGCGAGACGCCGAATTTGGCTGCGCGCCTGCAGACGCTCGCGGAGTGCGGCACGGTTTTGATTTCCGAAAGTACGTACCGGCTCACGGATGGGCATTTCGAGCACCGCTATCTGGGTCCTGTCGCGCTTAAAGGATGGGCAGACCCAATCCCCGCGTGGCAGGTGCTGGGAGCAACCGGAGCGGAAAGTCGCTTCGAGGCGCAGCACAAGGCCAGATTGACACCGCTCGTCGGGCGTGACGAGGAGTTCGAGTTGCTGTTGCGTCGATGGCAGCATGCCAAGCGGGGTGAAGGTTGCGCGGTGGTGCTCACCGGACAGCCGGGTATCGGTAAGTCGCACATTGCCTTGGCGCTTGAAGAGCGGCTCCAATCCGAGCCCCACATCACGCTGCGCCATTTCTGCTCGGCGCACCATACCAACAGTGCGCTGTATCCATTCATCCGCCAACTCGAGCGGGCGGCCAGGTTCGAGCATGGCGACTCGCCTGCGGGGAGGTTCGCCAAGCTTGAGGCCCTACTCATGCGGTCCGGAGCCGACGCCGACCGTGTAGTTGCACCTCTGGCAAGCCTGCTGTCGCTACCTCTTGGCGACCGCTATCACGTGCCAGAGATGAGCCCACAGAAGCGCAAAGAGATGACATTGGCGGCACTTTTGGCTCAGTTCAGCGGCTTGGCGTCGCGGCGACCGGTATTCGTCATCTTTGACGATGTCCATTGGGCAGACCCGACCTCGCTGGAGCTACTCTCGATCGCTTTGGAACAAGTCCAGCGGCTTCCGGTCCTGCTGCTTATCACCGCGCGACCGGAGTTTACGCCGCCTTGGCCAGGTCATGCGCATGTGACGACGGTCTCACTCACGCGCCTGAACCGGAACGATGGGGCGGCAATAATCGACCGCATTACTGCCGGCAAAACGCTCCCAAAGGAGGTAATGAACCAGATCTTGGCCCGTACCGATGGCGTGCCCTTATTCGTCGAAGAACTCACCAAATCCGTGCTGGAAACCGGCCTCTTGGAGGAGCGGGATGACCACTATGTGCTCAGCCATCCGCTCCCTTCGATGGCGATTCCGTCGACATTGCACGCCTCGCTGATGGCGAGGCTCGACCGATTGGCGCCGGTAAGGGAGGTTGCTCAGATTGGCGCTGTTGTGGGCCGGGAGTTCTCTTACGAACTGCTGAGCACCGTAGCCGGGCTTTCAAAAGAGACACTTGAGGACGCGCTTGCTCAGTTGGTTAGGTCGGAGTTGGTTTTCTGCCGAGGCCAGCCACCCCAGGCGATCTATACATTCAAGCACGCACTTGTGCGGGACGCGGCCTACTCAGGACTTCTGAGAAGCCGACGCGCAGCACTACATGCCACGATTGCAGACGCCTTTGAGCAACGGTTCCCTGAGATGGTGGATGCCCAACCCGAAACACTCGCGCATCATCTCACGGAGGCCGGACTATTCGAAAAGGCGGAGATCTATTGGCTTCGGGCCGGCAAGATCGCAGCTATGCGCTCCGCCAACCTCGAGGCCATCGCACACCTGCAACAAGGTATCGAGGCTTCAAGCCATCTGCCCGACGGCAGCCGAAAGGACAGGTTGGAGCTGGACTTCCAATTCACCCTTGGGACCTGCTTGATCGCGACCCAAGGGCCGGCCTCAAATAGGTCGATGGCAACCTTCGCCCGCGCGCGTGAGTTGTGCGAGCGCATCGGAGGGCCCCCCGAGCAACTCCAGGTCATGTTTTGGCTGACCACTGCGAGCGTCATTCGCGGCGAGTTGCCGCTAGCCCAGGAGACGATTGCGGCTCTGCTTGATCTCGCCGACGCGCGTGGTGACCGACCAGCGTTGCTCAACGCGATGCGCGGTCAGGCTATGATTCGTCTCTTCATGGGACATCTCACTGGTGCCCACGAAGCGATTGGACGGGCCGTCGATGCGTTCGACGCAAGCAATGAGGCGGACAGATTGGCGGCGCGTGCCGCCGGCCAGGATGCTGGCGTGGCCGACCTGGCCCTGCTGTCGTGGGCGCTCTGGCTGCTCGGCCAGGCCGATACCGCAATGACACGAATAGGCGGCGCCATTCAACGCGCTGACACCATCAATCATCCGCATTCGCAGGCCTATGCCTGTTATTATGCGTCTATTCTGCACGCTCTTCGCGGCGAGCTAGAGGCTGCGCAACGCTATGCCGAACGCTGTATCGCCTTGTCGGAGGAACACGGATTCCGGCAATGGCGCGGCTTGGCGCACGCCATTCGAGGCATATGCGTAACCTCGCTCGACCCTTCATCCAGCGCACTCGAGGAGATCCGCCTTGCATTGGACGAATATCGGGGGGCAGGTTATCAGCTTGGCATCACGGCGCTATACGTCCTCTTGTGTCCGGCTTTCCTGTCCAGTCACAATTGGGAGGCCGCGCTGGAGCTGATCGAAGAGGGCCTTGCGACGGCCGGTCGCAACAGCGAGCGGATCTTCGAGGCCGAATTATACAGACTTAAGGCGCGCGCGCTGCTCGTCCGTGGCGCGCCGGATGCCAAGGCTGAGGCGCAGTCGCTGCTCGACCAGGCATTGAATACAGCTCGAAGCCAGCACGCAAAAGCACTTGAACTTCGAGCTGCGTCGGACACTGCCCAGTTGTGGATCGATCAAGGCAGACGCGAGGACGCCCTCGGGCTGCTCGCGTCTGTCTACGCCTCGTTCAGCGAAGGCTTTGATACGCCGGACCTTAAGCAGGCCAAGGCTTTGCTCGGATAAGGCTTTGCTCGGATAAGGCTTTGCTCGGATAGTTGCGATAAGCGCGTACTACAGTTGGTTTGTATTGGCGCCAGACTGGCCGAGTAGGCGATAGATTTCCTTCACATCGGCGTTGCTCATTGCGAAAGCGGGATATGGCATCGAGCCGTTCGAATATTTCCCCTTGTCGTTCGGCTTGACATGGGCTCCGGTCTTGGCGTTGACCCGCCAATCCATCTTCTTCAAGTACGTCGTGTACGCCTTCGGATCGGCATCGCCCTTAACCTTTGCGATCGCTTTTGCCAGTCGATCCCTATCGAGATGCTGTCCTTCGCTCTCGTCTTTCCTCTCGTTTATGAATAGGACTGTGTTGTCAGCTGCAGTCGTCGTAGCCGCAGCTTCATATGCAGCGATTGCTTTCTCTGCCGCGGCCCTCCCAAGCCTTCGCCCTTGATCCAGATTGCTGTGATTCCATTTGAAATCGATGTGGGCGGGTACGTGAATCTCGACTACCGTACCTTTCCAATTGTTCTCCTCTTTCAGATGGTACTTAAAGAGCTTGACGTCGTCTTCGCCCACCGTCGCCGCAAACAATTGGCAGAGATTCGCCAGGGCATCGTGAAGGTTCTTCGGCTTGCGAATTTGCTTCGAGTCGACAATCCGGCTCACCCATATTTCGTCGATTTCATGCCCGTGGTTCTCGATTAAGGTCTGAAAATTGACGGTATCGACCAGCGCTCCTTCGCAATAGGTGTCGCCATCTATCTTTACCGTTTCTTCGACGAAAGGAAGTGCCGAACACGCGCACAAAGTCGATGCGTTGATAGCGCCTTGATATGCTTTTTCGCCTGTCCGACGATTGGAGAAAAGCGCAAGCTTCTGTTTATCCAGATTCCAGGCATTGTGAAAAATGAAAGGCTTGTCGTCTTCGTTTTCCTCCGGAAATAGCCGCTCGAACTTTATACTCTTCATAAAAGCGCTATTCGGATAGTTGATCCTGGACAGGCCGGTGACATTGGACAAGTACAATAGCGACGTCAGGTAACGCACGAAGGGATTCGGTGCCATCGCTTGATTGAGAATCCAACCATTAATGTCTCCCTCGTCCAACTTTTCGAAGTTCGGCTTTTTCTTCTCGCCTATGTGATTAAAGAAGAGCGACATCGACTCCTGAAATGAATCCATCATTTTGTATGGGTCCCATACAAAATCCTTGTAGTTGTCGGAGTCGCCGATGAATTTGCTCAAGGCCTTCGTGTTGGCCCGCCAGTCGGGCCCAAACACCCTATTGATCGGAAAGCGTTCATAGCTTTCATCGTCTCGAAACACACCGTTTTTGAAGAACTGATAGGTCTGTTCGGGCCTGTCTTTATCTTTTACTTCTTGTTTGTCGAACTGATTATAAACGATCCCGACCCAAGCGCCGATGCAGGACAATGCCCAGATATCAAACTTTTTATCAGCGGCGGCCAGCGCGTCGAGAACCCCAATGTGCAGCCCTGCTGCCGGACCACCACCGCCAAGCGTGATTGCTCTCCTTACCATTGGATCCCTCCGTTTAGATCGAGTACTTCAGTGTGAACAAGCCCCCCAAAGCGGGGGGTCTGGTTGCCAGGAATGGTAGTCGTCGCAGCAGGCGAGCCAATTGGGGGTGTGCCTTGTTGCGTCTGCTGCGCGAATGCCGGCGCCGAGAGGGCAGGGGCAGAGATCAGCGCAACAAAGGCTTTGCGAATAATCATTGCAAAATCCTCGCAGTACGCACAGGCAATTCCACCCAAGGTCGCATCCAGCGGTTGGGTGTTGATTTAGATCAAAACGGGCCACCGCGATCTATCCGTTATCCAAAAAGCCAGCGCCGGAACGACAGGGCGGTGCAGCAGCTTGTCGTAAGCGAGATATCCAAGACGGCGTGGGGCAAGCATCACTCCGAGCGGTTCACTGCGGCTATAAGCCCTAAATCCAAAAAATGGCGGCCCCGAATGAACCGGAGCCGCCTGTTGGTCGTCAGTTACCGTGTTATCTGGAGCAAAAATGAGAGCGACTTCGGGCGCTTTTTTTGGCGTCTGTGAGATGGTTCATATAAGGGGCGCGCGGGCGTAGCTAGTAATGCCTCACCGGACATTTCCTCTCCGGGACTGTCTAGGCAAAGCCGCCTGGATTGGTCTGGCGCTGCTGGTTTTAGGCCAGCTCGACTTCGAGCTTTCACGGTCATGCACCTCTGCTGGCCGAAAAAGAAGCGTTGAAGGGAAAGTGGACTGCGTGCCGTTGGAGCGGACGCAATGAAGCACTGCCAGCATTGATGTCTGAGTTTGGCACGTTTGAGACATGCCCACGGCCCCTGCGCATGCAAAAAGGTAACGGAAAGGGAGCATCAAATGATCATCAAACGCAGCGTCCCATGGCATGCCCGCTCGACCCTCAGCAGGTCGGCCCACGTCATCGCACGGATCGGACTCGCTTTGACCGGGACCGCCTGTGGGCTGTTCGTTGCCGAGGTAAGCGCCCGCAACATCGACCTGGTTTCGGTTGAAGCCACGCTCGCCATGATGCTTTACGGGGCCGTCGGCTTCTATCTCGGGATCGATCTGCCCCAGGCTCCTCCCGATCACCACATGCACCTGCCGCCATGGCGCGGGCTGGGCACCAGTGCGGATATGTTGGAGCTGTTAACTGCGGCCGGCATCTTCCTCACCGCGGTGGCGGCGGTGGTGTCCATCTCCAGTATCGTTTTAGGTGAAACCGTGGAAGCCAGCACGGCTGGCATCATATGTTTGAGTTGGGCAATCGGCGCTACCATGCAGATCGCCGCCGGCGTCATCGCGCGAATAAAGTTAGCCCGTGCCGTGAAAACGGCGACGCTCGCGCTCTTCTTCCGGTGAAAGGTCAGGATAATCTGCTAAGGGAGTTCGAACATGCCGCTCTATATGTATCAGGCAGCCTACACAGCAGAATCATGGGCAGCGCAAATGAAGAATCCGCAAAACCGCGTTGAATCCGTTGGACGGCAGGTGACTGAGGCCGTCGGAGGCAAAATGATCGGTGGTTGGTACTGCTTAGGCGATTATGACGCTATTCTGATCGCGGACGTGCCGAACATCGAGAGCATGGCTGCCGTCGCCGTAGCGATTGCGTCGGGTGGCGCAATCAAGTCCAGCCATACCACTGCATTGATGACCGGGGCGGAACTTGTGACGGCCCTGAAGAAGTCGGAGTCCGTCGTCAAAGGTTATAAGCCCGCCCGATAGAAATCGTCGGGCTTCGATTACCCGCATCGGGGTCGGTCCAGTCGGCCTTTCGGCGCCGTCATTTAGAAGGTGCGATGTCTCTTCATTGGCCCAAAGCCGACGTCTTCGATCTGTCGGTGAAGGTCCGCTTTTGAGGTTGAAGCGGACGAGGACAGGGCTGTTCGAACCTCGGCTAAACCGCCCAACAAGCGTGTAAGAAATTGACGCTTACAGCCGCGAAAATTCCCTGTTATCCGCTTAGAATTCCCTATTCTTCGGAAAAATTTCCCTGATAGTTTGCTTAGGGAATTCGTTGAAAAGTCCCTGCGGCAAAGCGGTTTCCTGCTCTAACATCGTCGCCTTGAGGCCCGAAATCGTGATTTTCCCCGTAAAATTCCCTGTTTGCAGGGAATTTGGCTGGAGACCGGTGCGATCTGCACTGCGTCGCCAGCCAGGCATTCCAGCGTCCGGCAAGGCGTCCTGGGAAACGCGAGATTGGGCTGGAAATCCCAGCTTTTCGCGCTCTCGTTTTCGTTTCCAGACTCCCAGTTCTCTGATTTTGGAGCGCCAACCGCCAAAAGTCTCCGGCCATCTGCGCGAATATTCCCGTTTTGCGGAGACTACGGTCGAAAGCACTGAGTCGGACTCATCCGTTCAATCGTTCATTTTAAGAAAAACAATCCGTTGGAACGACTATACGAGGGTCGATAGCCTTCATTTCGAGCGTTTGGATCGTCAAGGCTGGAAGGTCCCCGCCCAGGAGATTGCGGATGGCCAGGATAAATCGGCTCTTGATTGCTTTGCTTGGCATTGCCGTATTGGCGTGCCCGGTTGTCTTTGCACTCCGTCATGCCCGCGCTCAGACCCCGGCGCCGGGTTCGCCCACCTCGGCAGCATCCGCTTCCACGATTCCGGTCGAGACGTCCTGGGTCGTTCCTGATATCGACAAACTCGCAGACGACGATTGGGGTCGGACGGTGCGGTATGGCAGAGACCTCGTCGCCAAGACAGCGTCGTTGATCGGCCCCGAAGTCTCCGACCCGGCTCACCGTTTCGCAGGTAACAACCTGAATTGCCAAAGCTGTCACCTTGAGGCGGGCACGAAGGAGTTAGGCCTGCCGTTTGTCGGTGTCTATGCCGACTTCCCGAACTACCGCGCTCGCTCAGGCGCGGTTGGAACGGTCGAAGACCGCATCCAGGGTTGCATGGTTCGCAGCATGAACGGCAAGTCGCTTCCCGCCGACAGCCGGGAAATGACGGCGATCGTGGCCTATCTGAAATTTCTCTCGAGCGGCCGCCCGGTTGGTGCGCCGACGCATGGGCGCGGC
>Ga0210395_10001276_pt1 | contig 19575 bp, 18 predicted proteins | sample IncBWH4OmetaG_FD_150861 | JGI IMG/M metagenome (GOLD analysis project Ga0210395, IMG submission 150861) | Forest soil microbial communities from Barre Woods Harvard Forest LTER site, Petersham, Massachusetts, United States - Inc-BW-H-4-O ...
TGACCTATCGCCCCGGCCGGGTGAAACGCATGGTCGACATCAAACTGCCGCGGCCGCGCACGTCGGAGATCGTGTCGAGCGAAGCCTTCGGCCGCTACGTCGCGCAGATCTGGGCCGATCTGCGTGAGGAAGCTAGCCGGGGTTTGAGCGACGACGAATCCCGCGCGCTGCACGGCGGCGAGCACTGACAGGGAGGACGAACCATGGCCTTGTTTTCCTGTGGCTGCTGCATGGGACGCCGCCAGTTCCTCGCCGGAGGATTGGCGGCCGCGACCACCCTGCCCGCGCGCCGCGTCCTTGCGCAGGCGCCCGCGGTAATGCCGGCCGCAAAGCGCATCGACGTGCATCACCACTTCCTGCCGCCGCAATACATGAAGGAGGAACACGAGCGGATCAATTTCGGCCACGACAGCGTTGCGACCAATCAGCTCCTCGCCTGGTCGCCGAGCCAGTCGATCGAGATCATGGATCGCAATGGCATCGCGACCGCGATCGCTTCCATCACGACCCCCGGCGTCTGGTTCGGCGACGTCGCCGCCGCCCGCCGGCTGTCGCGGATGTGGAACGACTACGCCGCCGAGGCGATCCGCAATTATCCCGGCCGCTACGGCCTGTTCGCCGTGGTGCCGCTGCCCGATACCGAAGGCAGCCTGAAGGAAATCGAATATGCGCTCGACACGCTCAAGGCCGACGGCATCGGCTTATTGAGCTCCTACGACGGCAAATATCTCGGTGACCCGGCCTTCGCCCCGGTATTTGCCGAGCTCAATCGTCGCAAGGCCGTGGTCTATGTCCACCCGACCGTGGCCGCATGCTGCGGCAGTGTCATTCCCACCGTGATTCCACAGACGATCGAATTTCCGTTCGATACCACGCGCACCATCACCAGCCTGTTGATCAACGGCACCGTCGTCAAAAACCCGGACATTCGGTTCATCTTCTCCCATGGCGGCGGCGTGACGCCGATGCTGGCAGGCCGCATGGCGGAAATCCTCGATCACCGCCCCAACGCCGCCGAAGTGACGCCGAACGGTGTTTTGGGCGAATTGCGCAAGTTTTACTACGACACCGCAAATGCCGGCAGACCGGCGCAGCTGGCGGTGCTCCGCGCCATGGCACCGATGGATCACATCCTGTTCGGCACCGACTACCCGTTCGTGAAGGTTGCGGCCGACATCGAGGAATTGGAACGAACGCCATTGCCGGACGCCGACCGCGAGGCGATCGAGCGCGGTAACGCGATCGCGCTATTGCCGCGGCTCGGAGCGTCATAATGCCGTCTACCGGCGCACGCCGCTTGCTGCCGTCCGTTGTCGGGCTTGGCTCGATCGTGCTGGTCCTTGCCATCGTGGAAATTCTCATCCGCGCCGGCCTGATCAACCGTTTCATCGTGCCGCTGCCCTCCGACGTGGCGAAAAGCTTTGGCCGGGTCATCGTCGAGGAAGATATTTTTCACCGCTTCCTGCTCACCGGCTGGGAGTGCCTGGCCGCGGGTGTGTTGCTGACCGTGTTCGGCGTCGCCATCGGCGTGTTGCTGCATCAGGTGCCGCTGTTCCGCCGCGCCTGCGAGACCTGGGTCGCGGCCATGGCGTCGGCGCCGCTGGTGCTGGCCTATCCGCTGTTCCTGGTGCTGTTCGGCAGGAGCGCGCTGACCATCATCATGCTCGCCTTCATCGCCGGCCTGGCGCCGGTCATCCTCAAGACCATCGAGGGGCTGTCGGCGACGCGGCGCGTCCTCCTCAATGTCGGTCGGAGCTTCAAGCTCACCCCGGCGCAGCAATTCTGGAAGATCTACTTCCCCTCGGCACTGCCGACGATCTTTGTCGGCATCCGGCTGGGCTTGATCTTCGCCCTGATCAACGTGGTTGGCGTCGAGTTTTTGATCAATTTTGGCGGGCTCGGCCATCTCATCAACGAGCTCGCCGAGCGCTACGATCTCGCCGGCACCTATGCGGCGATCTGCTTCGTCGTCCTGGTCAGCGTCGTGTTCTTCATGGCAACGGAAAGGGCCGAGCGATGGCTGACATCGGCCGCCTGACCCGTGCGCGGGGCGCCGCGCCATGGCTGACGCCGGTGACGCTGGTGCGAGTCGTCATCGTGCTGTCGGTGCTGGTCGTCTGGCAGGTCATGGCGGTGTCTGGCTGGTTCTACGGCGATGTCGTGCCGTCGCTGCGGATCGTCACCGTGGCGCTGGTCAAACTGCTGTCGAGCGGCGACTTTTATTGGAACCTCTGGGCGACCATCCAAGAGGTTGCCATCGGCCTCGCCATCGGCGGTATTGCCGGCATCGTGGCCGGCCTCGTCGTCGGCGCCAACAAATTCCTCGCCAAGGCGTTCGAGCCTTACCTTTATTATCTTGGCCCGACGCCCAAGATCATCTTCTTTCCGGTCATGATCATGTGGTTCGGCACCGGCTATGGCTCCAAGATCGCGATGGGCACGGTGTCCTGTTTCTTCCCGATCGCGCTCAACGTCGCCGCCGGCATGCGGCAGATCGACCAGGTGCTGATCCGCGTCGGCCAAAGTTTCCGCGCCAATCCCTGGCAGATGGCGCTGAAAATCTATCTGCCGGCCATGCGCCATCCGATCATCAACGGCTTGCGGCTTGGGCTCGGCGTCGCACTGATCGGCACGCTGCTCGCCGAGACAAAAATCTCCAACCGCGGCATCGGCTTCATGGTGATCGATGCCTATACCAAATTCGACATGCCGCGCATGTACGCCATCCTCATCGTGCTGTTCGTGCTGGCGATCGGCGCCAATACGCTGGTCGCACGCTTGGGCGGCCTCGACGACATCAAACAAAAATAGTGAGAGCCGGCACATGCCGGTTTTGTAAGGAGGACACCATGAACGAAGCAGTCCCGCTCAAGACCCTCAAGACGCAGCCGCTCAATCTGCCGAAGAACCGCGACGCCTTTTACGGCGGCAAGTGGCACAAGCCGATCTCCGGCCGCAGCGCCGACGCCATCAATCCCGGAACGGGTGAGTCGCTCGGGCCGGTGGCCGACTGCGGCGCGGCCGATATCGACGCCGCGGTGAATGCGGCCAAAACCGCGTTCCCGGCTTGGCGCGACACCCCGCCGCTCGAACGCGCGCGTCTCCTCAAGCGCATCGCCAATGTGCTGCGCGAGCATGCCGAGGAACTGGCGATGATCGATGCCGCCGATTGCGGCAATCCCTATACCGAGATGGTGCGCGACGCCACGATCGCCGCGGCGCAGATCGAATTCTATGCCGGTCTCGTCACCGAAATGAAAGGCTCGTCGATCCCGATGGGCCCGGGCGTGGTCAATTTCTCGGTACGCGAGCCGCGCGGCGTGGTCGGCCGCATCATACCGTTCAACCATCCGTTCATGTTCTGCGCCGGCAAATCCGGCGCGCCGCTGGCGACCGGCAACACCGTGGTGATGAAGCCGCCGGAACAGGCGCCACTGTCATCGCTGCGGCTTGCCGAGCTGATCGGTGATATTTTGCCACCCGGCGTGTTCAACGTCGTGCCGGGCGGCCGCGAAGCCGGCGCCGCGCTGGCGTCGCATCCGGGCGTCGCCATGATCGCACTGATCGGCTCGGTGCCGACCGGACGCGCGGTGATGAAGGCTGCGTCCGATACGCTCAAAGCGGTGATGCTGGAGCTCGGCGGCAAGAACGCGTTGATCGCCTATCCCGACGCCGATCCCGACGAAGTCGCCGACGGCGTCATCGGCGGCATGAATTTCACCTGGTGCGGACAATCCTGCGGCTCGACCAGCCGCGCCTTCATCCACGAGAAAATCTACGAAGCCGTGCTCGCCAAGGTGAAGGCCAAGATCACCCACTATAAGCCCGGCGTCGCCACCGACCCGGCGACCACCATGGGCTCGATCATTTCCAAGACCCAGTACGAGCGCATCTTGGGTTTCATCGACAGCGCCAAAGAGGAAGGCGGCCGCCTCATCTACGGCGGCGGCCGGCCGGCGGATCCTGCCCTGTCGAAGGGCTTCTTCATCGAGCCGACGGTGTTCGCCGACGTGCAGCCGACCATGCGTATCGCACGCGAGGAGATTTTCGGCCCCGTGCTCTCCGTTTTCAAATGGAGCGACGAGGCCAAAATGCTCGAACAGGTCAACGCCGTGGAATACGGCCTGACAGCCTCGATCTGGACCAACGACCTGTCCACCGCGCACCGCACCGCGGCCGCGGTGCAGGCCGGCTTCGTCTGGATCAACGAGGTGTCAAAACATTTCCTCGGCGCGCCGTTCGGCGGCTTCAAGCAGTCGGGCATCGGCCGCGAGGAGTGTTTTGAGGAAATGCTGGCCTATACCCAGGAGAAGAACATCCACGTGCGGCTCAAGCCTGCAAAGGCGTGATGCCGCCCGGTTGGCAACGGCCGCCGAATAGCGCAACATTGCCGCGGGAGATGTCCCGTCCGCTCCAACGATCTTAACAAGCCGGACGGCGTCGCGGTACGCCGAGCCGTCGGGAGTGAAGCCATGAGGAAACGCAAAGGCAGCGGCGCGCCGCCGCTCGAATTCGTCGCCGGCAATGGCCTATTGCATCGCCGTGCCCTGCTCCAAGGCGGCGTCATGTTCGCCGGAGCGCTCGGCAGCGGCGCAACGCTCACCAGCGCCGCCGCCGAACCGCTGACTGAGCCCGAGTGGAGCATGTATCCGGGGGCGGTCACCCCGGTGCTGCAAACCCCGTCCAAATACGAAAAAGACGTGGTGCGCACGCTCAGTAATCCGAAGGGCGACGCCCGCACCCAACACGCCCGCGCGCCGCTGCAAAAGCTCAACGGCACCATCACGCCGAATTCGCTGCACTTCACCATCAACCATTCCGGCATTCCCGACATCGATCCGGACAAGCACGTGCTGGTCATCCACGGCATGGTCAAACAGCCGCTGGAATTCACCATCGACGCGCTGATGCGTTACCCGATGGTGACGCGCAAAGCTTTCGTCGAATGCGGCGGCAACAGCGCGCCGATGTTCTCGCCGGAGCCGATCCAGGCGCCGCTGCAGGCGCTGCATGGCCTGGTGTCGTGCGCGGAATGGACTGGCGTGCCGGTTTCGACGCTGCTCGACGAGGCGGGCGTCGATCCGAGGGCGACGTGGATGCTGGCCGAGGGCGCCGACTCGCTCGCGGTCAGCCGCAGCGTGCCGCTGAAGAAGGCCTATGACGACGCCATCGTCGCGCTCTACCAGAACGGCGAGCGCATCATGCCCGGCAACGGCTATCCGATGCGGCTCTTGCTGCCCGGCTACGAAGGCAACATGAATACGAAATTCCTGCGCCGGCTCAAAATCGTCGATCAGCCGGCCATGACCTATTACGAGTCGCGCAACTATTCGCCGCTGTTGCCCGACGGTAAGGCCTACAAATTCTACTTCGTCAACGAGGTGAAATCGTTCATCACCCAGCCGTCATTCGGCTACGCCATGAAGGGGCCGGGCTTTTACGAGATTTCCGGCATCGCCTATTCCGGCACCGGACGCATCGAAAAGGTTCTGGTCTCCGCTGACGGCGGCAAGAGCTGGGCGGAAGCGGCAGTGGAAGGTCCGGTCAGCCCGAAAGCATTCACGCGTTTCACCATGCCGTGGCGCTGGGACGGCCAGCCGGCGATCATCACCAGCCGCGCCTGGGACGATTCCGGCGCCGCGCAGCCGCTGCGCGCCGATTTCATCGCCGTGCGCGGCGAGGCCAAGAAAGTGCCCAACGTGCTCGGCTTTCCCAACCAGCACTACAACAGCCTCACCGCCTGGGGCATTCAAAACACCGGGGAGATCATGCATGTCTACGTTTAAGCCCGGCGCGGCCGTTCTCCTCGTCACGCTCGCGTTCGCCTCGGCTGCGGCGTTCGCCGCCGATGCGCCGCATCTCGGCAAGCCGATTTCGGAAGCCGACATCAAGGCCTGGGACATCAGCGTACTGCCGGACGGCACAAATCTGCCGCCGGGCAGCGGCACGCCGGCCGAGGGCGCAAAACTCTATGTCGACAAGGGCTGCAACCAATGCCACGGCGACAACGGCAAGGGCGGCCCGAGCAACATTTTGGTCGGCAATCCGTCGCTGACCGCCGACGGCATCGCCTCGAACAAGACGATCGCCAATTTCTGGGCCTATCCGACCACGCTGTTCGACTATATCCGCCGCGCCATGCCATGGCCGACGCCGCATACGCTGACCGACGACGAGGTCTACGCGATCTGCGCTTACCTATTCGCGGCCAACAATCTGATCCCGCAGGATCAGGCGATGAATGCGCAGACCTTGCCCAAGGTGAAGATGCCGAACCACGACAACTTCATCGTCAAGTTCCCGGATTTGATCGGCAGGCCACAAACGGACTAAATCGTAGGGTGGGCAAAGCGAAGCATGCCCACGCGGTGCTGAGCAGCGTGGGCATGCTTCGCTTTGCCCACCCTACAATTTGAACGTCTCGTAGGTCGCCGGGTGAAACAGCTCGTCGACCGCGACGCGGCGTTCCGACAGGCCCTCGGCGTGGTGCTGCGCCAGGAAATAATCGAGCACTTTGCGGTTCGGCTCGACGCCGTAGGACCAGAAGTCGTGGCCCATCAGGGCGCGGGCTTCGGCAAGGCGCTCCTCGACGAACGGCAGTGTCACCTTGGTCGCCGAGGTATCGGACAGTTTCGCCAACCCCGCCTGCTTCGACTGCTCGAAGGCCTTGAGCACTGCGCCGGGCAGCCACGGATGGCGCTCGGCCAGTTCGCGGCGCACGCCGACCACGTGCATGATCGGGAAAAAGCCGGTGCGCTTGAAATAATCCTTCGCCACCGCGACCGGATCGGGGAACAGCCAGCCGATATGCGGATGGCCCTTCTCGACCAGGGTCGGCGGCCGCGGCGCGATGAACCCGTCGATGTCGCCTTCCTCGAGCAGCGCCGAGATCGTCTTGCCCTCCGGCGCATTGTCGAGCCGCACGCCGGGCGGCAGCTTCACCGTGATCTTTTCCGGCCGGCCGGCATGCTCGATGCCGCCGCGGATCCAGTGGATGTCCGAGCGCTTGACGCCAAAATCGTCTTCCAGGAAGGCGCGCGCCCAGACATTGGCGGTGAGCTGATATTCCGGCACGCCGACTTTGCGGCCCTTGAGGTCTTGCGGCTTTTTCACCCGGTCGGTGCGGACATAGACCGAGGTGTGGCGGAAGGCACGCGACACGAAAGCCGGCACCGCGATATAGGGACAATTGCCCTGCGCCGTCTTCACCGTGTAGCTCGACATCGACAATTCGCAGATGTCGAATTCGGCGGCGCGGAAGGCGCGGAAGAAAATCTCCTCCGGTACGAGCTGCATATAGACCGGATCGACGCCGTCGATTTGGACGGCACCGTCGATCAGCGCGCGGGTACGGTCGTAGTCGCCGACGGCGACCGAGAGATTGAGCTTGGCCATGGAAAATCCTTGAGACCTACGAAACCGTAATGCCCTGCTCCGCCGTGGTCACCGTACCGTTATCGTCGACCCAGGCGAAAGCGAAGGTGCCGCTGTCTTCGACCTTTACCGTGAACTCGAAATACGGATTGGCGGAGATTGCCGGCTCGAGATCGGCGCGGAACACTTCGTGCCCGTTGAAGGTGCAGACGAACGAATTGATGATCTCGCGCGGAATCGGCTTGCCGGCGTCGTCCTTGCGGAATCCGGTCTCCATGACATGTGAGATCAGCGTCTTGATCTGGATGATGTCGCCCTTCTTGGCTTCGCTCGGAACGCGCAGGCGCGGTTTCTCGGCCATGATGTTTTTGCCCGGTTTTGTTTGTTGTTTCAGCCGCCGCAGCCGCCGACCGTGACCTTGACCACTTTGCGATCGGCATAAAGTTTTCCGGTCGAGGTCTTGGCGAGCACGGTGACGGTACCGGTGCCGCCGAGGCGGATGCGGGTTGCGGCTTCGGCGCGCCCGGACATCGGCGTCAGATGAAATCTGACGATGCCCGGATTGGGATTGGCGTCGCCGATGACGCGGATCTCGCTGACGTAATCGTCCGCCGTCATCGGACTGTCGACCTTGATGGCGAGCGGCACGGTGTTGCCGTTCTCGGCGATCTCGGGAAGATCGATGCTGATCTTGCCGCTCTCGGCCGCTTTGGCGCCGGTGAATTTCGCGATCTCGGCGTCCGCTTCCGCGGGCGTCGCCATGGTGTCATCGGCGGCAACGAGCGTGAGCGTCATTCCGGCACCGAGCAGCAAAGCGCTGCGGCGGGTCAGTGAGGACATTGCGGGCTACTCCCTAGGCCGCAGGCACATAACATATGGTCTTGTTATTTCAAGGCTAATCCGCAGTCTCGTGAAGACCGTACCGCTATGTGCTAGCGTGAGCAAATCATGCTGAAAATCGAGACCGAGAAGGAATGCGACGGTCGCTGGATTGCCGAGGTACCTTCATTGCCCGGCGTAATGGCCTATGGAGAGACCAAGGCGAAAGCCAGGGCAAATGTCATCGTACTGGTGTTACGAGTCATAGCGGACCGCCTGGAACATCGCGAACCGCTCACCGTCCGGTAAACGGCTCCGTCGGCGCGATATCTGTTAGCCGGAATTGCACGCGTTCCTCGCCCTGGTAGCGGTCGATCGCAAACGAGCCGGCGGCATGGACTTGCCGGCCGCGGCTGTTGAGGAGCGCGGTGCCAAGCTTTTGGCCGGCGGCGCGGAAGGCAATGGCGTTGACGGCGGCGCCGTCGGCGGATTTCAGCCGCACCCGCATGTGCGCCTGGCCGACTTCCTCGGCATAGGTCACGGTATGCGCCGGCAGCGCGATCACCGGTTCGGGATTGCCGGAACCGAACGGCCCGGCGCGCTCGATCATGGCGACGAGTTCGAGATTGGCGCCCGCCGCGCTCACGGCGCCGTCGATCATCAGGCCGCTTAAGCGGCGCGCGGTCGCGACATCGGCACTCAGCGCCGCTTCAAGGAATGCGCGCAGTTGCGCCAGCGCGCCCTTGCGTAACGTCACGCCCGCCGCCATGGCGTGCCCGCCGCCTTTGACCAATAAGCCTTCGGCGACGGCGCGACGCACCGCGCGGCCGATATCGACGCCGGTGATGGAGCGGCCCGAGCCGGTGCCGATGCCGCCGGGCTCGAGCGCAATGGCAAATGCAGGCCTGCCGAATTTCTCCTTCAGCCGCGCGGCGACAAGGCCGACGACACCGGGATGCCAGCCGTCGGCGGCGGTGATCACCACCGCGCCTGTCTCCTCGATGCCGAGCGCCGCCATGGCCTCGGCTTCGGCCTGCGCCAAGGTCTCCTGCTCGATCGCCCGCCGCTCGCGATTGAGCCGATCGAGCTCGGCGGCGATCTTTGCCGCTTCGATCGGATCGGCTTCCAGCAAGAGCCGCACGCCGAGGTCGGCGCGGCCGATGCGGCCGCCGGCATTGATGCGCGGGCCGAGCAGGAAGCCGAGATGCCACGCTTCCGGCGGCCCGGATAGCCGCGCCACGTCCATGAGACTCACCAGTCCCGGTTGCTCGCGCCGGCGCAGCACCAGCAACCCCTTGGCGACGAAGGCGCGATTGAGCCCGATCAGCGGCACCACGTCGGCGACGGTGCCGAGCGCAACGTCGTCGAGATACGCCAGCAGATCGGGTTCGGGCCGCGCATCGGTCCAAAAATCGCGGGCGCGCAGCTCGCGATTGACCGCGACAACGGTCATGAATACGAGCCCGACCGCGGCGAGATAACCAAGCCCGGAGAGATCGTCGCGCCGGTTCGGATTGACGATTGCCATCGCCGGCGGCAGCGCCTCGTCGGCCTGATGATGATCGATGACGACGACGTCCACGCCGAGCGCTTTCGCTTCGCTCAACGGCTCGATGCTGGTGGTGCCGCAATCGACGGTCACCAACAGCGTCGCGCCGCGCGCAGCCAACGCCCGCACCGCCTCGACATTCGGACCGTAGCCTTCGAACAGCCGGTCAGGAATGTGAATGATCGGCTCGATGCCGCCCTGACGCAGGAAACGCGCCAGCACGGCGGCGGACGTTGCGCCGTCCACATCGTAGTCGCCGAAAATCGCGATGCTCTCGCCGCGCGTCATCGCATCGGCGATGCGCGCGGCGGCTTCAGGCATGGCGGTGAGCACGTTCGGATCGGGCATCGAGCGCTTGATCGCCGGATCGAGAAAGGCATCGACCGCCTCGGCCTCGACGTTGCGGCCGGCGAGGATGCGCGCCAGCAGTTCGGGCAACTCATGGCGCTGCGCGATCGCCAGCGCCCGCGCCGCGCCGCGCTCGTCGAGCCGGTCGCGCCAAGCGCGTCCGGTCGCCGAGTTCTCGACGCCGAGGAAGAGGCGATTCTCAACCATGGGCAGAATTGTAACACTGTCATGCTCCGCGAAGGCGGGGCATCCAGTAAACGCAAGCATTGCCGAACAAATCGCCGCGAGTACTGGATCACCCGCCTTCGCGGGTGATGACAGGCCCTATTTATTCGAACTTATCGAGCTTCCTGTGCTCGGCCACGATACGCCGCACGGTGCCGCTCGCCGAGCGCATCACCACGGTTTCGGTCTCGATGACGCCATGGCCGAATCTGACGCCGCGCAGCATGCGGCCGTCGGTGACGCCGGTCGCCGCGAACAGGCAGTCGCCGCGCACCATGTCCTCGATCTGATATTTCTTGCGCGGATCCTTGATGCCCATCTTGGCGGCGCGCTCGCGCTTCTCGTCGGTGTCGATCACCAGGCGGCATTGCATTTGGCCGCCGATGCAGCGCAGCGCCGCCGCCGCCAGCACGCCCTCGGGCGCGCCGCCGATGCCGAGATAGATGTCGATGCCGGTCTTGTCGGGCTCGGCGGTATGGATGACGCCGGCGACGTCGCCGTCGGTGATCAGACTGACCGCCGCGCCGGCCTTGCGCACCGCGGCGATGAGTTCGGCGTGGCGCGGCCGATCGAGGATCATCGCGGTGATGGCGTCGGGTTTTACGCCTCTGGCCTTGGCGAGCGCCAAAATGTTCTCGTCGGCCGGCGCGTCGAGATCGACGACGTTCTTCGGATAGCCGGGGCCGATGGCGATCTTGTCCATGTAAATGTCGGGCGCATGCAGCATGGCGCCGTGATCGGCCATGGCCAGTGTGGCGATGGCGCCGGGCATGTTCTTGGCGCACAAGGTCGTGCCTTCCAGCGGATCGACGGCGATGTCGACCTTGGGCCCCGCCTTGGTGCCGACCTTCTCGCCGATGAACAGCATCGGCGCCTCGTCCATCTCGCCCTCGCCGATCACCACGGTGCCGTCGATCGGCAGCTTGCCGAGCTCGCGCCGCATGGCGTCGACCGCGGCCTGGTCGGATTTCTTTTCCGCGCCGCGCCCGCGCAAGCGGGCGGCAGCGACCGCGGCGCGTTCCGTCACGCGCGCGATCTCGATCGACAGCGCGCGCTCCAAGATCGGGTTCGGCAAAACCGTGATCGACGCCATCCTCGTTCCCCGCCTAATTCTTCTCGATTCGAATAACCTGCGGCCGACCCGAGATTACACCGTCGCGGCGCACAGCGACGAGGGCCTTGCGCACCGCATCTTCGCTGGTCGCATAGGTGATCATGATCACCGGCACCGGCTCGCCGGAACGGCCCGGCCGGGCGGTATCGCGCGCCCCGGCACTGTGACGCTGCACGATGGATTCCAGCGATATGTTCTGTTGCGCCAGCCGCCGCGCAATGGTCGCGGCCGAGCCCGGCCGGTCGCGCGCCAGAAGCCGGATGTAATAGCCGCCTTCGTGATGCTGCATCGGCGCCTTGCGCACCGCCGTCATGCCCGCGGCCGGGCGGCCGAACGGCGGCGTGCGCACCCCGCAGGCGATATCGGCAAGATCGGACACCACGGCGGAGGCCGTCGCCATGCCGCCGGCGCCGGGACCGACGAGCGTGATCGGCGCAAGGCCTTCGGCATCGACCGTCACCGCATTGGTCACGCCCATGACCTGCGCGATCGCCGAATCCTTCGGCACCATGGTCGGGTGCACGCGCTGCTCGATGCCCTCCCCGGTCTTCACCGCCACGCCGAGGAGTTTTACGCGATAGCCCAACTGATCTGCCGCATCGAGATCGGCCAGCGTGATCGACGAGATGCCCTCGACATAGATCGCCTTGGGATCGAGCTTTGTGCCGAAGGCGAGGCTCGCCAGGATCGAAAGCTTTTGCGCAGTGTCGTAGCCTTCGACGTCGAAAGTCGGATCGGCTTCCGCATAGCCGAGCCGCTGCGCGTCGCGCAGGCAATCGTCGAAGGCGAGCCGGTCCTGCTCCATGCGGGTAAGGATGTAATTGCAGGTGCCGTTGAGGATGCCGTAGATGCGGGTGAAGGAATTGCCACCGAGTCCCTCGCGCAGAGTCTTGACGACCGGAATGCCGGCGCACACCGAAGCCTCGAAATTAAGCGCGACCTGACGGCGCTCCGCGAGCGCCGCGAGCTTTTGGCCGTGTCGCGCCAACAGCGCCTTGTTGGCGGTCACCACCGGCTTGCCGGCCGCAAGCGCGCTTTCCACCGCCCGTTTGGCGGGATCGCCGGCTCCGCCCATCAGTTCGACAAACACGTCGATCGACGGATCCTGCGCCAGCGCCACCGGATCGGCGACCCAGCGGAATTTCTTCAGGTCGACAGCGCGCTTCTTCGCCCGCGAGCGCGCGCTGATGGCGACGATCTCGATCGGCCGGCCGCAGCGCGCCAAAAGCTTGTCGCGGCCGTGTTGCAAAAGCTCGACGACAGCGGAGCCGACGGTGCCCAGTCCGGCAAGACCGACTTTCAGCGGCGCGGTCATGGCTTCCTGCTTCAAATGCGTGATTGGCGGAAATTCCGGACGGAGGCTCCGGGGCGGATCGCTGTCCTCTAATCGATCTTCCGCAACCCTGCTACGGCTTTCTCAGCCCTTGGCGGCTGCCGTCTGGCGATGCGGGGGCAGGCCGATACGGTCAGCCACGCTTGGCGAGCGGCACCACGTTGTGCAGTTGCGCCGGGCCGGTTTCCAGGAAGCGGCGGATATTGCGCGCCGCCTGGCGAATGCGCTGCTCGTTCTCGACCAGCGCGATGCGCACATGGCCCTCGCCATATTCGCCAAAACCCGCGCCCGGCGACACCGCGACGCCGGCTTTTTCGACCAGAAGCGTCGAGAATTCCACGCTGCCGAGCGGCTGGAACGGCTCCGGGATCGGCGCCCAGGCGAACATCGAGGCCGCAGGCGGCGGCACGGTCCAGCCGGCGCGGCCAAACGAATCCACCAGCGCATCGCGACGCCGCCGGTAGGTCGCCCGCATCTCGTTGATGCAATCGTCGGGACCGTTGAGCGCCGCCGTTGCCGCCACCTGGATCGGCGTGAACGCGCCGTAGTCGAGATAGGATTTCACCCGCGACAGCGCCGCGATCAGGCGCTCGTTGCCGACGGCAAACCCGATGCGCCAGCCGGGCATCGAATAGGTTTTGGACATCGAGGTGAATTCGACGGCGACATCGATCGCGCCCGGCACCTGTAAGAGCGACGGCGGCGGGTTATTGTCGAAATAGACCTCGGCATAGGCCAGATCGGACAGCACCAGGAGGCTGTGTTTCTTCGCGAACGCGACGAGGTCGCGATAGAAATCGAGATCGGCGATGCAGGCGGTCGGATTCGACGGATAGCAGACCACGACCGCGATCGGCTTTGGAATGGAATGCAGCACGGCGCGCTCGAGCGCGCCGAAAAAGTTGGCGTCGGTTGCGACCGGCACCGAGCGGATGGCGCCGCCGGCCATCAGGAAGCCGAAGACGTGGATCGGATAGGTCGGGTTCGGCACGATGATGACGTCGCCCGGCGCTGTAATCGCCTGCGCGACGTTGGCAAAACCTTCCTTGGAGCCGAGCGTGGTGACGATCTGGGTTTCCGGATTGAGTTTTACGCCGAAGCGGCGCGCGTAATACGCGGCCTGGGCGCGGCGCAGCCCGGGAATGCCCTTGGACGACGAATAGCGGTCGGTGCGCGGCTTGCCGATGGTCTCTTTGAGCTTTTCGACCACGTGCGCCGGCGTCGGCAGGTCGGGATTGCCCATGCCGAGATCGATGATGTCGGCGCCGGCGTTGCGGGCCACGGCCTTGGCGCGGTTGACCGTTTCGAACACGTAAGGCGGAAGCCGGCGAATGCGATAAAACTCTTCCATGGGTGCCCCGGGGCGCGGCCGTCTCGATAGCGTTTGCAGAACTTCGACAATATCCTAACAGCGGACTTTTATCACGGCTTTGGCGCGGAGCCAGCCGGCGGCGTGCTGCCGGTGGCGGCCGGTGCACCGGCCTGCTGGTTGGCTTGGGTATCGGAGCTCAAGCGGTTGCGGTCGGAGATCAGGGCGTCGGTTGCCTGTTTGACCTGGTCCGGGTTCATCGTCTGATCGGCGCGTGGTGCCGGCCGATCAAGGACCGCCGGATAGTCGGCGCCCGGCGAGCAGGCCGCCACAAGGCCTCCGATCAAGGCGCCGAGCGCCAAGCCCGCGACGACACGCGCTGTCCGACGGTTAAGCAAGCTCATTCCCCCAGCTGCATCCACGATCCGCGCTGGCCTCATCCCCCAAGCCGGCCGGCGCGGTCCATTCCCTCACCAATACTCGGAAACTCAATAACTTATGAAGATCCCTTGAGACGTCATCCTAGCTCCCAGAATAGCGTTGTAATATGTCGAAACAAGGACTGCAGGCGCCGCGCGGCGGGTCTTGGACCGCTTACAGGGCCGCCACGGATTGCCCATAAAGATGCCTTGCGTGGCTGACTGGCGCAGGCCATGTCTGCATAAAGGTCTGCGCAAAGGGCCGCTTTTGCAGGCCCTGCCGCACGAGTGAGGAACGTCCTTTGCGGGCTCCATCCCAGGAACCGATGAAGATCGGCGGCGTCGACGTCGAGGCGTTTTCGCGCAACCTGGCGCGGCTCATCGAGGAAGGCGGGCGGGCGCTGGCGGCCTATCTCAAGCCGCGCGAGGAAGGCCGCAAAAGCGACGAGCTCGCCGAGGAAGTCGGCGAAGTCGTCAAAACCCTGGGCCATGTTGCCGAGTATTGGCTGGAAGACCCGCAGCGCGCGCTGGAAGCGCAGAACCGGCTGGGCAAGGCCTATCTCGATCTGTGGGCTTCGACGGCAAAGCGCCTTACCGGCGAGGAGATAACACCGGTCGTCACGCCGGAAGCCGGCGACAAGCGTTTTGCCGATCCGGAATGGTCGTCGAACCAGTTCTACGACTTCCTCAAGCAGGCCTATCTGCTCAGCGCGCGCTGGGCCAGGCAGATGGTCAGCGACGCCTCAGGCCTCGATCCGCACACCAGGCAGAAGGCTGAGTTCTATGTCCGGCAGATCACCAACGCGGTGTCGCCGTCGAACTTCGTGCTGACCAATCCCGAATTGCTGCGCGAGACGGTGTTGAGCAATGCCGACAATCTGGTCCGCGGCATGCACATGCTGGCCGAAGACATCGAGACCGGCGGCGGCGATCTAAAGATCCGCCAATCCGATGCGTCGTTGTTCGAGGTTGGGCGCAATCTTGCGACCACGCCCGGCAAGGTCATTTTCCAGAACGAGCTGATGCAGCTCATCCAATACACGCCCGCGACCCCGATGGTGCTCAAGCGGCCGCTTTTGATCGTGCCGCCCTGGATCAACAAATTCTACGTGCTCGACCTGACGCCGGAAAAATCCTTCATCAAATGGTGCGTCGACCAGGGCATCACCGTGTTCTGCATCTCCTGGGTCAATCCCGACGCCCACCTCGCCAAAAAGAGCTTCGAGGACTACGTCCGCGAAGGCCCGCTGGCCGCGCTCGATGCCATCAAGCTCGCCATCGGCGAGGACAAGGTCCATACCATCGGCTATTGCGTCGGCGGCACGCTGTTGGCGATCACGCTCGCGGTCATGGCGGCCAGGCACGACGAGCGGGTCGCCTCGGCGACATTATTCGCCTCCCAGGTCGATTTCACCTATGCGGGCGACCTGAAAGTGTTCGTCGACGAGGAGCAGATCGAGGCGCTCGAGCGCAAGATGGCCGAGCGCGGCTACCTCGAAGGCAAGACCATGGCCACCGTCTTCAACATGCTGCGCTCCAACGACCTGGTCTGGCCCTATGTGATCAACAATTATTTGAAGGGCAAGGCGCCGTTTCCATTCGATCTGTTGTACTGGAATTCCGACGCCACCCGCATGCCGGCCGCCAATCATTCGTTCTATATGCGCAACTGCTATCTCGACAATACGCTTGCCAAAGGCAAAATGCTGATCGACGGCGCGCCGATCAATTTGAAGTCGGTCACCGTGCCGATCTACAATCTGGCGACCCGCGAAGACCATATCGCGCCGCCAAAATCGGTGTTGCTCGGCTGCAAATTCTTCGGCGGCCCGGTGCGCTTCGTGATGGCCGGCTCCGGCCACATCGCCGGCGTGGTCAATCCGCCGGCCAAGAACAAATATCAGTATTGGACCGGCCAGCGGCCGCGCAACGCCGATCTCGACGGCTGGCTCGCCAAGGCCAAGGAATATCCCGGCTCGTGGTGGCCGGACTGGCTGGTCTGGCTCACCCGCCAAGGCCCGACTGAAGTCCCCGCGCGCGTGCCCGGCGAGGGCGCGTTGAAGCCGATCGAGGATGCGCCGGGAAGTTATGTGCGAGTCCGCGGCTGAGGGTCTTTGGCGCGGCCGGCAAATTCACTTCTTCCCCACCCGCCCAATAGCTGCGAAAGTTCCGCTCAAGGACGCGACGAAGCTGGGGAGGACGACATGTCCCATGAGCTGTTCTGGCTGGTCATGACCACCGCGATGACCGGCTTGATGTGGGTGCCGTACATTCTCGATCGCATGATGGTGCGCGGGATGACGGGCGCGATGGGCAACCCGAGCCCGACCGACAAGCCGCAATCGCCCTGGGCGCAGCGCCTGATGGCGGCCCATGTCAACGCGGTGGAAAATCTCGTCATCTTCGCGCCGCTGGTTTTGGCGACCCAAGACCTCAACGTGAACCTGGCAACGCCGACGACAACGTTCGCATGCCAGCTTTATTTCTGGTCGCGGCTGGTGCATGCGGTCGTCTACACGCTCGGCCTGCCGGTGCTGCGCACGCTCGCCTTCGTCGGCGGCTTCGTGGCGCAGGTCATGTTGGTGCTGGCGCTGTTCAAGCTCGCCTAGACCATGATCCGATCAAATTGGATCGGATCATGGTCTAGTTTTTTCGTTGGAGCATGATCTTTTCGGAAAACCGGCATCCACTTTTCCGGATCATGCTCTATGGCGAACTCAAGGGAACAGCGCGACCTGTTCGAGCCCCATGGTCTCGGGGAAGCCGAGCATCAGGTTCATGTTCTGCACCGCCTGGCCCGACGCGCCCTTGGTCAGATTGTCGAGCGCCGAGACGATGATGGCACGGCCGGGGATGCGGTCGGCGGCGACGCCGATGAAGGTCATGTTGGAGCCGCGCACGTGCCGGGTCTGCGGCGTCTTGCCGAACGGCAGCACGTGGACGAACGGCTCCTTCGCGTAAGCCTTTAACAGCAGCGCGTGCAGGTCCTGCGGCAGAGCTTTAAGACCCCTTACGTAAATCGTTGAAAGAATTCCTCTATTCATCGGCACCAGATGCGGGGTAAAGGTCACGATCACGTCGCGACCGGCGGCGCGCGAAAACTCCTGGTCGAGCTCGGACATGTGGCGATGATGGCCGACGCCGTAGGCGTGAAAGCCCTCGGAGACTTCCGAGAACAGCATCTCCTCCTTCGCCGCCCTGCCCGCACCGGTCATGCCCGATTTGGCGTCGATGACGATCTCGTCGGGATCGATCGCCTTGGCCTTTAGCAGCGGAATGAGCGCGAGCTCGGCACAGGTGGTGTAGCAGCCGGGATTGGCAACGAGCCGCGCCGTCTTGATCTGCGAGCGGTAGACTTCGGTCAGGCCGTAGACCGCCTCCCTTTGCAAAGCCGGCGCGGCGTGAGTGTGGCCGTACCAATACGCATAGGCGGCCGGATCGGCGAGGCGGAAATCGGCCGAGAGATCGACCACTTTTGTGCGCGGCGCGGCTTTGAGCAATTCGGCAATGACCTTCTGCGTCGTGCCGTGCGGCAGCCCGCAGAACGCCAGATCAAGCCCGGCCGCCTTCCAGTCGGCGCCGTCGATCGCGGTGAGCATCGGCAGATCGTATGGCGCGAACTGCGGGAACACGTCGGCCACGGTCTTGCCGGCGCGGCGGTCGGCGGTCAGCAGCACGATCTCGACCCGCGGATGGCGGATCAACAGCCGCAGCAATTCGGCGCCGGTATAGCCGGAAGCGCCGAGCACACCGATCCTGGCTTTTTTCGCCGTTTTGGCAGTCGCAGGCATGATTCAACCCATTGGCTTGAGAGGTCTCAGGCCGAATCCGCAGCGCAGAATATCAGGTCAGCGTGCCGCGGAACCGGCGGCACGAAAATCGCTACGCGTGAGCGCGCGCTCGTGCCGTATCGCGGGAGCGACGGCGGCGGCGCTTGGCAACGGCGTTGGTCACAAAAACGCTTTGCATGGGCGCGCATATAAAACCTTGGCCTGCCAGCGTCAATGTTGGCGGCCCGTTCATGCCAAGCCTGCCAAATGGCATAGTCGGAGGCTGATTCGCCGCCGCCGGTTGCGCGCCGGCAAGCGCGTCGCCACATGGGATAAGCCGTGGGAAAAGCAGCGAAGACGTCCAAATCGTCGAAAACGCCGGATTTGTTCGCCGCGGTCGCCGAGAACCGGCGTGGCACAGCACGGCGCTCGAGCGTCGCTTCCGCGCGCAGCACGGCTGAGTCCGGCTACACCGCCAAGCACATCGAGGTTTTGGAAGGGCTTGAGCCGGTGCGCCGGCGGCCGGGCATGTATATCGGCGGCACCGACGAAAAGGCGCTGCACCACCTGTTCGCCGAAGTGATCGACAACGCCATGGACGAGGCGCTGGCCGGCCACGCCGACTGGATCGACGTCGAGATGGAGGTCGGCGGTTTCATCACCGTCACCGACAATGGCCGCGGCATCCCGGTCGATCGGCATCCAAAGTTCAAGGACAAGTCGGCGCTCGAAGTGATCATGTGCACGCTGCACGCCGGCGGCAAATTCGATTCCGAGGTCTACGAGACCTCCGGCGGCCTGCACGGCGTCGGTGTCTCGGTGGCCAACGCGCTGTCCGACCGCATGGAGGTTGATGTCTGGCGCGAGCAGCAGCATCACCACATGGCGTTCGAGCGCGGCAAGCCGAAAGGCAAGCTGCAAAAGCTCGGCCGCGCGCCGAACAAGCGCGGCACCCGCGTGCGCTTCCATCCCGACTCGCAGATCTTTGGGCCGAAGGCCGCGTTCCAGCCCGAGCGCGTGTTCAAGATGACACGCTCGAAAGCTTACCTGTTCGGCGGCGTCGAAATCCGCTGGTCCTGCGCCAAGGATTTGTTGCGGGGCGTGGACGACGTGCCGGAGAAAGCGACGTTCCACTTCGAGGAAGGGCTGAAGGATTATCTCGGCGAGACGCTCAAGGACGCCACCCTCGTCCATCCCGACATCTTCACCGGCACCGCCGGCAAGACCGGCGCCCATGGCGCCGCGCAATGGGCCGTGGCCTGGACCGCCGATGCCGACCCGTTTCTCAACTCCTATTGCAACACCATCCCGACGC
>Ga0210395_10001278_pt1 | contig 19559 bp, 14 predicted proteins | sample IncBWH4OmetaG_FD_150861 | JGI IMG/M metagenome (GOLD analysis project Ga0210395, IMG submission 150861) | Forest soil microbial communities from Barre Woods Harvard Forest LTER site, Petersham, Massachusetts, United States - Inc-BW-H-4-O ...
GGCCGATGGCAGGCGACGAATCACTCCGTACGCGGGAGAATCTCATGGCGCCAGGTGAGGGTGGCAGTCTTTTGGAGCATGGCGGAGACGGAGCAATACTTTTTCTCGCTGAGCTCGATGGCGTGCTCGACCGCGGCTTCGTCGAGTGCGCCGCGCAGGCGATAGAGAATTTCCAGTTTTATCCAAACCGTGGGCGGCTTGCTGGCGCGCTCGCCGGAACAGACGACTTCGAGAGCTTCGAGCTTCTGGCGCTTTTTCTTGAGGATGCTGACCACGTCGGTGGCGGTGCATGCACCGAGGGCCATTAGGACAAGTTCCATCGGGCCGGGGGCTTGGTTGGAAGCGCGGTCGGAGTCGATGGTGATGGCGTGGCCGGAAGGGCTGGTGGCGACGAATTTTTCTTCGCCAATCCACTGGATGGAGGCTGTTTGCATTTTATTCTCCGGAAGAGAGTTCTTCGCTTTCCCAGAGTAAAGGATAGCCGTCGAGAAACGAAACTGGAGATAGAAAGCGGGAGCATTCTACGGCTTGCTATCCAGCTCTTTCTTGGGGCTCAGAGCGTCTTTGAGGAGAGGAAGGCCAGGCCTTGCGGAAGAGCGCTTGCGCCCACGTGACTGGAATTGAGGTTAGGATAGGTGGCTTGGCAGGGAGACGAAACGGAGGAAAAGTATGGTGATGAGAAATCAGCGGCTGGTGAGGTGGGCGGGAATCGTCGTACTTGCGATGATGGTGACGCTGGGGGCGGGGCACTACCGGACGAAGGCGGCTCAGGGCGGTGCGGGCAGTGAAGGGAATGGCCAGCCGTTCGTGATTGAGTACTACTACAAAGCGAAGTGGGGACATGCGGACGAGTTCCTCGCACTGTTCAAGAAGAATCATTACCCGGTACTGAAGAAGGAGACGGAATTGGGAAGGATGTTGAAAGTGAGCATGGCGGCGCCCCGTTATCACACGACGGAAGACGGGCGCTGGGACTTCCGAGTGACAATCGTTTTCAAGAACGCAGCTATTGCGAATGACGATTTCGACAGCGCGGCGCTGATCAAACAGCTCTATCCGGATCAGGAAACCTACAAGAAAGAAGAACAGAGGCGGTTCGAGATTCTCGACGCCCATTGGGATTTGCCGATCAAGAGTGTAGATCTCGACGGACGGTGAGAAACCTGTGGTCGCTATTTGCGGGTAAGGTGAAAGACCATGAAGGTATCTTTGTCGTTTTGACGCCAGGTCCAAGTTTCCGTGATGTGATTAGCATCCTCAAAGCGAATGACCAAGTGATGCTGATGTCCGGCGGAAGGGATTTTGAGGTTTGCTGCGCCCTGAAATTCAAAGTTGAGCTCTTTGACATCGTCGGAGTCAGGAGTTGCTCGCATGCGGGGTTGATTGTTCGTAGGGCAATAATGGACGAGGGCGATGCGATCCTGGTCGACGCTGTAGAGGGAGACCATTTCGTCCATGCCCGACATCGCGAGCGTTTCCATGACGGCAGTGTTTCCGGCCATGGCCTTGAAAGTCGTTTTCGCAACCATGCCGTGGTCGTCTTTTCCTTCCCACGCACCGGCGAGAGAGAGGAGTTTTTGGAAGGCGGCGGTGGAACGCGGAGAGGCGAGAAGCGGCGGAGCGGTTAGGGACCCGAACAGAAGCACCAAGCAAGCGAGTTTGCGGTAGGTCATAAAGGTCCTCACGAAGAAAAGAATACCCCGGGGGTGCGCGGCGGGTATTTTGAAGCCCATTCTCCGCGGGATCCCGCCTGTCTGATGGCTTAGGCGCCGCTCTAAGCATCACGCGGGCAATACCTAGCGGACCCCCCTATGGGGCTGTTGGCCGCATTGCCCATAGCTGGACCTCGCCTGACGGAAATAGAGCTTCAGAACCGGACGGTATGCTTGGACGCAGAGGGTGCACGAAACGGTAGCAGGATTCTGGAGACTGGTTGAGCTAGGAGTTGCGCGGAGCGCCGGTCGCAACTTCAATGATGGGGTTCGGCAGCTGGCGCATGGTGCGGACGAAGACTTGGACGATGGCGCCGTCAAACTGGGCGTTGGCGCAGCGCTCGAGCTCGGCGAGAGCTTCGTTCGAGGTGCGGCCCTTTTTGTAAGTGCGGTCGCTCGTGATGGTGTCGTAAGCGTCGGCCACGGCGATGATGCGCGCGCCGAGAGGAATGCCCTCGCCCGAGAGAGCATCGGGATAGCCGGAGCCGTCGAAAAACTCGTGGTGATGGAGAACCATCTCGCGAATGCGGGCGAGCGGAATCAGAGGGTCCAGAATCTTCGCGCCAAATTTTACATGGGCCTTCATGGTTTCCCATTCTTCGGGATTAAGCGGGCCGCTCTTGTTCAAAATAGTTTCGGGGATGGCGACTTTTCCGATGTCGTGAAGCACGCCGCCAAGACGGATCTCTTCGATCTGCGCGTCGGTCATGTTGAGAGACTCGGCGATGAGCGCGGCGTAGGCGGAGACCTTCTGCGAGTGTCCCTGCGTGTAGTGGTCTTTTGCGTCGATGGCGAAAGCCAGCGAAGTGACGGTGTCGAGGACGGCCTGAGGGAGACCTTCCGGGCCGTGCGCGGCGGTGGGCAGAGTAGACTTTCCGCTGGGAACCTCGGTGGTGGCGAGCGATTCGGTGAATTGCTTGAGGCGCGAGTAGATCTCTTCAAACGCTTCGGGGCCGGTGGCGAAGAGCCGCTTTAGAGTTACGCCGAGATAGGCCTCCAGGACATCGCGCTTCCATTTTTTCGCTTCGTTGGGATCGAAATGGTCGGCCGTGGAAACGGCATTTCCACCTTGGTGTTTGGACAAGTACATGGAAGCATCGGCCACCTGGATGAGTTCTTGTGGCGAGGAGCCGTGCAGCGGGTAGCAGGCGATACCAAAACTGGCGCTGATGTTTTTCTCGCGCAAGAGGGGATCGGCGGAAACCCAGCCGCGAAGCTTGGTGGCCAGCTGGCGGGCGTGCTCCATGTTGGTCTCCGGCATCAGGATGACGAATTCGTCTCCACCGTAGCGGGCCACGACATCGGAGCGGCGGCAATTGGTTTCGAGGATGTGGCCGACACGCTGGAGAACGAGATCGCCTTCCAGGTGGCCGTAAAAATCGTTGACGAACTTGAAGCGGTCGAGGTCCATCAGGACGAGAGCAAAAGCGCGGCCAGCACGGGTCGAGCGTTTCCATTCAGCGGAGAGTGCTTCCATGAAGAAGCGGTGGGTCTTGACGCCGGTGAGGCCGTCGGTGATGGCCTGCTCCTGGGCTTTCTGGAAAGAGAGAGCGTTGTGGAGAGCACCGGCAATGAGGTCGGCAAGTGTGCGAAGAAGGAGAATTTCTTCCTCGGAGAATTCGACGGAGACCGAAGTTTCGACGTAAAGCACGCCGTGGAGTTGCTCGGCGTAGAACACCGGAAGAGCGATGGCCGTCATGGAATCCGGCAAGAGCGGTTTGTTCGGGGAATCGCCGGAGGCGGAAGCCTGGTAGTCGGCCAATTGACCGGTGCGGGCCACATGGCCGATGAGACCGTTGCCCAGGGGAACGCGTCGGCCCAGGGCCCCGCGGCGAGCGCCGGATTCTGCTTGCACGACGAGTTCGCGCGTCGAGTATTCGAGCACGCTGATGCCGATGTGATCGTAGGTCAGGCCGGCTTCGAGCTGCTCTGCAATCTTGGCCAGCATTTCGTCGGGATTGAGCGTGGCGATGGCATTGCGGGAAATGGTGTTGAGAAGGGAAAGATGGCGCGCCTTGGTGCGCTCTTCGTTGAACAGCCGCGCGTTTTCGATGGCGATACTCGCTTCGCTGGCAAGGACGCGCAAGAGCTCAAGATGCCCTTCATCAAAAACGCGCTCTTGATCGGAAAAAACGGCCATGGCGCCGATGGCGTGGTCGTATGCCACCAGTGGAACGCCGCAGTAGCAGCCTCGTTCGCGAAGCGGCTCGACGCCGAGTTTTTTGACTTCGGCGGCGTAATTGTCGCGGATGAGCACAGGCTGGCGCGTGCGGATAATGTATTCGGTGATGTAGTTTCCGGCAGGACGGCTGCGCGGCGGTTTGAGCGTGCCGCCGATCACTTCGATGTCGAATTGCATTTCGTCGCGAAGAGGATCGAGCGCGCCGATGTAAAAGTTCTCGACGTCAAACAGGCGGCGGAGCTCCTCCCAGATTTTACGCAGGAGATCATCCTTATTGAGAGTGGAGCTGAGAGCGCGGCCAATCTCGTTCAGAACGTGAAGCTCCTCGGAGCGGCGGGAAGTTTGCTGAATGAGGAAGCTGTTTTCGACGGCCATGCCGATTTGGTGGCCGAGAGCCAGCAGGAGTCGGTATTCGGCGGGGGTAAACCGACGGCTGTCCGGAGTGCCAAGGAGAAGAACGCCAAAGGCGTGCTCCTTGGCTTGCAGGCTGATGGCCACGATGCTGCGAAGACCTTGCGTGAGGGCCAGCTGGCGGAAGCGGCGTATGGGCTCTTCGCGTTCGAGAGCGGCGACGGTGTCGTCATTGCGAAGATCGCGGAAACCCAGAAGGCCGCCGAGACGCGAAACGAGTCCAACGAGATAATCGTCAAGCCCTTGCTCCTGCGCGGTCCGGCAGAAGTCATCACTTAGGCCGACAGCGACCACCGACGTCGGACCTTGCGGATCTCCGTGATGAAGAAACAGAGCGCCAGCGGGAAGACGCACAACTCCAAGGACGCGATCAAGCGCCTGAGAAAGCATGCGCTGGATCTCTCCGCCCACAAAACTCGAGGTCGCGAGATTGAGATTGGAAAGCGCCAGCATGTTGCGCTCCACGCGGCGTTTTTCTTCCTCGTACAGAGCCATGACCATGAGCATGGCGACGAAGGCGGAGGGAACCGCCGCGGCGGTTTGGAAACTGATGTCGCGGAAAAACGTGCGGAAGAAGGAAAAGGTAAGCCCAACGGCGGCCCATACGACAAAAGATATGGCCAGGAGCCAGTCGGCGAGAGTCTCCTGGCGGCGGCTTTCTAGCCAGAAGATATAGGCAACGGCTAGAAAAATCGCAGCCGCGGGGAGAATGAGCGGAAAGTTAAACCACCCCAGGGCGACGGCACCGGCCCAGAACACCAATACGCCCCCGGCTGCCGCGGCCGGGATGGTCCAGAGCTGACGCTGGGCGTAAAGCTGAGCGCCCAGGAAGAAAAAGATTCCCGCGGCGGCATAGAGAAGTTGATCGACCGCAGTTTGCAGCGGCCAAGGGTGATCCCTGTGCGACAGTACGGGGCCGAGATAACTGAGAGCGACGACAGCCCAACCCGCCGTCCAATAGAGAAGATAGGGCCGGCGCTTGAGGCTGTAGATATAGGCGAAGAAGCCGGCCACCAAAGAGGTAGCCGCCAGCAAAGCCAGTGCGATGAAGCTCTGGTTGGTCAAGGCCTCGGTCAATTCTCCGTCCCAAGCACTCTGTTGCACCATGCAAAGACGGTGAAGCGCTTCGTGCGACGGGGTGAAATCGGAACCTCGACGCACGCAGGGACAAGCCTGCGGCATCGCGAGGGGGACACCTCGGTGCACAAAGCAAAGTAGTTGTGATTATGGATGATGGAAATTTAAGGAAGCAAGCGTACCGGGGTACCGGTTGCCAAAGAGGCAGCAGGGAGGGGGGTAACGGTTTCCATACAAGCCAGGGAAGGAGGGCTCTTGACGCCGGTCGGATTCGCCCATTTTGGGCAGGGCAAGCGGCAGATTGGACGCGAGTTAGAGGTTTCGCTAAACTGGAAGTTTGAAATAGGAGCGCAGGACGCGCCAGAAGCACGGGCGAAATGACTGACAAAACACAGGATGCCATACGCGTACGCTTTGCGCCCTCTCCGACGGGGTATCTGCACGTGGGAGGTGCGCGGACAGCGCTTTTTAACTGGCTGTTTGCCCGGCGTCAGCACGGCACGATGATTTTACGGATTGAAGACACCGACGCAGAGCGAAACAAGCCGGAACTGGTGACCGGGATTCTCGATGGTCTGACATGGCTCGGGGTCGCCTGGGACGAAGGTCCGTTCTACCAATCCCAGCGGACGGAGCTTTATCGCGAAGCCGCAAAGAAATGCCTCGCGAATGGCAGCGCGTTTTTGTGCTACTGCCCCCCGGAAAAGTACGCAGGTGGAGACCATCGAGAACCCGGCCAGGACGAAGAGCCGAAAGGCGGTGGTGCGCGGCGAGTGACGCGCTGCAGTTGCCGCGACGGCCAGCCCTCGACGCCGGGCGTTAAACCTGCGGTGCGCTTCAAGGTGCCCTTGGGTGGAACGACGAGATTTACGGATGTGGTTTTTGGCGAGACGGAATTTTCGAACGACGAGATCGAGGATTTCGTCCTACTGCGTTCGGGGAAGGGCGACGAGGAGTTCGGGCAGTCGATGTATCAACTGGGTGTGGTGGTCGACGACATCGATATGCGTATCTCGCACGTGATCCGCGGTGCGGACCATATTTCAAACACGCCGAAGCAGGTGCTGTTGTACCGCGCGCTTGGTGCGGAACCGCCGCTATTCGCGCATCTGCCGCTGATTCTGGGAGCAGACAAGAAGCGTCTGTCGAAGCGGCACGGAGCGACAGACGTCAACATGTATCGCACAGAAGGATTTCTGCCCGAAGCCTTCCGCAATTTTCTGGCGCTCCTCGGATGGTCACCGGGGAACGATGAGGAGTATCTGCGAACGAAGGAATTGATCGAAAGATTTTCGCTCGAGGGCGTCAGCCGCACGAATGGAGTTTTTGACAAGCCCAAGCTCGAGTGGTTCAACACGCAGTATCTGCAAAAGCTTCCGATCGAGGACTTGCTGCCCCAAGTGGAAGAGGAACTGAAGCGCAGCAAATTGTGGAAGGAAGAGTGGGCCGCTGGCGCCGCACCCGGCCCCGACGGAAGAGACCACGCCTGGTTTTCGCGGACAGTAGATCTACTACGGCCGCGAATCCGGCTGTTGCCTGATTTTTCATCATGGTCGCGGGCCTTCTTCAGCGATGATTTTCCCATTGATCCGGCGGCGAAAGAAAAGTTCTGGAAAGATCCGAAAGTCCCAGAGCTGCTCAGAAAACTGGCGGACGCTCTTGCCGCGCTGCCCGCATGGAATCATGACGCCTGCGATCATGCTTCGCGCGCCGTCGCCGAAGCCGCCGGCGTGAAGGCCGGGTTGCTGATCAACGCCACGCGCGTCGCCATCGTTGGCCAAGCCGTTGCGCCGCCGCTTTTCGATACCATGGTGGCGCTGGGGCAAGAGCGCGTGGTAAGCCGATTGCGAAAGGCGCTCCGATAAGCCTGACCGAATTTGATGCGCTTCTCGATCGAGGCGTGCTGTGAACGGGGGCGAACCCTCCGGCATACGCTGACTCGCGGCAGGGGCTGTAAGACCCGCCGGCAAGAATCACGAGCGAAGCTATTCGTGGCGCAAGGCCACCATTGGATCCACTCGAGCAGCGCGCTGCGCCGGGACAACGCATGCCGCAAGTGCCACAATCATTAATGACGCCGCCGTGCCGCTATAGACGAGCGGAGCCGCAGGCGTCACCCCGAATAACAAAGTCCGCAGCAAAACTCCCAGGGAGCCCGCCAGCGCCGCCCCCGCGATCAATCCGATGGCGCTCAGCCGCAACCCGCGTCCGAGAATCATGCGCGTAACATCAAGCGGCCTCGCGCCCAGGGCCATGCGGACACCGATTTCGCGAGTGCGCTGCGCGACAGAGTAAGCCAGCACGCCGTAGACTCCGATACAAGCCAAGACCAGTGCAAGTCCCGCGAAAATGCCGAGCAGAGTCATGGGCCGCTCGCGATCGGCAACATTTTCCTCCATGAGTTGATCCATAGTACGAATGAAGGCAACGGGGCGGTCCGCATCCACAGCCCAAACCGCGCCGCGCAACGCGTTGACCATGCCGGCAGGCTCTTCGGAGGTTCTCGCAACCAGGTAGTCTGCTCCCGGACGATCCACCTGATTTACAGGCACGTAGACTGCAGGCTTCATGTCCAGCAAGAGTCCTCGCTCCCGGATATCTTTCACCACCCCCACGACAGTTCGCCACGGTTCCTTCGATCCTGTGAGCTTCAGCCGTTTTCCCACGGGATCAACCCCGGGCCAGTGACGTTTCGCGAGGAACTCGTTGATGACGACGACCGGCTGGCCGGACTCGATGTCACGATCCTCCAGGAGGCGGCCTGACTCGAGGGTTCCACCAATGGTTTCAAGATAACCGGCGGTCACTTCGCGATACAACGCGTCGTTATCCTGCCCCGGCAAGGTGGGTGGTGCTCCCTCGATGGCGTACCCTTCTGTATCGCCGATCGAGGTGAACGGAACATCAGAGCCAAAGCCGACGTTTTTGACTCCCGGAAGAGTTCGCGTGCGATCCAACACGTCTTGATAGAAGGCGCGCAGCTTTTCGTTGCTGTTGTATTTCGTATCGGGCAGCGGCACGCCCATGGTCAGGAGGTGATCGGAACGAAAACCCAGGTCCACGCGGCGCAGATTCCACAACGTCTCGATCATCAAAGAGGCGCCCACCAGGAGAGCAAAAGCCATGGCGAATTGCGCGACGACCAAAGTGTCGCGCAGCCGCATGCCGCCCCGAGATTCACCCGCCCGCGCGCCTTCCTTGAGCGATGCCTGAAGTGAAACATCCGTTGCGCGTAAAGCCGGCACGATTCCGAAGAACACTCCAGCGAGAATGGAGATGGCCGCTGTAAACATCAGCACTGGCGCGTTCAGCAGAAAGCCATTGCCAGCGATTTGCGAAGGCACGAGGTTCCGAAACATGCTCCAGCAAAGGCGGCCAACGACAAGGCCCGCCACCCCTCCACCGACCGAGAGCAACAAACTTTCCGTAATGAGTTGCGCAGCAATCTGTCCGCGGCTCGCACCCAGCGCGACGCGTACGGCAATTTCACGGCGACGTCCAGCGGCGCGGGCCAGGAGCAGATTCGCCAGGTTCGAGCAAGCAATGAGCAGGACCAGCACGGCGGCGATCTGCAATACCCACAGGCCGGTGGCGGTGTCGCCGGCAAAATTCTCACGAATAGGAACGACCACGGCACCAATATTCGCGTTTGTGTCGGGATACTGCAGCTCGAGGCGCTTGGCGATCACTTCCATGTCGCGTTGCGCCCGTTCGCGCGTGACGCCTTGTTTCATCCTTGCGACGACCTCCAGGTTGTGGCGAGTACGCCGGGCGAGATCCTCGGGTGTGAAAGAAGCCGGGATCCAATAGTCGGTTTGATGGTCTGGAAAAAAGAAACTGCTCGGCATGATGCCAACGACCGTCGTTGCTTCACCGTCCATCAGGATAGAGCGGCCGACGACAGCGGGATTGCCGCCAAAGCGCCGTTGCCAGAGGGCATCGCTCAGGACCACCACCTTCTGCTTGGTGGCATCCTCCTCGGCCGTAAAGGGCCGCCCAACAACGGGCTGCACACCGAGCACATCGAAGAAATTCGGAGTGACCCGACGGCCCAGGGCCTGCTCGGGGGCTCGGTCACCGTTGAAGGCAGAATTGGAGTAACGCATTGCTGCCATGTCTCGAAAGACCTGGTTTTGCGCCCGCCAGTCCACATAGTTCGCCGCCGCTGGGGTGTTCCGAGAGAAGCCGAGGTAGGAGGCGTCTTCCCAAACCATTACGAGACGGCTTGGATCGGCATAAGGCAGCGGGTGGAGGAGCACTCCCTCTACCGCGCTGAAAATAGCCGTGTTGGCGCCGATCCCCAGCGCCAAGGCGGTCAAAGCGACGGCGAAAAAACCAGGATTGCGTTTCATTTGGCGAAACGCGGAGCCGAGGTAGGCGTACAAGTTCATGCCGTAGAAGACGTCTTACGGGCGAAAAGGTTCCTTACTTTTTCGGCAGCTGAAGAGAACATGGGCGGGGACTGCGCGAGCCGTCCAAAGTTCACCTGAACGAAGATTTAGGGTCGCCTAGCTTTTTCTCGACGGTCTTATGAAAGATGGTAACGCCGATCGTTGCATGCTCGCGGGTCCCCGTGACCGAGATTGGGACCAGTGCTCCGGCGCCATCTTTGCTGAAAAATGGGTCTACGGCTTTCAGAAAAAAAGATTTTGCTCCGGTGACGGTTTGGGATAGCTTCGCCTCGAGACGGAGGTGGCCGTTGAAATCGAGCGCGCCGCCAGCGAGTTGGTAAGTGCCCGTGAGGTCGATGGCTGCGCCAGGAACGCTGAAAGTCAGGCTGGAAAACTTGACGATACCTTTCTCCACGTGGAAGTTGCCACGAAGATCGGAGACCGCGCTGCCCGCATTTTCGTCTGCCGGTTTGCCCTCGGCGCGGCGACTGAGGGCCTCGAGCGCTTCCCGGACTTCCTGACTGGACCAGCGTGCATCATCGAGACCAAACTCTCCATCGAGAATTAGTTTTTCGAGAGCTTTCCCCTGGGAAGGAGGCACAACTAGTTTTCCTTTGATCTTGACGGTGCCCGTCAGGAAAGGCTTGTCGGAATCGACCGCCAGCTTGAGGATGTCCTCGATGCGGGCGTTGGGGGCGCCAAAGTTCACGACGATCGTGTGGGCTCTGTTTTTGGGCTCCTGAATGACGCTGCCTTCGGCGATGATCAGCGAGCGGCCCAGCGTAGCGCGCACAGGATGCAGTAGAGTGTTTCCATTCGTGCCGTCCACAGTGGCTCTGAACTCCGTGTGCAGCGGCACTGGCTTGCCAATTTTGTCGAGAGAGAAATCTGAGGTGTCCGTCTCGCCGCCGACCTGAAGTTCCGCGAGTTCCCCGCTAAACTTTCCCGTGGAAGACAAGATCCCTCGGATACCGGGAAAATCGCCGAGATCCGCGTCGGTAAATTTGTAAGCGCCGGAAACGGGCGTCATGCCCGGATCATCAAGGTCCCAAGGGCCAAAATCCCCGCTCGTGTCGATTTCACCCGTCGGTTTGGCATTGGTCAGCGTTCCGTGGAAGTGGAAGGGCTTGTCCACGCTGGCCGCCGTTAAGTGGAGATCGTGGATGGCCCATTCGAGCGCGGCCTTCTGCGGTTTACCGGGTTCCGCTTTTCTGGGCAGCGTCACGAGGGTGGTGTCCTTGCAGGTGACTTCATCCAGGATTACCGACGAGATCAGTTTGTTTGCTTTTACGGCTCCGCTGGTTTTCGGATTCCTTTTGTCTTCGCGAGCAGGAATGGTGATGGTCATATTCTCGATTCGCACTGCGGAGACATGTCGTGGAAAGCGAAAGAGGGCAAGCATTCCGAGACGGAACGTGAATTTGTCAACATGGATCAGGGGCGGAACGTCCGTGTGACCGTCGAAATGGATAGCCAGATCTTCGCCGCTAACGCCCAGTTGAGGGAATCCGGTGACGTGCACCGCGCCAAGCTCGACGCGGCTCTGGAATTGTTGGCTGAGTGAGCGAATCACCCAGAGCCGAACAAAGCTGTCCATGTGCCGCGCGCGCAGGAAAAGGATTCCACCCGCGAAGAAAATCACAACCAACAAAATCGCGGGAAGGAGGAACCATACTCGAGAAGACCTGGCAGTTTGGCTCATGGAGAGATTGTCACAGAATCCGAAGGAGTTCGCGTACACAGAAGAATGTAGGGAGACCAGGCAAGACTCTGTACCGGCTGCTTCGGCGAGATGGAAAGCAGCGAGAGATTCGAGCCAGAGCTCGGCGGAGTCAGTTTGGAGGAAAGAGTTCCGGGTGAATGCGCTTGGACCCGGAAGCAGATGGCGCGACAGTGACGCTCGCATCCACGGAGATCGTGACGGGCGGCAGGCAGATTTCCGTGCTGCAGGCCTGATAGCGAAGTTTGAGCGGGAGACGTTGCGCGCCAAGAGGAGCGCTCGGAAGCGCGGTGACTGGCAGACGGAGAGTGATGGTGTCTTCGTAAACGTTCAGCGGCTTCTTGGAAAAGGTAAAGGTGTGCAGTGCGCCTTTTGGATAAGAGACCTCGCCCAATTGAAAACCGGCGGGCGCGTCGGCGCGCAGATCGGTGGCAATCAGGTAGTCTTCCGATTTTTCGCGCGCGTTGACATGGAAGCCTGGGCGGATTTTCAGGACCACGGCAATTTGAAACTGGCTGCCGCGGCCTACGGGATCCAGCGAGACATAGGTTGTGGGAGCAACCACGTCCTTCGGCGAAACCTGCTGCGGCGCCGAAGGCAAAGCCGCGACGGCCACCAGGAGGGGGATGCTCAGGAAGATGACGGCGGCGAATTTCATAGTTTGACCTGTGTGCCGAGTTGCTCGGAAACGACTCGGCTCATGACTGCAAAAAGATCCTCACCCGTTTTCTCGAGCACGAACGTGTTCTTCATTTCCGACCATGCGAGCTTGAAGGAAGTGGAAAGCGCGGAAATCCAAATTTCCCGAATCGGCGTATTCGGGGAAATAACGAATTTCACTTCCTCGGGCTCCTCAAAGATCACCTCAAGTTTCCCGCTTTCGCCTTCGACATCGAAGCCATGTTCGTCGGCTAGCACAAGCAGGCGTTTCTTGAGGTCTGCGAAGGCCGCGTCGGCTTTTCTCTGAAAATCTTTTTCTTCCAGCATGGTTTGAGCGTATCAGAGTTGCGATTCGACGGCTTTGTTCATTTCGTCCGGGCTGATCATGCCGGTGATGCGCTTAATTTGCTTGCCGTCGCGAGAGATGAGGATGCTGGTGGGATAACCGAAGAGGCCACCGAATTTATCAGCAGCATCGTCGTTGCCGATAAGAATTTTGTAGCTCATTGGCTGCGGCTGGCCGTTGACGTCGAATCTCTCCTTTGCGACGAACGGAGCAACGACACTCTTGCCTTCCTCATCGAGAGCAATGCCGAGAATGACGAATCCCTTGGGCCCGTATTGCTCCTGCATCTCGATCAGCCAAGGAATCTCGATCCGGCAGGGTTCGCACCACGTGGCCCAGAAGTTCACCAGGACAACTTTGCCCTTGTACTCGCTAAGGGAGACGTCTCGTCCGTCGAGGTCTTTCAGCGTGAGTTCGGGTGCGGGCAGCCCGGCGACCTTCTCACTGGGGATGGCCGCGCCGGCGTCTTCCGTGTTTTGCTTCGGCAATCGCGTGGCCCGGTCAGCGAGCGCGGTAACGGCGATAAGAATGGCGACAGTCGCTACGATCAAGACAGTCTTCCTGCCTTGAAAAGAACTGACCGTTTTCCAATTTTTCCAAAGAGCGAAGACAACGATTGCAAGAGCCAGCAACCCGAAGCCGAACCAGAAAGCCTCGGCACCGGCTCCTGAGGTGAGCGCGTGTTCAAGCCATAAAACGGTAGATTCGAGGAATGTGAGTTTGCCTGTCAGCCATTTCAGGTTATCGAAGAAGATCAGGCCGCCGACGAAAAGCAAGAGAACACCGCTAAATACTTCGACCGCGTGCAGGTATTTTCGGAAACTCTTGTAGAAGGTCATGAACTGGCTGATCCCGAGCGCGGTCAGGAGAAAGGGAATGGCCAGACCAGCGGAATACACCGCGAGGAGGAATATACCGCGGCTGACCGTAGCGCTGGCGGCGGCGAACCCCAGGACCGTGGTGAGAATGGGGCCGATGCAGGGAGTCCAACCAAAAGCGAACGCGAAACCAAGCAGGAAGCCGCTCCCTATGCCGGGCTGCGCGACGCTGCTGCGGAGGTGGACGTCGCGATTGAGCCAGCGGGCGAGAGAAGGGCCGAAGAAGCCAATGACCGAGAGCGAAAAGAAATGAAGGGCGCCGAAATCGGCGAAGAGCGGAGCGTGGCGTACGAGCGAGATCACGCCCAAGACAACCAGCAACGCGCCAAGGATTACACCAACCCTGAGACTTAGTTTTATGAGCACTCCAAGGAGGTGCAGGCCAAACAGTAGGATGAGTGCGCCGGCAATGGGCGTCAGCGTATGCCGATGGGCGTTAAGAAAAGCACCCACAGCGCTCGCAGCAGCGCCGAAAGAGATGAACACCACGGAAAAACCTGTGACGAAGGCAAGTGCGGAGGAGAATAGGCCTGAACGCGGAACCTCACCCTGTCGAAGTTGCTCCATCCCAACCCCGGAGAGCATGGAGATATAGCCGGGAACCAGCGGAAGAACGCACGGCGAAAGAAAAGAGACAAGCCCGGCGAGAAAGGCTCCGGCGAGAGTGACTTCATTGTTCATTCGATTTCGATCCTCATTCCAGCCCTCGATAAACTGTAGTTCATTGCGTACGCAAAGTATTGCACTTGGTAGACCTCCAAACGCAACCCTTTATTCTCCCATAAAAGACCCGGGCGTAATGGGCCGCCGGAATTATTGCTCCCCAGGCAGGGGAAGCGGGAGCACCGTAGTTCGCCGAGACGAGGGTAGCGACTATCCATTAGACGCAGGCGAGCGGCATTCGATACCTACGGCAGGGAACGGGCGACAGATGAGGGGTTTGCCGGACGTCTGGAGGGAATTCAGGTTGCCGAGAGGCTCGTAAGTGTCAGGAAGCGAAGGCTTTGCGTGGCCGAACGTTGGCATCGTGGTTGCGATGTGATGAGTGGAGGCTTCGAGAAGTGCCTGTCAGATTGAAGCTAGTGACTATGCGGTGGACACCGAACAAAGTGACTGCGCTGCGCGTGGCCGTGGGATTTGCCGCGGTGAGTCTGTTTGGGCGAGGGCCGTGGACGAATCTTGCGGCGGTTGGACTGACCGTCGCGGCGATTGCGCTGGATGGCTTGGATGGGCACCTCGCACGGCGGAAGAATCTGGCGACACCTGTCGGCGCGCAGATCGATATTCTTGGCGACCGCATGATCGAGAACGTTTATTTCACCTATTTCGCTGTGGTGGGGATGGTGTCCCTGTGGCTACCGGTTTTCTTCTTTGCGCGAGGTGCGGCGACGGATTTTCTGCGCGGGCTGGCTATGCGTGCGGGGCACTCCGGCTGGGGCGCCACGACCATGCTCGAAACGTGGTGGGGACGAGCGCTGGTGGCCTCGCGCTGGAGCCGCGGTTTGTATGCGGCCATGAAATGCTTGTGCTTTTGCTACCTAGGATTGGAGTTGGCGCTAACGCGAGGGCCCGTGGCGCTGCTGGGAGGAATGACCGCGGATGTGCATGCGTTGGTGCGCGGTGGCGCTCATGTGCTTACCTGGATGACGGCGGCGTTCTGTTTGTTGCGCGGATTGCCGGTGTTGGCCGAGGGGTGGCGCTTCGTTTCGGGGGTGGGCCAGGTTCGCGGCGTGAAGAGAATCGCGCAGGGGGCGTTGTGATGGTGCCGAAGGAGGAAAGGGAAGTAGAGGAGAAAGACGGAGGTGTAGCAGCGTTTTTTGATTTGGATGGGACGCTCATGCCATTGCCGTCGATGGAGAAGAGATTTTTTTCGATGCTGAGATATAAGCGGATCATTGGGATTCGAAATTATTTCTTGTGGCTCGCAGGAGCGATGCGGCTCGTGCCGCGGGGGATCCGTCAGATCATGCATGCAAACAAGATGCATTTACGGGGCGTGCCAGTGGATGTGGAAGTTGGTGGGACAGACCTTTCTGTCTGCCTATGCGTGAGGGACAAGGCAAGAAAAAATGCAGAAGGACGGAGAGGAAAAAAAGGAGAAAGAAGGAGACGGGCAAGAATGCCCGTCCCACTCTATCCGGAGGCGGTGGAGCGCGTGGCCTGGCATGCAGAACGCGGGCACCTGATTGTGATTGTGAGCGGCACGCTGGAAATGTTGGCGCGGCGAGCGGCGCGCTTGCTGGAAGCCGAGCTTCTCGGACACGGGCTGACGAGCAAGATTCGCCTTTGTGCTACGCGGCTCGAAGAGGAAAAGGAACGATGGACGGGACGGATCGTAGGTGAAGCGGTCTTTGGTGAAGCCAAGGCGCGGGCCATCGGGCGAATCGCGGCGGAAGCGGATTTGGACTTGCGGCGATGCTTCGCCTATGGAGACAGTTCGAGTGACCAGTGGATGCTTGAAGCCGTCGGAAAGCCCGCGGCGGTCAATCCATCGAATGACTTGGCGCGTATCGCGCGGAGGAAGGACTGGGCCGTGCTGCGATGGACAGAAGAAGAGGATTTTAGGCAGAGGACGCCCTGGGCTGAGAGATCGGAAGAAGCCGGCGAGAGACTGGCGGCCGAGCACGGGAAATCGGGGCACGGGGCATGAACAGATCAAGGAGAAATGAGTACAGAGAGGGAGAGTATGCGATCGCCTGGCGCGAGGGCCTTGTTCAGAGCGCCGAGACCGCGGCGGTTGTTGAATCGGATGAACCAAGCATACGAAGACTGGCGTTCGAGGAATTGGCGGCTGCCTGGGCGGCGTGCGGGATGTTCGAGTGGGTGGCATTGGGGTACTTGGGAGTTTCGTGTGTCTTGATCGGTTTTTTCGCGGAGAATTTACTGCATCCGATGCGGTTGATCGGGATGCAGGTGTTTGTGGCCGTGGTGATTTTGGTTTTGTGCAGGGCCAAGGCAAGAAGAGGGACAGACGGGGATGTCGGTCTCGCTTCCTGGCATTTTTGGCGGTGTTGGTATCCGCATTTGTTTTTTTTGTTTTGTTTTGAAGAGCTGGGACGGCTGGTGCATTTGGTCGAGCCGGGGTGGCAGGACGCGAAGTTGATTGCGTTTGATCATTGGCTTACCGGAGTGAATCCTTCGCTCTGGCTGGAGCGCTTTAAGCATCCGGCGCTCAACGAGTTCATGCAGTTTGCTTACTTTACCTATTTTCTGTTTTTGCTGATTTTGGGCGCGATTCTTTATCACCGGCGCGAATGGGAAAGCTATTGGGCGGTGATGACGTACTCGGCGGTTGGCTATTCGCTGGGGTACATCATCGCCATGCTTTTTCCGGTCGAGAGTCCGTGGTTCACGTTTGCGGGAATGTGGCACGGCGAATTGGCTGGCGGGCCATTCACGCGGGTGATCGATTTCATTGAGAAGTGCGGCCGCGTGCATGGGGCGGCGTTTCCGTCGCAACACGTTGCGGGAGCGATGGCGGCGTTGTGGGGCGCGTGGCGCCACCGCCGGTGGCTGTTCTGGGTGTTTCTCCCGTTCGTTTTTTGCATGTGCGTTTCGACGGTGTATGTACGAAACCACTATGTGGCGGATGTTTTCGCTGGGATGGTCACCGGGACGCTTGGGTATGTCATTGGCTGCTGGCTGATGGAGAGATCTGTGCCAGTCGAGGACGCTAGAGCGGAGACGGAAGTCTCGTTGACCACGGACATCACCAATTGATGTTTCGCCGCGCCACCGAGATGAATGAGGTCTTCGACCTTGTCCGCGCCGGGACGGTTTCGGAAAAAGGTCATGACTGCGCTGGCGTCGAGAACAATTCGCTTCATGGCTCGCGCTCGCGTTTACGATCATCTAGCAGGATCCCGAGAGCGGATGGATCAGCCTGTAGGGATCCGCGGAGACTAGGGACAAATTGCGGAGTGAGCGGTTGGAGGACTAGGCGGTTCCCTTCCTCGATGAACACGACCAGCGTGCCTTCGTGGATGTCGTGCTTGCGGCGCAGCTGCGCGCTTCGCTCGAGATGACAATTCTTCAGACTTGCCCGAGGTTCAGGGGAGGAAGACGACGAGGGTGTAGATTCCGAGAGTTGTGCCGAGGGGTAGGTCGGAGAGGGAGAGGAAGGCGGCGACTAGACAGAGCGTGCGGGCGCTAGACTTTCCGGCGAGCAGAGCTAATCCTCCAAATAGTCCGAGGACGCCGGCGAGTGCGGTCACGATGATGGCGGCGATATAGAGGATGTGGAATGCGGCCATGAGCGTGTACGGATCGGGGACCCGGGTTAGGAGCGCCCCGAACATGACCGTGGCTGTGCCGGTGTAGAGCACCAGGAGAATTACGGCTACCAGGCGGAGGATGGCGTAGACGATCCACAGTGCTCCTAGGGTGCTGGAGTTTCCGCGCGGATTTCTTGCGGCTACGGTGTTGGTGGACATGCGTGCTCCCTGCGCGTTGGGCGTTTGGAACTATGCGCCTCGATCAATCCGTTTTGAGAATGCCTTGGGCCCGCGTTGCGCTGCGCAGAAGTTTAACATTGCCTCAAGCAAATGCGCGTCGCCTAGATGCACTACGATTCGAGCAGCTAGGACTCGACTTGGGGTTTGCCGATTGGCAAAGGAGCCGAGATGGGGTCGGCGCCGGAGAGTGTTTGCCAGCCGCGGCGACTGAGGCTCCAGTAGATGAAGTAGCCGGAGAGGCTGGCGACGATTAGCAGGACGATGCCAGTTAGCCAGTCGTGAAGGGCGAATTCACCGATGGAGAACATCGTGCAATAGACCAGGGTGCAGCCCATGATCCAATCGAAGGCGTTCGCGGAGAGGTCGCGGACGGGGGTGACGTCGGGGGCTAGGGCGGCGATGTGCTTCCATCCATGAATGGTGGGGCGCACGCGGCGGTAGAACTGGACTAGTTTGGCTTCGGGCTCGGGCTTGGTGATTAGTGTGGTGACGAGCCAGACGACGGTTGTGGCTGCGGTGGTGATTAGGGCGGTTTTGGCGAAGACGACCGAGCTGTTGCCGGCGAATTGCATGCGGGTGAGCGACATGGAGACCACGAAGGCGGCGATCATGGAGGAGATTTCGCTCCAGGCATTGATGCGCCACCAGTACCAGCGGAGAAGGAGGACGGAGCCGGTGCCGGCGCCCATGCCCAGGAGGAGTTGCCAGGCGGATTGGATGCTGGTGATGTTGGCGGCGGCGTAACCGCTCAGGATTACCAGCAGAATGATGATTATTTTGCTGACGAAGACGTAGTGTTTGTCGCTGGCTTTGCGGACCAGAAAGCGACGGTAGAAATCGTTGATGAGATAGGACGTGCCCCAGTTTAGTTGTGTGCCTACCGTGGACATGAAGGCGGCCAGGAAGGCGGCGATCATGAGGCCGCGCAGGGCGGGCGGGAGGAAATCGCGGAGAACCATGACGTAACCTTTTTCAGGTTCGGCGGCGAATTCGGCGCTGGGGTGCAGGCCACCGTGGGGGGAATAGACGGCCACGGCAACCAAGCCGGTGATGATCCAGGGCCAGGAGCGCATGGCGTAGTGGGCGATGTTGAACCAAAGCGTGGCGCCGAGGGAATTTTTTTCATCTTTGGCGCTGAACATGCGCTGGGCGACGTACCCGCCACCGCCGGGCTCGGCGCCGGGATACCAACTGGCCCACCATTGGACGGCTAGATAGAGCGAGAAGGTGATTACTGGGAGAGTCCAGAGGGCATCGGTCGTCCAGCCCAGATGGAACGAGGGGAAGAAGGAAAGGATGGAGCCGGTTGTTTCGCCGGATTGGCGGGCGACGTCGTCGACGTGAGAGAGCTGGACTTTTAACAGGGCCATGCCGCCAATTTTGGCGACCGCGATCCAGGCGAGGACGATGATCATGGTCATTTTTAAGGCGAATTGGAAGAGGTCGGTGACTAGCACGCCCCAGAGGCCGCCGATGAAGGTGTAGATGCCGGTGAACGGGACTAGGAGTAGGACGCAGATCAGGAGGGCGGTGTGTTGGGGAGTACCGAGTGTGTAGCTAGTGAGGTTGTGGCCGCCGAGGCCGATGGAAAGGACGCGGCCTTGGGCGATGGCGTCACCGAGGAGAACGGTGGTGATGCTGATCATGGCTTTGATGACCCAGCCGAGGATGAGACAGTTCATCAGCGCGCCGAGATATATAGCGCGGAAGCCGCGGAGGAAGGCCGCC
>Ga0210395_10001279_pt1 | contig 19552 bp, 14 predicted proteins | sample IncBWH4OmetaG_FD_150861 | JGI IMG/M metagenome (GOLD analysis project Ga0210395, IMG submission 150861) | Forest soil microbial communities from Barre Woods Harvard Forest LTER site, Petersham, Massachusetts, United States - Inc-BW-H-4-O ...
CGCGATTGCCAACTCTGCCAGCAAACTGAAGGTCGGCAATGGTCTGGACGAAGGCGTGCAGATGGGTCCTGTAATTACGCAGCAGAGCAAGTCGCGCATCGAGTCGCTGGTGGGACGCGGCAGAGATGAAGGCGCAAAAGTGCTGCTCGATGGGCGCGGCGCGAAGATCTCCGGCTATGAGCAGGGCAGCTTTGTGAAGCCCACGATCCTCGATGCTGTTCCCGCGACGAGTGAGCTGACGGACACCGAAATCTTTGGACCAGTGCTGAGCCTGGTGCACGCCAACGATCTGGACGAGGCGCTGGCGTTCCTGGAACGCAGCCCCTATGGGAACCAGGCTTCACTCTTCACGTCAAGCGGAGCGGCGGCAAGGCGATTCCGCTACGAAGCACCGGCGGGAAACATCGGCATCAACATCGGCGTGGCCGCTCCCATGGCCTACTTCCCCTTCAGTGGCTGGAAAGACAGCTTCTTCGGGATCATGCATGCGCAGGGCCGAGACTCGGTCGAGTTCTACACCGAGAAAAAAATCGTAGTGGAGCGCTGGGCCAAAGAGCATTCGCGCAAGTTCTAGTCGCGCAAGTTCTAGTAAGGTCAGTGCGCGGCGGCTATCGCTTGCGAGTCAAGCTCCGTGGCGACTGCATTGAGTCCGCCTTCGATCACATCAAGGGCTTCGCTGAACTCTTCGTCTGAGATGGTGAGAGGCATCAGCAATCGGATGACATTGTCATACGTGCCGGCGGTCAAAATCAGCACTCCGTTGCGAAGACAGTGCTGCGCGAGCTTTTTCGCAGCGGCTGCATAGGGCGCACCATCGGCCTGCACAAATTCGATCGCCTGCATCGCTCCAACGCCGCGAACATCACGGATGTAGGCATGCTGCCGTTGCCAGCTGAATGCCCGTTGCTGAAAGCGCTCACCGAGTGAGCGGGCGCGCGCCAGCAGGGTTCCGTCGGCGAACTCCTCGATCACGGCCAGCGCCGCTGCGCATGACGCGGGATTACCCCCGAAGGTGCCGCCCAGGCCGCCCGGGCCGGGAGCGTCCATGATTTCGGCACGTCCGGTGATGGCGGCAAGGGGCATGCCTCCGCCGAGTGACTTGGCAGTAAGAATCAGATCCGGCTCGATGCCGAAATGTGTGCACCCAAATAGTTCGCCGGTGCGACCGAAGCCGGTCTGCACTTCATCCGCAATGAAGACAATGCCATGCCTGTGGCAGATATCGGCCAGTGCGGGCAGAAATCCCGCGGGTGGCACGACGAAACCGCCCTCGCCGAGTATTGGCTCAACAACGACAGCCGCGATTGATTCGGCGGAGACAACGCGACGGAAAACACCATCGAGCAACTCCTCCACCTGTTCCTGACTCATCGGGGCGCGGCTGCGCAGGCGTAAATCCGCGGGGACCCCGAACGGGATGCGATAAACGTCCGACAGGAACGGCCCGAAGTTTTGCTTGTACGGTTGAGTCTTGCTGGTGAGCGTGAGGCCCAGCATGGTTCGCCCGTGAAAGGCGTCTTCGACGCAGAGCACAGCCGGACGGCCAGTGTGAGCGCGCGCAATCTTCACCGCATTCTCGACTGCCTCGGCGCCGCTGTTCACGAGGAGGGTCTTCTTGGCGAATTTGCCCGGAGTCAGAGCATTGAGCCTCTCCGCTAGCTCCACATAGCCTTCGTATCCGGTGACCGAAAAGCAGAGGTGGAGAAAAGCATCGAGCTGCGTGCGCAGGGCCTGCAGCACACGAAGATTGCGATTGCCGACATTATTAGTTCCAATGCCGCCAGCCAGATCGATGATGCGATTGCCGTCCACATCTTCAAGAGTCGCGTTTTCGGCGTGACGGATAAAGAGCGGGGCAGACGCATACACGCCGCGTGGAACAGCCTGCGCGCGGCGTTCGGTGAGCGCGCGCGATTTGGGTCCGGGAATTTCTGTTTTAAGTTTGATCGTGGACATATCGCTCTTGAACCTAACTGCTCTAATACCAGCCAATCGGCTGCTCGTTGAGATTGATGTGAACCTGCTTGGTTTCGAGATACTCGTCGATGCCATGAACGCCGAGCTCCCTGCCGAATCCAGACTGTTTGTAACCGCCCCACGGCGCTTCGACATACGTCGGTTGCATGTGATTCACCCACACGATGCCGGCGCGAATCGCCTTCACCATTCGCAATGCGCGATAGATGTCACGCGACCACACGGCAGCGGCGAGGCCAAAGGGCGTGTCGTTGGCGATCTTCAACGCGTCGGCCTCATCGTCGAAGGGAATGACGGCAGCAACGGGTCCGAAGATTTCCTCGCGGGCGATGCGGGCAGAGTTGTCGACGTCATAAAAGATGGTCGGCTCAACGTAGTAGCCACGCCCGAAGGACGCGGGTTGTCCGCCGCCGATCGCCACCTTCGCTTCGGACTTGCCGATCTCCTGATATTTGCAGACGCGGTCGTACTGTTCACGGCTGACGAGCGGCCCCATCTTTGTGTCGCGATCCAGCGGGGGGCCGAGCTTGATAGAACGCGCCTTTTCCGTCATGGCTTCGACAAACTTCGGATATATCGATCGCTCGACGAGAACGCGACTGCCCGCCGAACAGACTTCGCCCTGGTTGATGAAGACTCCGAAGAGAGCGCCGTCGATCGCCGCCTCGAAGTCGGCATCGGCAAAGAAAATATTCGGCGACTTGCCACCCAGTTCCAGCGTTACGCGCTTGAGCGTGTCCGCTGCCGACTTCATGATGAGCTTGCCGACAGCGGCAGATCCTGTAAAGGCGATCTTGTCCACGTGTGGATGCTCGACGATGCGCGCACCGGCCGTTTCTCCGAGGCCGGTGACAATGTTGATCACGCCCGGAGGCACACCGCATTCGCCGAGCCATCCCGCGAGTTTGAGCGCAGTCAACGGCGTCTGCTCAGCGGGCTTCAACACACAGGCGCAGCCGGCGGCCAGCGCTGGCGCAAGTTTCCAAGCGGCCATTAGCAGCGGATAGTTCCAGGGGATGATCTGTCCCGCCACGCCAACCGGCTCCTTGAGCGAAAGGCTCAGCGCATTGTCCGGCACAGGATTGACCAGGCCGGAAACCTTCGTGGCCAGCCCACCGTAATACTCAAAGCAAGTAGCCGCGTCGGCGATATCGAACTCTGCCTCAACAATGGGTTTGCCGGTGTTGCGCGATTCGAGTTCGGCAAGCTGCGGAGCCTCGGCGCGAATCTTCTCGGCGATGCGAAACAGAATGCGTCCGCGCTCCTGCGCCGTTGTCTGCGGCCAGCCGCCCTGGTCGAAAGCGTGGCGCGCGGCGGCAACAGCGGCGTCCACATCCGCGACGCTCGCGTCGGGAATCTCGGCGATGACTTCTTCGCTGGACGGATCGTAGACCGGGATGCGATTGCTCGACGAGCCTTCGGTCCACTCTCCGTTGATAAACATGGCTTCCGGCTTGCTTTGCGTAACAGACATATGAAAATCCTTTAGAGCGCAGTCTCCGCCAGCGGTTCGACCATCGGCGCAGTCTTAAGCGAGTTGCGATAGAAGAGATACGCCGACCCAAAGACCAGCACACAGCCGGCGATCAGCTTGATCTCATACAGCCAGATTGAATTTACCTGGCGTGACGGGATGAACGCTACGATCAACCCAACTGTGGCTGCGAGCAGTCCGCCCACTCCGTTCGCCAGCAGGTAAGGTTTCGACGCGTTCAGCCTGCTTTTCCCGTCGAGCGTGTGCTTGAGCAGCGAGCCGAAGAGATAGCAGGTTGGCAGCAATTGCAGGATCACGGCAAGATCGAGCAGAGTGAGATACGCCTCGCCGACCGAAACGCCAAGAAAGCTCATCAACGTGAGGAGTGACGACAGCACGGCATAGACGATCAGGCTGACGTAGGGAGTCTTGTAGCGGGGATGAATCTTTCCGATGACCGGCGGCAGGTAGCGATCGATGCCGGCGACAAACGGTAGCCGCGCCGCGCCGCTGAACCAGGCCGAGGCCGTGCCGAGAATCGCGATGCACTCCAGAAACGCCAGCGGGGCAACGATGAACAACAGCCCGTTATGCCGCGCCATCACATTAATCGCCTGCAGAATGCCGGAGAGGATGCCGATCTCCTCGTGCGGCACGGCAATCAGCATGGCGCTCGTCGTTCCGAGATAGATAATCGCCGCCGCCAGACCGCCCCAGAAGATAGCAATAGGTAGATTTTTCTTCGGCTCGCGAATCTCATCGCCCATGATCGACGCGAGATCGAGTCCGACCAGGCTGTAGCAGATCGTTCCGAAGACCGCGAACAAGCGCCAGTCATGAAACTCCACGTGCAGATCGGCGCGGTGCAGCGCAGAGCCGTGGTGATGCAGCGTGAGCGCGGCCAGCAGAATGACCACCGCCCCTCCACCCACTGTGCCCACGCCGCCGAGGTTGTTGATCCACTTGCCGAGAGAGAGCCCGCGAATGTTGAGGGTCAGCAGAAAGAGGAGAATCCCGATGGCCAGGCTGGAGGTGAAGTACGGATTATGCTCCAGCGCCTGGATGTTCGGCCCGAAGACATAGAGGCCAACACCGATGCAGGAAAGCACGACCGTCGGCAGGTAGAAGACATTCGAGAGCCAGTAGCACCATCCGGCGAAGAATCCGTGCTGCTCGCCGAAACTGCGCTTGGCCCAAAGATAGATGCCGCCTTCGCCCGGCCATTTCTGCGAGAGCTCGGTGACGGCCGCTCCTTGGGGCCAGAAATAGAAGAGCAGGGCAGCCACCCATAGCCACAGAGTGATCGGTCCGGAGGCAGAGATGGGCGGCACCATGTTGAGGTTTGCGACCGCAACAATGAACAGCAGAATCAGGTCTCCGCGCCCCAGTACGCGCTTGAGACTCGATGTGTGATTGGCGCCACCGCCGATTTTTGGCCCGATTTTTGCCAACGGCTGCCTCCAGCCCGAAAATACCCGCTTTGGACTAGCCGACCACCTGCACCGAGCTCTCCTGCTGCGCCTGCGCGATGGCTGGCGCCACTTCTTCAAATGCCGAGAGGTGGCGATCGATGTCCGCCATCGAATGCGCGACGGAGAGCGTCCACTGCTCGTCCCACCAATATGGCTGCGGCATTACGCCACGGTTGAGCATCCCAAACCAGTAGAGCCTCCACAGGTCTGTGTCGACCGCGAGCCATTCGCGGTAATTGCGAATCTTCTTCGCATAGAACAGCAACGCGCCGTTTGAGCCCGCGCTCTCAACGTAGCCTTCGATGCCGTTCTTCTTCACAATCTGCTTGTAGCCCTCGACGAGCACATCGCCGATTTTCTCAATGTGCGCGTAGCCCTCCGGCGTAAGCACCTCGCGGAAGGTCGCGATACCGGCCGCCATCACCAGCGGATTGGTCGCATACGTCCCGGCATGGAAAACCTTCTGTTGCGCGATCATGTCCATCACTTCCCTGCTGGTGGCAAAGGCAGCCAACGGAAAGCCTCCGCCGATGGATTTGGCCAGCGTGACGAGGTCGGCCTTGATGTTGAAGTACTCGCAGGCGCCGCCGCGTCCCAGCTTCGCTCCTGTCTTCACTTCGTCAAAGATAAGCAGCGCGCCCTCCTTTGTGCATATCTCGCGAAGGCCTTCAAGATAACCCGGCTCCGGCATGCAGATGCCGATATTCATCATGATCGGCTCTACGATGATGGCCGCAATCTGCTTAGGGTTCTCCGCAAACAGGCGCTTGACGGCAGCCAGGTCGTTGAATTGCGCGATGAGTGTGTTCTTCACCGTGTCGGCGGGGACGCCGGCTCCGGCGGGCACCTGGTTGGGGCGGTCGGGATCGCCGCAAAGGTCGAGCTTGGGCTTCATGCTCACCATCACGGAGTCGTGTACGCCGTGGTAGCCGCCTTCCATCTTGATGATCTTGTCGCGATCCGTAAAGCCGCGGGCCAATCGGATGGCGTGCATGGTCACCTCGGTTCCGCTGCTTCCGAAGCGGACCTGCTCCACTGGAAAGCGCTGGCAAATTTCTTCGGCCAACTCATACTCGAGCGTGTGCGGCATACCGAACATGGTGCCGATCTCCAACCGCTCCTGCACGGCGGCCATAACCGCCGGATGACAATGCCCCGCCATCAACGCGCCAAAGCACAGGTTGAAGTCGATGTACTCGTTGCCGTCCAGATCGTGGATGTGCGAGCCTTTAGCGTCCTTCACGAACAGGGGCCAGGGCTCATAGCTGCGAAAGTTGCTGGCTACGCCGAGCGGAAGACGGGGCTGGGCTTTCTTAAGTGCTGCGTGGGATCCTGGGGTGCGCGATTCAAATGTCGACAGTTCTTTTTCCAGAAGCTGATGCATACGATTCTTCCTTTGCCCTAACGCTGTTCAAAATTTAGGGCCGTCAAAAATTCAACAAGGCAGAGCGGACGCCATCGAGTGACAGCTCGCCGCCTGCAAGCCGAGCGCAGAAGATCGCAGGCGAAGAAGCGACTCACTCCGCGCGTAACGCAGAAACCAGCGCTGGCGGCAATATGTCGTAGCAATCCGGAAATGCCGGGATAGAATCTGGGGAAAGATCCGCTTCTTGGCCTTTAAATGACCTGAAACTCTTCGGAACGGACGTGTGCTTACGCGCGAGCATTTACCTGGCGCGCTTCGACAGCCGTCGTTGTTCGAAGAAGATGCCATTGCGGCGCGTCCCTTTTGAGGTGATTCAGCCTGTACAGGCTGTGGCGGGTCCCGCTCGTTTTCAGTCTCTTGCTAGTTTCTCAGGAAAGTCGTTGCCATGCGGAAAACCTTGTAGTAATTTTGCAAAACTTAGTAAATTTTGCGTTCTGTGTCAAGGAAAACGTGTAGCGCCGCGCGCCGTTCGCATATCAGGCAAACTGGAATGGGGCGGCAGCATCGGCCCACTTCATCGGAACACCTGGCCAGTTTCCGTGAATCATTCTTACGAGTTGCCCGCTCAAGGGAACTCCGCGATCTTAGGAGCAGCACTTGTTCAGCCCGCGAACGAACGCAAAGAGATTCTTCTCTTTCTGCCTCCTGGCTGGGTTCGCCTTTCTTTCCAGTTGCAAAAAGCCCACGCCGACTCTGAGTCTTCTTGTGTGGGAGGGCTACGCCGATACCTCGTTCATCCAGGGATTCGAAGCCACATGCAAATGCAAGGTGGTCGCCGCCTACATGGGCTCGAGCGACGAGCTGGTGGCCAAACTTCGCGGCGGAGCAGCCTCAAACTACGACGTCATCTCGCCCTCGAGCGACGTCGCTACGATGCTGACCCGCTCCGGGCTGGTGGCTCCGCTGGATTTATCGAAGATTCCGAACTACTCCCAGGTTTCTCCCACGCTGACAAGCATGCCGCTGGTCAAAAATGCCGGGCAGGTCTATGGCGTTCCGCTCACCTGGGGACCGAACCCCCTTTTGTATGACAAGACTGCGTTCGCTCAGATGCCAACAGCCTGGGCCGATCTTTGGGATCCGAAATACAAGGGCAAGCTCTCGCTCTGGGACGATCTCTCGTCGGTCTACATGGCAGCGCAGGTGCTTGGATTCGGCAAGCAAGATCCAACGGCCATCTACAACTTGAGCGACGCGCAGCTCGAACAGGTCAAGACGAAACTGATCGCGCTCAAGCCGAATGTCCGCAAGCTTTGGACCACGGGCGGCGAGCTCACCAACCTATTTCAGAACCACGAAGTGATTGCGGCGATGGGTTGGCCGCTGGTCACCAACCAGCTCCGCAAGGCCGGCATGCCGATCGAAGAAGAAATTCCGGCTGAGGGGACAACCGGCTGGATCGACCACCTCATGATCACGTCGTCGAGCGAGAACAAGGACCTCGCCTACGCGCTGCTGAACTACATGATCTCCACGCGGACGCAGAAACAGCTCAGCGACGTGACGGGATACATTCCGGCGAATCCCCAAGCCGCTACTTTAATGACCGCAGATCAGCGCCACGGGCTACACCTCGACGACATCGACGCCTATCAGAAGCAGATTGTCTTCTGGCAAGACGTGCCACGCCGCGCGAAATACACCGAGATATGGAACGAAGTGAAGGCCAGCCAATGAATCATACAATTCCCACGCGGGAGGCTGATTGAGTAGTCGTTCTGCCGAAGTTCAGTTCGAAGCTGCCGCACCACCGGCTGAAGCCGCCTTTCTGCGCATTGAAGACATAGGCAAAAGCTTCGGAGCGCACTGTGTGCTCGAGTCCATCTCACTCGATATCCAGCGCGGCGAATTTCTTACTTTTCTGGGCGAAAGCGGTTCGGGCAAAACGACTTTGCTGCGCATCGTTGCCGGGTTTGAGCAGGCCACGTCCGGACAGATTTTTCTGGAAGGTCAGCGGCTCGACACGCTGCCGCCGCACCGCCGCCCCATTCACACCGTATTCCAGAGCTACGCCCTGTTCCCGCACATGAGCGTCTTCGACAACGTCGCCTACGGCCTGCGAGTGCGCGGATGCGACCGCACGGAAGCGAAATCGCGCGTCGAAGCAGCGCTCACCAAGGTTCGCATGGACAGCTTCGCGAAACACTTTCCCCGGCAGATCAGCGGAGGACAAAAGCAGCGAGTGGCGCTGGCGCGGGCGCTGGTCAATCGCCCCAAAGTGCTGCTGCTCGACGAGCCGCTCTCTGCGCTCGATGCCAACCTGCGCGTCGAAATGCAGCGCGAGCTCAAGCTGCTGCAACAGGACCTCGGCATCACATTTCTCTTTGTGACCCACGACCAGAGTGAGGCTCTGGCCATCTCGGACCGAGTCGTGCTGCTGCACCGGGGAAAGATTGAGCAGTGCGGAACGCCGCGGGAGATCTACGCCCGGCCGCGCACTGCCTACTCGGCGAGCTTCCTCGGCAAGAGCAACCTGCTGCGCGGCGTAGTCAAACAAGGCGTTGCAGATTGCGGAATCTTCTCGCTGCCCACGCAGCTTCCGGATGGTCCGGCGGTTTTCTCACTACGCCCCGAGGCCATCGCGCCGGCGTCCGCAATCACCAGCGATGCTCTTGTGCAATTTCAGGCGCAGGTGCTCACTGAACAATTTCACGGCGCCAATACGCTGGTCACGCTGCGATGTGCCGGAGGCATCGAGTTGACTGCGCGTCTAACTTCGCCTCTCGGCGGCGGCGAATCTCAGCACTTCACCTTCCGGGCAGAAGACTGCGTTCCCCTCGAAGACGCTGCGCAGGAGAAGAATTAGTCTATGCGATCGACACGACGGAACGCACTGCTCGTCACGCTTCCACCCTTCGCGTGGATCGCGCTCTTTCTGTTCCTTCCCTACTGCCTCCTCTTCTGTTACAGCTTTTGGAGCCTTAGCGAATTTCAACAGATCCAGCACCACGCCACGCTGGCGAACTACGTTCATCTCTTCACTAACCCGCTCTATCTCACCGTCATTCTCCGCTCGCTGCGCATCGCGTTTTCCGTCGTATTGTTGTCCCTTCTGATCGGCTATCCTTTGGCCTTCTTTCTCGTCTATCACTCGGGACGCTACCGCCATCTGCTCTATCAAGCCGTCATTATTCCTCTGTGGGTCAGCTATCTTGTACGCGCGTATGCGTGGAAGGTCATCTTCGGCAACGAAGGCGTGCTCAACACACTTCTGCTCTGGCTGCACGCGGCGCGGCACCCGCTCAGCTTTTTCCTCTATAGTCCATTCGCAGTGATCGTCACGCTCACGCACATCTATGTGCCATTTGTCGTGTTGCCGGTGGTCGCGTCGCTCGAAAAAATTCCGCGCGAGCTACTCGAATCATCGAGTGACCTCGGCGCGCGGCCGTGGCAGACTTTCCTGCGTGTGATTCTGCCGCTCTCGCTGCCTGGAGTCATCTCCGGAGCCACCCTGGCCTTCCTGCTCAGCTTCGGCGACTTCCTCGCGCCGCTGTTATTGGGCGGCCCAAGCAGCGTGATGATCGCCAATATCGTCGCGAATCTCTTCGGCGCGGACTACAACTGGCCGCTCGGCGCTGCTGTCGCTGTGGTCATCCTGTTGATCGTGGTGACGATTCTGTCTGTCACGCAAAGACTCGCGCGCCGCCAGGGGCTCGCATGAACTTCGCACGCAAACCCATTCTCCTCACCGGCTTTGCGGGCTGCGCCTACGCCTTTCTTTATTTCCCGATCGCCGTGCTGATCGTTTACTCCTTCAATCGCGATGGAGTGGGCGGTTTTCCGCCGCGCCACCTCACGTTCGATTGGTATCGCGTGCTCTTCGCCGACTCCGCCATGTGGAGCGCGGTTGAGAACAGTGCCATCGTCGCACTGGCGGCGGTTGTCATCTCCATCCTCATCGGATTTCCGGCGGCTTACGCGCTCGACCGCTACGCATTTCCCGGCAAGGCCGCCTTCCAGCGATTGATTCTGCTGCCGCTTATCGTCCCAGGAGTGATCACCGGCATCTCGCTGCTGATGCTTGTAGTGAGCGGCGGATTTCATCTGAGCTTGACCACCGTCATTCTTGGTCACGCGACAGCACTGACTGCCGTCGCGACAACAGAAATCTTCGCGGGCTTCGCCAAACTTGATCGCTCGTTCGAAGAGGCCTCGGCGGACCTGGGCGCAAACGGGCTGCAAACGCTCTGGCGCATCGTGCTTCCGTTGATGCGAACTTCGCTGCTTGGCACGGCTTTGCTGGTCTTCACGCTCTCCATGGATGAAATCGCGGTGACCTTCTTCCTGATTGGCCGCGAGAACACTCTGCCGCTCGAAATCTGGTCGCGGCTGCGGCGCGGCGCTACTCCGGAGATGAATGCCATTTCAACGATCATCTTTGTCTTCTCGGTCGTCGCGATTTTTATTTCGCAGCGACTCATCACGGGCGGTGAAGCAGGACCCGCACCAACTCCCGAAATTACCCCGACTCCCATAATTACTGGAGCAACACAGTGAACCCCGCACCGCAAGACGCGCAAACTACGACCAAAGACAAAACCATTCTCGCTTCTCTCACTCGCCGTGCGTTTCTCGTCAATGCGGCCATCGCGGCTTGCGGATTGCCGCTTTACGCCCAGACCAAAGCGGCAAAGCCCACACACTCCTGCATTGTCGTCGGCGCGGGATTTGCCGGGCTCACCGCGGCGTATCGGTTGTCAGCAGCGGGCTGGAACGTCACCGTGCTCGAAGCCCGCAACCGTCCTGGAGGCCGTGTCTGGTCTCACAACTTTGCACAGGCTCCGGAGCTGGTTTGCGAGATGGGCGGCGAGTGGATCGGCAAAAGTCACAAACAAATTCGTGCGCTGGCGGAGGAGCTCAACATCCCGCTCGAGCCCCACGCCAACCGGGTCTGGCTCCTGCAGCACGGACAGTTGCACGGTCCAGGGGACTGGGGTTTCTCGCCCGAATCGCACTTCGCCTGGCAGCGCTTCGTGGAGCAGTACAAGCACTACACCGATCAGGATAAGCGCCATCTCGACCAGTACGACTGGTGGACATGGCTGGGCAAGATCGGCATGACCGACAACGACCGCCGCATCCGCGAAATCATGGATTCCACTGACTTCGGCGAATCGATTCGCCAGATCTCCGCCTTCAGCGTTGCCGGTGAATACGTTGACGCGGACTACCTCAATCCTCAGAGCACGGATGAGATGGACCTCCACGTTCGCGGCGGAAACACTTTGCTCATCAAGGCGCTCGCGGCGCATCTTACTCCCGGCGCGTTGCATCTCAGCTCGCCCGTGAAATCCATCACGCAGCGTGCCGGACGGGTAACCGTCTCGACAGCAAGCGAAAAATTTACCGCCGACTCCTGCATCTTTGCGGCGCCGGCTTCGGTGCTCAACTCCGTCCAGTTCGATCCGCCGCTCTCGCCGGCCAAATCTCTAGCCGCAGACGAGCTCGAGTATTGCCGCATCATCAAGACGCAGATGCTCTTCGATCGCCGCTTCTGGCCCGCCGAAGACTTTTCGCTGATGAGCGACGAGACCTCGCATGAGTACTTCCACAGCACGCAGGGGCAGCCGGGACCACGCGGCATTCTCTGCTCCTATGCAGTCGGAGACAAGGCCGATGTACTCGCCTCGCAAACCAAAGTGGACCGCCAGTTCCAGCTAATGCACGATCTCAATGCCGTCTCTCCAGACGCCGCAGCCGCACTTATCGACACCGTCGATCAGCCCTGGCAGGATGATCCATGGGTACACGGCGCGTATGCTCTCTATCGCCCCGGCCAGAGCTTCCGCATTCGTCCCCTGCTTGAACAGCCCCACGGCAAGGTGCTCTTTGCCGGCGAGCACATCGCTGACTGGCAGGGCTTTATGGAAGGCGCGGTGAGCACAGGAGAAATCGCCGCGCAACACTTGTTGCGCTAACTTCGCCGGAGACTAAATTACGAATGGCCTTTACCGACAAAGAACTGGGGATGGACCGCAAGATAACCCGTCGCGACTTTATGAACGGAGCGGCCATGACCATTGGAGCTGCCGCCATCTCACCCGGCGCGGGTCTCTTCGGACAAACTCCGGCTCCCGAACCGCAGGATCGCCCCAGCTACGATCCGCCGGCGCTCCACGGCATGCGCGGCAGCCACCAGGGGTCGTTCGAGACAGCGCACAGCCTGCGCGACGGCAGCTTCTGGCGAACGGCCGCGAAGCCGATCGACACAGGAGAAACTTACGATCTCGTCGTTGTCGGAGGCGGAATCAGCGGACTCTCGTCGGCACGGTTCTTCCACGAAGCTGCCGGCGAGCAGGCGCGAGTATTGATCCTCGAGAACCATGACGATTTCGGCGGCCATGCCAAGCGCAACGAATTCGAAGTCAACGGGACTGCCCTGCTCGGATACGGAGGAACCTACTCGATCGAAAGCCCTGCTCCTTACAGCCCCGTGGCCAGGCGCGTGGTTCACGAGCTTGGCATCGACGTCTCATCCTACGCAGCGCACAATAACGACGCGCTTTATCGCTCGCTCGGTTTGAAGCAGAAGATTTTCTTCGACCGGGAGACCTTCGGCGCGGACCGGCTCGTCGCGAGCCCTTATTCACGATGGGGTTCCGCCACTGACGACCCTGAAGGAAAGAACTGGCAGGAGTTTGCCGCGCAGGCTCCGCTGTCGCCGAAGGCCGTTGCCGATGTCAAGCGCCTCTACACGCTCGACGAAGACCTGTATCCGGGGCTCACTTCTGACGAGAAGAAGGCGAAGCTCGCGCGCCTCAGCTATGCCGACTATCTCGCCAACGTCGTCAAGGTCGATCCGCAGGTGATCGCACTACTGCAGCCTCATCCGCAGCCGCTTTACGGACTTGGCATTGATGCCGTCTCCGCGCAGGATGCATGGGGACTGGGCCTTCCCGGTTTCAATGGCCTCAAGCTATCGCCCGGTCCCGGTCCGGGGATGGGACGCGACGCCATCCGCAACGACGAAGCGGAGGCTTACTTCTTCCACTTCCCCGACGGAAATTCTTCGATCGCGCGCCTGCTCGTCCGGTCACTTGTTCCGAATGCCGTTCCCGGCAACTCAGCATCGGACATCGTCACCGCCCAGGTTCGCTACGATCAGCTCGATCGGCCCGGCAACACCACGCGCATCCGCCTTAACAGCACTGTTGTTCGCGTGCGCCATCTCGGCGATGTTTCGACCGCCAAAGAGGTAGAGCTCTCCTACGTGCAACAGGGCAAGCTCTACACGGTGAAAGCCGCACACTGCGTTCTCGCCTGCTGGCACGCCGTCATTCCTTATCTCACCAACGAACTGCCCCCCGAGCAGAAAGCCGCTCTCCGCTCAGCCGAGAAGGTTCCGATCGTCTATACCAACGTCGCGATCCGCAACTGGCAGAGCTTCGAGAAGCTGCAAGCCGCCAGTATCTACTCGCCCGGATGTTACTTCAGCGAGGCCAGCCTCGATCATCGTGTCAGCATCGGCGAATATCGCTGCACGACGAAACCCTCCGAGCCGATTGTGCTCACCATGCACCGGTATCCTTGTTCGCCGGGCCTCCCGAGCAGAGACCAACATCGTGCCGGACGCGAGGATTTATACGAAACTCCCTTCGACACCTTCGAGCGCAACATCCGCGACCAGCTTGCGCGCAGCGTTGGCGCAGGCGGGTTCGATCCCGCACGTGACATCGCGGCCATCACCGTCAATCGCTGGCCGCACGGCTACGCCTACCAGTACAACTCACTCTGGGACCCCTTCTGGCTTGAGCGGGGTGCTCTTCCTTGCGTTACTGCGCGCCAGCCCTACGGCCGCGTTGCCATTGCCAATGCAGACGCAGATGCTTACGCTTACACGGATTGCGCCATCAATCAGGCCTACCGCGCGGTGAGTGAGCTTAAAGTTGGCAAAGTGGCGGAAGGCCTGAAGACGCCGCGTTAGAAATGCCAGATCAGGTCCCCAGCAAACGTTAGCTGACTCGACTTCGTCGGCGGGCCGTTCGCACCACTGATGAAAGGCGAATCATAAGCAGGAACGTTGTACGAGTGCTCGTATCGCAGCTCAGGGCGAAAGGTTATCGTGGTCCCCACCCAGAAGTTGAAACCGAACAAGGATTCTGTATAGGCTGTCTTCGACCCCGTGCGCTGTCCGGCAAAATCATTCACATATTCGTTGCGAATCGTGAACGATGAGTGGTGGTTATTGAATTCATGCTCGATATAGTTCACGATTGCGACTTCCGGCGCGTAGCAGTGGGTTTGCGTCGGATTGCACTGTGCTCCGTTGGCTCCGGTAATGAGTGACGGAGAGGTTATCGACCCAGCGTTCGCACCAATGTTCGCATTCGGCCCATAACTTATACATGGGGTCAGTCCGTAACATAAGTTCGGCACCTCACTCTCCCACTGGTACCAGGACTCCGTGGCCGTGTGCCAGGTTGCGTTGAACTTGTGATACCAGGTGAGATAGTACGCATCCAGATTGTTATAGGCATACTTACCGGAGTTCAGCGAGTTTGCGCAGCCGTAGAGGACATCGCCGCCATCGGACCACGTGTACTGCAAGCAGGTAGTTCCAGTGAGCTTTGCATTGGATATCCATATCGCCGATTCGCATCCGCCCGAGACTCCCGCCTGAAAAGTCCAGTGGTCATTGAATTTTGTTGTCGTGACGATGCCGCTCTGCGTGTAGCAGTCATAGGTATAAGTGATCGAGTGGCTGTATGTGTAGTTATTCGGTGCAAGCTGTGCCTCGATATCCGGCAGCGAAATATATCGTCCGACACGAACAATCATGCCCTGGGCTACTTTCGGGATGTACAGATCGAAGTAATACATCACCGGATCGTATCCATACTGTTGACCACTCGGACCGGAAAGCAGCTGCTGGCTGAAGATGCCCTTCGCGGTTGTGTAGCGATAGTCAAGGCCATAGAGATTTGCGAAACGAAAGCCCCAATCCACGTGGTCTGTCTGTACCGTGTCCTCCAAACGCTCAAAATACAGAACGGCCTGGTCAAGCTGAATCGAGTTCGGAATTACGTCATAGGCGGTTTCGTTGTTCGCGTATTTGCCCTTGTTCGAGGTGCTGGCGTTATAGCCTATATCGACCCAGCCGTATATCTTGAAGCGGGTCTTGTTTTCATTGATCGCCTGCATCAGCGGATAGGTCTGGCCATCCGATGCGCCGATCACCACTGTGCCTCCGATCGGCCAATCTGACGAAGGAAAGGGCGGCGAACTGATCGGTGCGGGTGTGCCGCGCCGTGCTGGCTCAGGCGATGGTGGAAAGCCACTAGCGTTTCCGGTCCAGTCATCCAGATACGCATGACCGAGACGCGTAAAGAAGCCGCGTTTAACGGGCGACGTGGGAGCAGTGGGGACACCGCCTGGGCTACTTTGCGCCAGGCTTCCAAAATAACGGTTCAAATCCATCAAATCGGCAAGGGGGGCTGTTCCCGTCACCGATGCTGTCGAAGCAACTGGGTTATCTGGAGGAGCGGATTCCTGCCCCGTTCCCGCGAATGCGATCCAGGGCTTCAAGAAGACCACGGAAAGGAACAGAGGCAGGAAATAGACTGAACAGCCCTTGTGATTGCGCATGCACGCCCTTGAAGCACCGGATCCGCCACTCGTCTCTCTGTTCCGATTCGATCGGCCCCGGGAATAGGAGCTCACCCCACACATCAGGGACACGTAAAGAAATCATTAATAGAACGTAAGGATTGGTTTCCCCGGCCACGTTCTCGCTGCTAACCTGATCTTTCTAAAGAACCGAAGGCGAATCCGGAAGCTTTATGGTTTACTTACGTCGCCTTTAGCTGGTACTTACTCTTGGCTTTATAAACTGAAGAGTTTGCTGAAACGGCGCTTTTTGAGCAATGAGCCACGGTGAACTTTAGCGGCTAGTCAGGAGACACAAGCATGCAACTACGAAGTTTTGGGACCACGGCATTCCGGCGCAACCCGACTTGGCTCGTGGTCACATTGATTGCTTTTTTCTTTTTTCTGCAGCCATTCTGTTTCGGGCAGGCCGGTACGGCCGCTGACGATCCGGAATCCGGCAGCACCTCAACCCAGGTATTTGCCGCAAGGAATTATTCATTTGATTTGTCAGAGAACGCACAGGACTCCGGATTGGCGGGAGGACCGAGAACATTCACATGGGAAGATCCACAGAAATCGGTCAGCGGCCAAAGCGTTCCGAGCGCGTCCGACTTAACTGGAAATTTCTTCCACAGGCTTGCCCAGTTCTATCGGCAGGATTGGGCTGGCACAAATCCCATTACGCCTTCCCCCGCAAAGCGCGGCCTTCCAGCTCCGATAGATTCGCCTCCATTTCCGTTCTCGGATTGGGGATACGGAGGTTCACCCGATATAGGCGCCCCCGATGGAAACACCTATCCTTTGATGGCTGCGCTCAATCATGAAAATAGTCGCACGAAGATATATGGATGGGTCGCAGGCAGCTTCAACTTCAGCACCTCAGGTCAAAGTAACTTCCCGGTTTCCTATGACATCTTCCCGGACAAGATAGAAATGAATCAGGCAGTCGTGTACATCGAACGATTGCCCAACACCGTGCAAAATACCCATTTCGATTGGGGATTTCATCTCACAGCGTTCTATGGGATCGACTATCGCTTCACGACAGCGCTCGGTTACTTCAGCCAGCAGCTCTTAAAGTTCAACCGGCAGTATGGCTTCGATCCCGTCCTCGAATATCTGGATCTCTACTTTCCGGTAAAGGACGGCCTTAACATTCGAATCGGCCGCTTCCTCTCGGTTCCCGGCATTGAAGCGCAGTTGGCGCCGAACAACTACAACATGACGCACTCACTGCTCTACACGATCGATCCGTTCACTGACACAGGGATCTACGCCACCCTCAAACTAAACAAACAATGGATCATCCAGTTTGGCATGTCCGGTGGTCATGACGTCGCCCTGTGGACCCCGGACGCGAAGCCCTCAGCCATCGCCTGCCTGAATTACTCCACAAAAACCAACAATGACAATTTCTACGGCTGCGCAAACGGCATCAATAACGGAGTGTATGCCTACAATAACCTGCAGGACTATGACTTCACCTGGTATCACAAGTTCAACAGTAAGTGGCACAGCGCGACTGAGACCTGGTACATGTATGAGCGCAAGGTGCCCAACGTTGCTGGAAACGTAGCAAATCCGGTGACGCCGGAGCTTGGTGCAAATGGCGCCTTTTGTTTAGCCGGTGAGCTTCGTTGCACCGCCCCTGAGTATGCGATTGTCAACTACATAAACCGCGATGTGAATTCGAAGTTCATGTTTGGATTCCGGTCCGACTTCCTCGACGACAAGAAGGGGCAGCGTACCGGCATTCCTGGGAAATATACAGAAAATACTCTCTACGGAACCAAGTACATCGGCAACACAGTGATGTTTCGTCCCGAACTCCGCTTTGACCACTCCTGGGATGCGCGGGGATACAACGACGGTAAGAGTAGAAATCAACTCTTCTTCGGTATGGACATGATCTACAAGTTTTAATCTCGTCTCTTGATCGATATATGAGCCAGCTATCGATGTAGATAGCTGGCTTGCTTTTTGAAGTCCGCGATCCGATGCACTGAGTTAGTCTGAACACGTCGAGTCATCCGACACTCAAGGAAACTCCATGCAGATGCGTCGTGGTCTGCTTTGCCTGCTGCTCTGTCTCGGTGCGTGCGCACTTCACGCGGCGGCCCCGGCTGCGCCGATTGTCATCAAGGTGGTCATCGTTGCCATGTACGAAGCCGGCGAAGACACGGGCGATACTCCGGGTGAGTACCAGTATTGGGTGGAACGCGCTCATCTCGATCGCGTGCTTCCTTTCGATGCCGGGTTTCATCATTTGCGCATGAACGATCAGGGTGTCCTGGGCGTGCTTACCGGAGTGGGCACCGCGAAGGCTGCGGCAACCATCATGGCCCTCGGCCTCGACTCGCGCTTCGATCTCACCCATGCCTATTGGCTGGTGGCAGGCATCGCCGGGGGCGACCCCGCTGATGTTTCACTCGGATCGGCTGTGTGGGTACGCCGGGTGGTGGACGGAGATCTCGCCTATGAAATCGACGCGCGCGAAATCCCCGCGAGCTGGCCGACGGGCTACGTTCCCCTGCGCAAGTCCGTGCCCTACGAACAACCGGCTACTCCGCCGGACGGCCAGGTCTATGAGCTGAATGCCGCTCTCGTCGATTGGGCCTACAACCTCACGAAGAACACGCCGCTCCCGGACACAGCCGCCATGCGCGAGAAACGCTCCCACTTCGAACAGGCTGCCGCGCAGCGTCCGCCCTTTGTGAGCGAGGGTGACGACGTTTCCGCCTCAACCTTCTGGCATGGCAAAAAGATGGACGAATGGGCTAACGCCTGGGCGCGCTACTACACCGGAGGCAGAGGCAACTTCGTTGTCTCTGGAATGGAGGACACCGGCACGCTGCAATCGCTCACGTTCCTGGCCTATGCGGGGAAAGTAGATCTGCATCGCGTGGTCATCCTCCGCACTGTGAGCAACTACGATCAGCAGGCCGTGGGCCTGACGGCGACCGAAAGTCTCGCCGAGCAAAAGGTTGGCAAGTATGGAGCCTACCTGCCGTCACTTGAAGCTGCTTACGCCATCGGCCACCCGGTTGTGGACGCCATCATCACGCATTGGGAGCAGTATCGCGATCACTTGCCGTCTGACAAATAGTCGCTTAGGAGGAAAGCGAAGCGTCAAGATAGGCGCGCGGACTGAGAATGCGAATCCCCTTATACTCGCTCAGCGCGCGTAGATCCTTGTCACCGGAAACGATGGCCTGTTCCCCCGCGGTCAGCGCACATTCCAGAACCATATCGTCCTTCGGGTCGCGGCACACGCCGCGGAGTCTTCCTGAGACCAACACGGATAGTGCATCTTCGAGATAAACCTGCCTCCTCTGATGGACGCGAAGCCGATCCCAACCCATCTCACTTACGAGAATACGGGAATCTCTGCAACAATCTGGTCGCAGATTGCGACCTCATCTGCTGCAAATGCCCTATCCAAAGTTAATCGTGGCGTTCCACCGTAATGCAAAGCTGAAATCCTCACACCCGAGTCGATAACTGTAATCACGCACGCTTCTTTCTCGCCGCGAAGCGTTCCGCCCGGACCTCATCCACAAATCTCTCGATATCCTCTTCCGTATAACGGGTTGGATTGCGTGTTCCGGCATAAGC
>Ga0210395_10001280_pt1 | contig 19551 bp, 14 predicted proteins | sample IncBWH4OmetaG_FD_150861 | JGI IMG/M metagenome (GOLD analysis project Ga0210395, IMG submission 150861) | Forest soil microbial communities from Barre Woods Harvard Forest LTER site, Petersham, Massachusetts, United States - Inc-BW-H-4-O ...
CGGTCGGCCCGTAGCCGGCTTTGTATTTGTTGAGCGTGATTTCGTAGGTTTCACGGAATTGCGCCGCAGCGCGATGCAGCAGATCGCGCAGTGAATCCGCTGCAAGGAGATTGAAATAGGCGGTGGCGAGCTGGGCCTGCGCCGACAGTTTGGCATTGTCGAGATCGGCCGCGCTCGCCTGCGCCGCCGACGTGTCGGCTTCGATGGTGCGGCGGACCTTGCCCCAGACATCGAGGTCCCAGCTGCCGCTGATCGGTACGGAATATTGCGTCGTGTAGCGCGTGCCGAGGCCAAGGCCGACGGCGCTGCCGCCGGTGGTGCCGGCGAGCGCTCCGGTCCGCGTGCGGGTGACGCCGTAACCGGCGGTCGCCGTCGGAAACAGCGCGGATTGCGCTTCCGTAATGATGGCGCGCGACTCCTCGTAGGCGGCGGCCGCTGCCGCGACCGTTTGATTGGAGATCTCGACTTCGCGCAATAGCGCGTCGAGCCTGGAATCTCTAAAGGGCGCCCACCAATTGCCGCGCGCGAGGTCATCGCTCGGCGTCGCGCGCTTCCAGCCCTTGAGCTCCTTGAAGGTTGTCGGAACCGGCGCCGGCTCGCGCGAATAATCGGGGCCTACGGCGCAGCCCGGCAGCAAGAGCGCAAGCAACAATGCTGATGTGGAAGCTTGTCCGCGTAACGCGACGACGCGCCGGACCCAGCCTCCCTGACGCCACACAGCATGGGCCAACGCGTACACTGCCGAAAACCCGTCGCTGTAAACCCCCGAACACGACCACAGCCAGTCCGGGAGAGATGCCCGCGCTCGCTGACGCGTGCCAGCGGGCCGTGCTCTGCGATCCCGACCCCAGCGCTCGCGTCAACCATGCCCGACGCATCGGTGAATATCAACGCCGCAACCTGCCGCGTTAACAGGCCTCCGCTCCGATCTCCGCGATGTGTGATATTCAAGCGACAGTGCGCGCCGGGAGAGTCCGGTTGATCGCGCAACTGCGGCGGTCGCCGCCACCCGTGCTTGCGTGACGCGCCTGACCATACCGTGTTCGAAAGCAAAAAGACGGGAGACCTGTACTTTACGGGAGAACTGCACTTTGACGGCAGAAAAAGCCAAGGTTTGCGCGGCTTATTCTGGTAATCCGCCTCACCTGCGCGAGATGATCTCGCCAACGCGGGCTTGCCCACAGTCCGCATTGTCAATGTGACGGTTGGGGGGCATCCTGACACCGAGCGGGCATATCATCCGGGGAATGTCGAATTAGGAGATGATAACGGCGTCATTCGAAAGGTGAATTGGGCATGAAAATGCAACAGGGACGAACGTCAGTGCTGGAAAGCCGACGCCCTGGCTTGGCTGTTGTGGCGGCGATTGCCGCGCTTGCTATCACCGGCTGCGGCTCCAGAAACCAGTTCGTTGCTCCGCCGCCTGCGAAAGTCGTGGTGGCGCAACCCATACAGAAGTCGGTGACCCTGTATATTTATCTGACCGGCAACACCGCGGCGTACAGAACAGCCAATCTGGTCGCGCGCGTCCAGGGCTACCTGGAATCGATCGATTACAAGGATGGCGCCGCAGTCACGAAGGGAACGCGGCTCTTCGGCATCGAGCGCGACATCTATCAGGCGCAAGTCGATCAGGTCACAGCGCAACTGGCGCACGACCAGGCCGTGCTTGGAGAAGCGCAGGTGGATCTCACCCGCTACCAAACGCTGCAAAAGGAGAACTCAATCGCGTCGCAACAAACCGAAGATCAAGCGTTCGTCGCCCAGCAGGACAAGGCTACCGTTGGAATTGATCAGGCTAATCTCGAAACCGCGACTATCAACCTCGGCTTTACCAGGGTCCTCGCCCCGTTCGATGGCATCGTTACCAATCACCAAGTCGATATCGGCAATCTCGTCGGCGCGTCCGGACCGACCACGCTCGCAACCATCGTGCAGACCGACCCGATCTACGTCTATTTCACGCTGAGCGAGCCGCAATTCTTGTCGATCCGCAGAAGCAACGCCAAAGCTGGACTTCCGGTCAGTACGGCGGATCTGACGTACCTTTCGAGCATCCCGGTCGAGATCGGCCTCCAGGATGAAGAGGGCTATCCGCACAAAGGACATCTCGACTACGTCTCGCCGCAAGTCGACCCCTCGACTGGCACGGTCACCGCGCGCGCGATATTCGACAATAAGGATAATGCGCTGCTGCCCGGCCTTTTCGTGCGCGTCCAGGGACCGGTCGGGCATCTCGACAAGGCGCTGCTGACGCGAAATGACGCGATCGGGACGAGCCAAGAAGGAAGTTACGTGCTGGTGGTCGGCGCAGACAATGTCGTTCAGCGCAAAGTCGTCAAACTCGGACAAAGGCAGGGGCAGCTCGTGATCATCGAATCCGGTCTCGATCCGGGTGATTGGGTCGTGACCGAAGGCATTCAGCAGGCCTTTCCCGGCGCCAAGGTCGAGCCGCAACGAATCCAGCTGACTGTCCCCGCCGATCCATCAGACGACGCCAAGACGAGCGCTCCCGATACGACGCCGAAATGAACGCGACGAGGGGATCGGCATGATCTCGCGGTTTTTTATCGATCGACCGGTGCTCGCCAATGTGCTGGCGTTGGTTTTCGTTCTGATCGGCCTGGTCGCGCTCATTCAATTGCCGACCGCCGAATATCCCAATGTGGTGCCTCCGACCATACAGGTCTCGACGCGGTACCCGGGCGCGACCGCCAAGACGCTGGTTGACACCGTCGCCCTGCCGATCGAGCAGCAGGTCAATGGTGTAGAGGACATGCTCTACATGCAGTCGACGAGCGCGAGCGACGGCACCTACACCTTGACCGTAACCTTCGCAATCGGCACCGACCCCGACAAAGCGCAGATCCTGGTCCAGAACCAGGTATCCGCCGCCATTGCTTCGCTGCCCCCGGCCGTGCAAGCCCAGGGCGTTACCACGGTAAAGCGGTCGAGTTCGCTTCTCGAATTTGTCGCGTTGGTTTCGCCTGAGAGCCGCTTCGACAGCCTGTATCTGTCGAACTACGCCGTCATCAGCGTGCAGAACGAACTGGCTCGCCTCAAGGGCGTCGGCGCCGTGACGATCTTCGGCGCCGGTCAATACGCCATGCGGATTTGGATGAACCCGGATCTGCTGCAAACGCGGGGCCTGACGCCGCAGGACGTGATCAACGCGATCGAGGAGCAGAGCCAACAAGTCACCGCCGGCCAAGTCGGCGCGCCGCCGGCGCCGAAGGGCCAGGATTTCCAATATTCGCTCGATATCAAAGGCCGCCTGGACGAGGTTGCCGAATTCGAGAATATCGTCGTCAAGGCGGCCGACACCAATGGCGGCCAGATCACCAGAATCCGCGATATCGGCCGCGTCGAGCTCGGAGCGCAAAGCTACAGCGAATCCTTCGATCTCGACGGCAAGCCGGCAGCCGGGATCGGCATCTCGCTGTTGCCGGAAGCCAACGCCATCGCGGTCGCCGACGCGGTCAAGGCTAAGATGGACGAGCTCGCCAAGAGCTTCCCTTCGGGCGTCAGCTATGTGACGCCCTACGACACCACGAAATTCGTGCGATCCGCGATCCGCGAGGTCTACAAGACCCTGATCGAGGCCGCTGTTCTGGTGCTGATCGTCATTCTTGTCTTCCTGCAGGATTGGCGGGCGATGCTGGTCCCGGCGACAACCGTTCCGGTGACGCTCATCGGCGCGTTCGCCGCGATGGCGGCGCTTGGATTTACCGTCAATCTTGCGACGCTATTCGCGATCGTCCTGGCGATCGGCATCGTCGTTGACGACGCTATCGTCATCGTCGAGGGTGTCTCGCGCTATGTCGAACAGGGCATCCCCGGCCGTGAGGCGGCGGGCAGGGCGATGGACGATTTGATCGGTCCGGTCATCGGTATCACGCTGGTGCTCATGTCGGTGTTTATTCCAGCCGCCTTCATGCCCGGGCTGACCGGGCAGCTCTACCGGCAGTTCGCGCTCGTTATCGCCTCTACCGCCTTCATCAGTGCGATCAACGCCGTGACCTTGAAGCCCACGCAAAGCGCGCTATGGCTGCGGCCGCCGGTCCCGCTTGAGCGGCGCAACTTTTTCTATCGCGGTTTCAACGTTGCCTTTGGCGCCGCCGAGCGAAGCTACGTTCGACTCATCGAGGCGATGACGCGTCGCAGCGCCGCCATGGTGGTCATTGCGCTCTTTCTTGTCGTCGTTGCGATCTGGGGGTTGGCGCGCGTGCCGACCGCGTTCCTGCCGGACGAAGATCAAGGCTATCTGATCGTCAGCGCACAACTGCCCGACGGCGCCTCGAAGGAGCGTACCGACGCCGTCATGCAGCAAATCTCGGCAATCGCCAAGAAAGTGCCCGGCGTCGACAGTGTCGTCACTGTCAGCGGCATTTCCATATTGGACAACTTTGCCAGCCTCGCCAATGCCGGCGTTGCCTTCGTGGTCCTCAATGACTGGAACGTGCGCCTCAAGCAGAAGGGACAGGATCTGGGCTCGATCAATCAGAACCTGAATCGCTCCCTGCATGCCGTAACGCAAGCTATCGTATTCGCGCTCGCCCCGCCGCCGATTCAAGGCATCGGCAACGTCGGTGGCTTCACGATGCAGGTCGAGATCAAGAACGGCGATTTCGATTACACGTTGTTGCAGAGCCTGGCCGAGGCCGTCATCAGGGCCGGCAATGCGCAATCGGCTTTGCAGCGGCTCAACACGACCTTCCGCTCCGGCGCCCCCCAACTCAGCGTCACTGTCGACCGCACCAAGGCCGAGACGCTCGGCATCACGGTCGGCAACGTCTTTTCCGCCCTGTCGACCTATGTCGGATCGAACTATGCCGCGCAGTTCAACAAGTTCGGACACGTCTTCCAGCTCTACACGCAAGCGCTGCCGGAGTACCGGGCAAATGCCGACGACATCCGTAACCTCAAGGTCAAGGCGGGCAATGGGACCATGACGCCGATCGGAACGGTCGTCGACATGAAGGAGGTACAAGGTCCGCTGCTGATCAGCCTCTATAATCTCTATCCGTCGGCAACGGTCGTCGGCAACTCAGCCCCTGGGTTCAGTTCGGGAGAGGCGCTCGACATCATGGACCAGATTGGCGCGCACGAACTGCCGCCCGGAACGGGGTACGAATGGACAGCCATGTCCTATCAGGAGAAGGCTGTCGGCTCGCAGATATATTTCGTTTTCGGCCTTGCGCTCCTGCTCGTCTATTTCGTGCTGGCGGGCCAGTATGAGAGCTGGATCCTGCCACTCGCCGTAATCCTCGGCGTGCCGCTCGCCCTTCTCGGGACAGTCGGTGCGCTGACCGCTCTCGGCGCCGCCAATAATCTCTACACGCAGATCGGCCTCATCCTCCTGATCGCGCTCGGCAGCAAGAACGCGATTTTGGTCGTGGAATATGCGCGCCAGAGACGAGCGGAGGGGATGGAGATCGTCGCTGCGGCGGTGGAGGGAGCCCGGCTCAGGTTCCGGCCCATTCTGATGACCTCTTTCGCCTTCATTCTGGGCGTATTCCCGCTCGTCGTCGCGACCGGCGCGGGCGCAGGCGCGCGACGGTCAATCGGATTGCCCGTCTTCAGCGGTATGATTGCCTCGACCTGCCTCGTCATCGTGTTCGTTCCCTCATTCTATGTTGTGATGCAGCGCATCGCGGAGCGATGGACGGGCCGCGCCGCGCCCCGTCCGGACAGCGCGGCGCCGAGGTCTTCGGCATGAGGCCTGAAAGCGGGACTGGCTTGGGCCGCGTGCCGGCCGTCTATTCCTCCGCGAAACGTGAAAAAAATTTAAGCCGTCGAGGTCTGGCGCGGCTGCTGGATTACGCACATGTCGATAGACGGCTCGGCGTTCTCGTTGGCGCCGGTCTGATGCAAAGCACACGGCGTGTGTGCATTGCAGCATCAAAGACATGAAACCGCCGGAACGGACCGGGCGATTTGGCGTTGGCCTTCCGCATCCGGCCCCGATTAGGACGTCATACCATGTGGAAAATCGCGACAAGCGCGGCCGCAATAGGCCTTTCCCTTTGTTTGGCGACCGCGGCTGATGCGAGAGGCGGCGGTGGCGGCCATGGCGGCGGCGGGGGCGGTCACTTCGGCGGTGGGGGTGGCGGCGGCGGCGGAGCTCATTTTGGCGGTGGTGGCGCGCACTTCGGTGGCGGCGGCGCTATGCGCATGGGCGGCGGCGCCGTTCATATGAGCAGTGCGCATATTTCCAGCGGCCGGATCGGCAGCAGCGCGCGCTTGAGTTCGCATATGGCCTCCCATGTCGGCCATCCCGGCCGATCGGCATTCCATGCCGCGACCCACGGCACGGGCACGGCTGCCACGCGGCTCAGCCACGGTGCGGCATCTGTTCACGCTGGCGCGGCCGGCGCGGGCTTGGCGCACACCAATCACGCGGCCTTCGCTGGGCGGGGGACGTTCGCGGCTAATCGCCATTTCGCGGCGGCCGGCGCCTTCCATCCGTTCTGGAACCACGGCTGGCATTGGCACAACCATCTCGGTTGGGTCGGCCCGCTGTTCTGGCCCTATGCCTATGGCGATTCCTTCTATTACGCGCTGTGGCCTGACGACTACGGCGATGTCGACCCATTCTGGGTCTACGGCTATGGCGACATCTACGAAGGCATTTTCTCGCCCTACGTCTACGACGACTACGTGCAAGGCCCGGGCGCTCCGGCACGGATGGCGGCACTCACGCAGAGCATGACGCAGAGCTGCAGCGACGAAGCCGCCGAGGTCACCGGATGGCCGATCAATCAGATCAGCGACGCGGTTGCCCCCAATCCGCAGCAAAGTGCGCTGCTGGACGACCTCGGCAATGCCGTCATCAAGGCCAGCGACGTCATCAAATCCCATTGCCCGACCAATGTGTCGTTCACCCCGACCGGGCGTCTCGACACCATGCAGCAGCGGCTGCAGGGATTGGTTCAAGCCGTCAACCTCGTGAGCGATCCGCTGAGCAAATTCTATGACTCGCTCGACGACGAGCAGAAGGCGCGCTTCAACGCCATCAAGCCGACGACGGACAAGGCCTCTGCGGCAAACGAACCGGCTGCCAACGTGACCACGCCGAAAACCGACTGCGATGCATCGGCCATGGCGTGGCCGACCGACCAGATCGATCAGGCGGTGCAGCCAAACGATGCGCAGCGCGCTAAGCTCGACGCCTTGAAGTCGGCCGCCGCGAACGGCGCCGACATCATCAAGGCGGCGTGTCCGAGCGAGACGCCGAGCACGCCGCCGGCGCGGCTCGCCGCGGTCGGCAAGCACCTGCAAGCCATGTTGCAGGCGGTCGACGCCATCCGCCCGCCGCTCCACGACTTCTACAATTCGCTGAGCGACGATCAGAAGGCGCGATTCAATACGGTGGGCAAGCAGTTGTTCGCGCAGAATCAGCAGTAGCGAATAGCGAAGTGGCGAATGGCGAATGGCGAATGGCGAAGTGGCGAATGGCGAATGGTGTGTTGCGAATGGGTTCATCTATTCGCCATTTCGCCATTTCGCCACTCGCCATTCGCCACTTTCTTTCAGTGAAACAGCTTCGGGAATTTCGCCCGCAGCTTGGCGCGCAGATTGGCGCTGACGTCGACCACCGGCGGGAACGTGCCCTTGAGCTTCATGTCGTAAGGGATGCAGGCGTCGATCAGGATGCGGTTGTTGAAGTTGCCGGGTAGGAACAGCGGATCGCGCTTTGACGCCCACGCCTTTTGCACGAGATCGATATCGACCTTGGGATCGAACCGCGTGCACATCGCCCACAGCACGGCATCGAGATCGCCGGCGTCGATGTCGTCATCGACCACCACGGTCCATTTACCCGCATAGGCGCCGCCCTGGCAGGCGCAGGCGACATGCAGCGCCTGGCGCGCGTGGCCGGGATAGCGCTGGCGCAGCTGGATCGCGGTGAAGCGCGTCGCCGGTCCCGCCTCGTGATTCCACACGCCGAGCACGTCGGGCACGCCGCAAGCATCGAGCGCGCGCCAGATTTGCGCCGCGCCGGCGATGCCCTTGAGGAGCCCGGTTTCGTCGACCGGCTTGTGCTGCGGCGCGCAGGTCAGGATCGGATCGTTGCGGTGCAGGATGGTTTTGACGTTGACGTAGGGCCGGTCCTGGGTGTCGTCGGAGTAATAGCCCATCCATTCGCCGAACGGCCCTTCCGGCCTGGTCTGGCCGGGCACGGTCTCGCCTTCGATGGCGATCTCGCAATCGGCCGGGATCGGGAAGCCGGTGTAGGGCCCGCGCACCACGTCGATCGGCTCGTCGCGCAAGCCGCCGGCGATATCGAGCTCGCTCACTTCCGGCAGCGGGCTCGACGACAGCATGAACAACAGCGGGTCCTGGCCGCACAGGATCACCACCTTCATCGGCTCGCCGCGGGCGAAATATTTGTCGCGGTGGATGCGGCCGTGCTTGCCCTCGGTGATCTGGCAGCCGACGGTCTTGCCGTCATAGACCTGGCTGCGATAGGCGCCGAGATTGAACCAGCCGGCATCGGGATCCTTGGTCATGACGCAGCAGGCGGTGCCGATGAAGCGCGCCTTGTCCGCCTCGTGATGGCGCGGCACCGGGAATTTCAACACGTCGATGGCGTCGCCTTCGACCACGTTCTCGAAGATCGGCCCGTCGTTGACGAAGCGCGGCGGCAGCGGCTTTAGATCCTGCATGCGCGCGTGATAGCGCTGCACGATGTCGACCTTGCGCTCGTAGTCGAGCGGCAGGCCGAGCGTCAGCGCGATGCGCTTGATCGAGGACAATTGCCCGTACAGCGTGCGATAGCCTTTGGCGTAACCCGGCACGTCATCGAACAGGATCGCCGGCGCCTGGCCGCGGCTTTTTTCCGTCAGCATGTGGGTGACGGCGCCCATCTCGACGTCCCAGTCGGCGCCGGACACGCGCTCGAGCTCGCCGAGTTTGTCGACCGTATCCAGCCAGCCGCGCAAGCCGCGATAACTCTGGCGTTGTCCCGCCGCGGCGGCCGCGCTTGCCATGCTGCTCTCCAACTATCTCAATCGGCTGAAAACCGGGTATGAATGCCGGTCCCGAACGTGTCAAGCTGACGCGGTCTGTTCCTTCCGATCCGGAGTCCACCGTGGCCATCCCAAAGTCCAACTACAACCCGCCCTTCAACATCACGCGCGCCAGCCATTCGGTGCTGCAGGTGAAAGACTTGGCGAAGAGCCGCGCCTTCTATGTCGACCTGATCGGCCTGATCGTCAGCGACGAGGATAAGGACACGATCTATCTGCGCGGTGTTGCCGAAATCTGCCATCACTCGCTGGTGCTCAAGCGCGCGAGCGCGCCGCAAGCCGAGCGGGTCGGCATGCGCTGCTTCACCGAGGAAGATTTGGAAAAGGCCAAATCCTATTTCGAGAAGGCCGGCCTGCCGGCGCTTTGGGTCGAGCGGCCGTACCAGGGCAAAACGCTCCACGTCAGCGATCCGCTCGGCCTGCCGCTCGAATTCTGCGCCACCATGACCACCAAGCCACGGCTGCTGACGAGTTTTGAGCATCACCACGGCGCGGTACCGCACCGCATCGATCATTTCCAGATCCTGGTGCCGGACGTGCAGCGCGAGCTGGAATTCTACACCGGCCTGGGCTTCCGGCTTTCCGAATATATTGCGCCGGACGGCAGCGACGATCCGCTGTTCGTGTTCCTGCAGCGCAAGGGCAATCCGCACGACATCGTGTTTGCGCCCGGCGCCGGGCCGCGGCTGCATCACGCCGCGTTCAGCATCGGGGAATCGTATCACTTCTTTTATGTCTGCGATCTCGCCTCAAATATGGGTTTCGCCGAAAATATCGAGTTCGGCCCGGGGCGGCACGGGCCCGGGTTGGCGCTGTTCGTCTATATGCGCGACCCCGACGGCCACCGCATCGAATTGTTCAACACGCACTATCAGTGCATGGACATCGAGGACGAGCCGGTGCGCTGGGACGCCTCCGTCGCCGGCAAGCGGCGTTGGCAGCTGCCGGCACGCGCGATGTGGTTCGCCGAAGCCAGCCGCTTCGCCGGCGTCGAGCCGCGCGAGCCGGCGCACAAGGGCAATCCGATGACGCTGGAGCGATACGTCGCCGCGGCAAAATAGGAGCGTGTCATGGCACTGACAGTCAAAGCGCGATGGATCGCCGTCGCCCTAGGGTTATTCATCGGACTGATGTCCCGCGACGCCGCGGCACAAGCGTCTAATCCAAATGTGCTTTGGCAGATCGTTCACGGTCAATGTGTGCCGGACGAGCGCCAACATCGCGACCCGAAGCCGTGCGCCGAAGTCAATCTGGCGGGCGGATTCGCGGTGCTGAAAGACATCAGCGGGGCGACGCAGTTTTTGCTCATTCCAACGAGGCAAATCGGCGGCATCGAGAGCCCTTCGCTGCTCGCTCCTTTCGCCGCCAACTATTTCGCCGACGCCTGGCAAGCGCGAGGCCTGGTCGAAGAGGCTCTCGGGCATGCAATGCCGCGCGATATGCTCAGCCTGGCGATCAATTCGGAATCGGGGCGCACGCAGGACCAGCTGCATATTCACATCGACTGCATTCGCGCCGACGTCCGCGAAACGCTGTTGAGCGAGCGTCCCAATATCAGCTGGCGATGGACATTGCTGAAAACGCCGCTCGCGGGTCACCAGTACCGCGCCATGCGCGTAACGGGACCGACACTGTTCGGGCACAACCCTTTCAAGCTCCTGGCCTGGGGCGTGCCGGGAGCGCGCGCCGACATGGGCCAGCATACGCTGGTGGTCGTCGGCATGATGTTCGGCAGGGTGCCCGGCTTCGTCATCCTCGACGACCACGCCGACCTGGCGCATGGGGACTGGGGTAGCGGTGAGGAATTGCAAGATCACAGTTGCGCGCTGGGGCGGTAACGGAGGCAAATGCCATGAAAATCTATATGGCCAGCCCATTGGGTTTTTCCGAAGCCGGCAGTTCCTTTTACAACGGCACGCTGATCCCCACGGTCAAGGATCTCGGCTACGAGCCCGTCGACCCATGGACGTTGACCGCCAAGGCAAAAATCGATCCGGTCGCGAATATGCCGTACGGCCCGGCGAGGCGCGATGCGTGGCGGCGGCTCAATGTCGAAATCGGCGGCAATAATCGCGCCGGCATCGACAGCGCCGACATGGTCCTGGCCGTGCTCGACGGAACAGACGTCGACAGCGGAACCGCGGCCGAGATCGGCTACGCCTTTGCCAAAGGCAAGCCGATCCTCGGCTATCGCGGCGATTTTAGACTGTGCGCCGACAACGACGGCGCGACGGTCAATCTTCAGGTCGAATATTTCATCCGGCAAAGCGGCGGTGACATCGTTGCGAGCATCAAGGAGCTTGGACCCGCATTGGCGATGATGAAAGCCGTCGGGCCAAAGCGTCAGCCTTAGCGCGTCGGCTATGCGGGGAGAGAGGTAGCGCTCGAACCGCGGAACGTCCCCCTTGCGAAAACTACGAGGAAGCAGGTGTGGACGGATTCTGCCGGCTTCGCTCCCACACCAGGCGGTCAGCCACCAGTACAAGATAAAGATCGGCGACTCGTTTGGCGGATAGGGCGTCCGCATAAGGGCCGTCTGCGGTGTGATGAGGCGGAATCAAGATTTTAAAAATCAACTTTCTGTTCTCATCCTCGGGAACTATGCCCTCAAAGACTCGATGCAGTGACGGAATAAAAGTCTCCTGTCTGCCATCCCAATCGCCAAAGTATCTACACGCTGCGCGCAAAGTCTGAATGAACGCATCTCGTGCGGAGTTTTCACAAGACAGATGAATGTCCGACTTGCTGAGAAAGGTCAGTCCTTGAAGATAAGGACCGAAAATGGGTGATGCATCTTGGTCTGACATCGGACCGAAGGCAGCCATGCACTCAATTGCGTGACGGAGGTTCTTCTCCGTAAGGGCGCCTCGCCTCCATTCTATGCGAGGTCCAGGCCGCGCGATGTCCACATCCATTTTCGGTGCATCAATGTCCCTAACGCTTTCAAAATAGCGGACGCCTTGACGCGGGAGCTCGTACCAAAAAAAGCCAAGTGATCCCATGTTTAGCGCGGCAATGCACAATTTGCTGCCGGTGAGGCCGGCATCGAAAATATTATGCGCGGGAATGGAGTCTGCAAACCTAAGTTCTAACAAGAGTTCAGTTTTCTTGCCTGTTGAAAGAAGTTTCACCCAGCCCACACGCTCGTTCCAATAGTTTAGAACCTTCGGACGGATCGAATGTGTTGCCGTATGTACGCGAACTTTAATGGTCCATTTGGGCTTGCTGGCCTCAGGTGCGCTCGGTACTCGCGTAAGCTCTCTTTGTAAATGCGTCTGCTCATCAGTCGCCATTTTGTCAAATTCCTGCCGCGCCCATATAATCCACGCGCGCGTATCGCCGCTAAATTCCTGGTACTTGTCCAGGAACCCTTTGGAGAGAAGTCGTTTCTGCCCAACGTCGTCGTTTATTGTGTCGAGAAACCATTTGAGGTGAGCGTCCGACCCGTCGAGAACGCGATCGCCTGATGCGAACTCGAACTCTAGGCGAGTCCGAGCCAGGTTGAGGACGGAAATCGCATGTTCTTTCTTAACGGCGTGGCGAGGCGCGACCAAAGTGGTGGCGTCCGCATTTGCATTCACATAGAGCCCGGCAAGGCGGCGGTCATGTGTACTGCGAGCAAAGCGTTGGGCCTCCTCAAAGTCCTTAGGATCGATACGATTAAGAAGAGCAGGTGACCAGACTGCCCATTGTATTTTTGCAACGTGGTCCTCAAATCTTTTTTCCATCCAATCAAGGTCGCGCTTGTTGCCGATTACAGCCCGACTGCCGATCATGCCCGCTTTCCCAATTTCTTCGAGCGCGAGCACAGCAAGGTGATAGGCAATATGCGGAAATCCGCCGTTTGATATGACCCGATCCGCGGATGCGATTAGATCGCGGGCTTGCTCTAGACATAGCTTCCGTAACCGGCCGGCATCGATTGTGGCAGGCGTGGTGTCAGATTTCTCAGTGTCCTGCGTACCGTCGCTCATCTCGGTTATCGTGATCGTCTAGGGAAGCGCTGATATATTGCCATATTCACTAGATCAGATTCGCTAGATTAGACTCTAAATAATTATCTCAAGATTTTAAGGGAGAATTACACCCGCCGGTGCAGCCGGTGTTCGATCCACAGCAGCAGCGCGTTGGCGCAGGCAGCGAAGACGAACAGGATGATGGCGACCGTCACCATGTCCTCGCTTTGCGCAAGCGACATGTCGCTCATGATCATGGAGCCGAGACCGAGCTTTGAGGCGAACATTTCGCCCAACAGCACGCCGAGCAGCGTCACGGTGAAGCCGATGCGCAGTCCGGTGAACACTTCCGGCAATGCCGCCGGCAGCAGCACGGTGGTGATGGTCTGCCACGGTGATAAGTGCAATGTGCGCGCCGCGCGCAGATAAACCTGCGGGATGGCGCGGATCGCGCCCATGGTGAGCAGCGCGACCGGCAGGATGCCGTGCATGGCGCCGAACGCCACTTTGCCCGATATGCCCAGCCCGAAGATCAGCAGCACCACCGGATATAGCGTGATCTTCGGCAGCGAGTAGATCACGACCAGGATCGGCTCGCCGACCGCGCCGGAGAGCCGGTGCGCGCCCATCCACACGCCGATGGCAAGGCCAATGCCATAGGCGAGCAGGAGCGCCAGGCCGAACGCCTGCAGCGTCGCCGCGGCGTTGTCGGCAAACCGCGCGGTCGGCACCATGTGCACGAGATACGCCATCGTCGCCAGCGGCGCGGGCAGCGCCGTCGAGCCGGCGATCTCGTGCAATATCTTCCACACCACCAGCACGACGGCGGCGATAATGAGCGTGTCGGTGGCGCGTCGCGTCGCGGTCACGTCCGACCTCCGGCGCGCCGCTCCGCCCAGCGTACGTCGAGCACATGCAAGACCGTGTTCACGACGGTGGCGATGATGAGCAGGAACAGGATCAGCGCATACATGCGCCGGTTGTTGAAATCGGAATAAGCGTCGGCAATGTCGCGGCCGAGCCCGGCGGGCGAGAGAATGAACTCGGCGGCGATGACGGCGATGAAGCCGTAAGACACCGAAAGTTTTACGCCGGTGAACAGGTATGGCGCGGCGGCGGGAAGCTGCAACGTCATGGCGGTGGTCACCGCATCCAGGCGGTGCACCCGCGCCACTTTGGTGAGCACGCGCGGCACGCGATCGAGGCCGTTGAGCGTGGCGATGATCATGGCGACGACGGCGGTGGCGACGCCGATCAACACAATCGGGATCGGCGACAGCCCGAAGATGGCGATCAGCACCGGATAGAAGATGAAGATCGGCACCGCGTAATAGGTGGCAAACAGCGGATCGAGCGCCTCGCGCAGGCGCGGCAGCGCGTGAATGACGAGGCCCAAGGCGAAGCCGAGCACGATCGAGACCGCGATCACGATGACGATGATGCCCAAGGTGCGCTCGATGTCGGCATTGATCGCGCCGGAGGCGAGCAGCGCGTAGAGCGACGTCGCCATCTCGGACGGCGGAATGATGGTTTGATGCCTGATCAAGCCCGTCTGGCAGGCGAGTTCCAGCGCGCCGATCATCGCCACGATCACCGCAAGCCGGATCAGGCCGACGCGTGTCATCCCGCGGCCGTTGTCGTCATGCCCGCATGGCCGAGCGCCTTGAGCGATTCGCCGCGCAAGCGGTCCCACAGCCGCCCGGTGATCTCGCCGAACGCCGGCTCGGCGACGATCTTGCTGTCGCGCTCGCGCGGCCAGCCGGTATCGATGATCTCGATGAAGCGGCCGGGGCGCGCCGACATGGCGCCGACCCGGTCCGCCAGCATTGCCGCTTCGTCGAGCGCGTGGGTGATGAGCAGCACGGTCGCGCCCGTTGAGCGCCACAGCCGCAACACTTCGTCGCCCATGAGCAGCCGCGTCTGCGCGTCGAGCGCGCCGAACGGCTCATCGAGCAGGATGAGGCGCGGCTGCAGCACCAAGGTGCGCGAAATGCAGACGCGCTGGCGCATACCGCCGGACAGTTGCGACGGATAGGCGCGGGCAAAACCCTTGAGCCCCATGAAGGCGAGCGCGTCGTCGACGCGGCGGCGTATCTCGGCCTCGGCGACGCCGCTGCGGCGCAGCCCGAACGCGGCATTGTCCCACACCGTCAGCCAGGGAAAGCTGGCGTCCTCCTGGAAGACGACGCCAATACCTTCGGCGACTTCGCCGCTGACCGGCTTGCCTTCGAACGTCACCGTGCCCGCGGTCGGCCGCTGCAGGCCGGCGAGCACTTCGAGAAACGTCGACTTGCCGCAGCCCGACGGCCCGACCACGGCGAAGAACTCAGCCTTACGCAGGTCCAAATCGATAGGCCCAAGCGCGTCGACCGGCGGCTGATTGCCGGCACCGGGAAAAACGCGTGTTACGGCTGAAAGCTGCGCGTGGATATCGCGCGGCACGGCGTTCATTTTACTTCTGCAAATCGCTGGGCAGGAACGAGGCGTCGATCATTTTTGACAGATCGGGGTCCTTGTCGATCATGCCGACATATTTCATCGCGCGGACGGTATTGACCAGGAGCGGCATTTCGATCTGGCCCTCGCTGTAGAATTTCGCATCGACCAGCATCTGCATCAGCGTATCGACGTCGTTCGGCGGCAATGGCGCGTAGATCGGCTCGAGGATCTTGCTCGCTTCCGCGGTGTGGCTATAGAGAAATTTCACCGCTTCGCGCCGGCCAGCCAGGATGGCGCGCAATTTCTGCGGATTTTTCTTGATCAGGTCGCCGGTGGCGATGCCGACCGCGGGCGGCAACAGCGGCAAATCCTTCGGCCCGACGATGACGCGATACTTGCTTTCGCCGCCGCGCGCCAAAAACAAAATGCCCGGAATGCTGGTGGCCTCGACGACGTTGTTTTCCAGCGCGGTGAGCGCGCCGGACAGATTGCCGAGCGCGACGCGCTGGACGTCATTGGGGTTCATGCCGGCATCTTCCGCCGCCAGCACCGCTGTCATCTCGCCGAGCGATTTCGGATTGGAGATGCCGAACTTCTTGCCCTTCAAATCCGCCATGGTCTTGATCGGCGAATTCGGCATGACGATGATGACGTTGCTCGCCATCGACCGCGAACCGATATCGACGATCTTGATATCCTGGCCTTCGTTGATGGCGGCAATGATGCCGGCGGGCGAGGTCTCGCCGTAGCCAAGGTCACTAGCGAGCACCGCGCGCACCGACGAGCCGCCGCCCTCGCCGGAAATCACGCCGGTGATGTCGACGCCGGCGGCCTTGAAGAAGCCCTTGTCGATCGCAACGCCGTAGGGCGCGCCGGACGGATCGGCCTTGTACTGGGTGACCAGGATGTCCTCGGCAACAGCCGGCAAGGGCGCCGCGGCGCAGGCCAAGATCAGTGCTCCGAATACCGTCTTGGCGAACGCGCCGGCCGAATTGTTGTGGTGCAGCATCCTCATCTCCCTCTGGTGACGCTGCCATTATCGCTCGCCCCCGCCGGAATGGGAATGCGACCAGTTCTCAGTTTTTTAATGCGCCGGGCGTTTACTGGAGTGCCAGCGTTTGCATTGCCGGTGCTCCGATGGAAGAATTATTGATTAAGGCGGGCAGCCGCCCCACAGCCGCCATGTGGCCGGAGAGTAGTGAACTCATGACGCTTGCAGCGGAGAGCGCTCCGCCCCTGGTCCCGGCCGGGACCGTAGACCCGATCTGGCTCAAGTCCTACCCGGCCGGCACGCCCCAAACCATCGATCCGGACAGCTACCCCTCGCTGCACGCCATGCTGCTGGACTCGTGCCGGCATCACGCCGCGCGGCCGGCATTCGAAAGTTTGCGCGCGCGCATGACTTTTGGCGAGTGGGACCGCGACAGCCGCGGCTTTGCGGCGTACTTGTGCGAAGAACTGAACTGCCGCACCGGCGACCGCGTCGCGATCATGCTGCCGAACATGCTGGCCTATCCGGTCGCGTTCCTCGGCACGCTGCGGGCCGGATTGATCGTGGTTAATGTCAATCCGCTCTACACGCCGCGCGAGCTCAAGGAGCAGCTCAAGGATTGCGGCGCCACGACAATTGTCATCATGGAGAATTTCGCTCACAAGCTCGAGCAGGTCATTGCCGACACCGACATCCGCCACGTCGTGGTGGCGCGGCTCGGCGATTTCGTGCCGGCGCTCAAGCGCTGGGCGTTCAATTTCGCCAATTCCTATATCGAGCGCGCGGTGCCGGCATGGCGCTTCGATGCTTTCACGATGTTGCAGGACGCCTGCAGCCGCGTGCCGAGCGCGCATTACGCCGATGCGGATACGCAAGCGACGGACGTGGCGCTCCTGCAATATACCGGCGGCACCACCGGCGTGCCGAAAGGCGCGATGCTGACGCACCGCAACCTGATCGCCAATACACTGCAATGCCTGGCGTGGACCGGAGCTGCCGCCAAATACGAGAAAGAAACCACGCTGACGCCGCTGCCGCTCTATCACATCTTCTCGCTGACGGCGAACCTGGTGTCCATCGCGGTGGTCGGCGGCTTGAATGTGCTCGTCATCGATCCGCGCAACCTCGACCGGCTCATCCGCACCTTCCGCGACTCCCACGTCGCGGTGATGTCCGGCGTCAATACGCTGTACAACGCGCTGGTGCACCGGCCCGACTTCGCCGCGTTGGATTTCAGCGCGATGCGGCTCGCGCTCGGCGGCGGCGCGGCGATCCAGAGCGAGGTGGCGCACCGCTGGCGCGAGATCACCGGCACCGACCTGGTCGAAGGTTACGGCTTGACCGAAGCGTCGCCGGTGGTGTGCATCAACACCGTGGTCAACCCCAAGCCCGGCACCGTCGGCCTGCCGGTGCCCTCGACCGAGGTGAGCATTCGTGACGACCATGGCGCGATCCTCGCCCCCGGCGACCACGGCGAAGTCTGGGTGCGCGGCCCGCAGGTGATGAAGGGCTATTGGCGGCGCCCCGACGAGACCAAGAACGTTCTCACCGCCGACGGCTGGCTGCGCACCGGCGACATCGGCATGCTCGACGCGGAAGGCTACCTGAAGCTGCTCGATCGCAAGAAGGACATGGTCATCGTGTCCGGCTTCAAGGTGTTTCCGAGCGAAGTCGAGGACATCGCCATGCAGCACCCCGACGTGATCGAGGCGGCGGTGATCGGCGTGCCGGACGTGCGCACCGGCCAAGCGGTCAAACTGTTCGTCGTCAAGCAAGATCCGGCGTTGACCGAGGCGGATTTAAAATCGTTCCTGCACGAGCGGCTGGCCAACTACAAGGTGCCGCACATTATCGCGTTCCGCGACAGCTTGCCGAAGAGCAATATCGGCAAAATTCTGCGCAAAGAGTTGCATTGAGGGCATGCGCTAGGCGCTGCCAGCCCGCCTTCCTGCTCCGTTTGCGGCATGCTAACCGTAAGCCGCAATCGCAATAGGGGAGGACGCCGGACCAATGGCAAAATTGCAGCTTTCGTTCGCGTGCGGCCTATATGACAGGATGCAGCCGCTCTACACGGGCGAGGTCACGCCCGACGGCATCGATCTCAATTTCATCGCCATCGACCAGCCGCGGCCGATCTTCGACCGCATGTCGGGCGGCGAGGAATTCGACGTTTCGGAATATTCGCTTTCCGAATTCAGCCAGCGGTTCACCCGCAAGGAATGCCCGTTTGTCGCCATCCCGGTATTTCCGTCGATCGCCTTCCGCATGGGCTACATCGCCATCAACAAGAGGTCCGGCATCAAGACGCCGAGGGACCTCGAGGGCAAGCGCGTCGGCGTGCCGCTCTATACGATGACGGCGGCGATCTTCATCAACGGTATCCTGCATCATGAATTCGGCGTCGATCTCAGCAAGGTTCGCTGGGTGCAAGGCGCCATGAACGAGGCGGGGTCGCACGGCAGCCCGACGGTGCTGCCGCTTCTGAAGAGGATGTCGATCGAGAACAACAAGACCGACAAGACGCTCGGCCAGTTGCTGGCCGCGGGCGAGATCGACGCCACACTCGGCACGAGCCTGCCGGAAGAAATCAGAACCGATCCAAATATCGCGCGGCTATTTCCGAATTTCGTCGATGTCGACAAAGACCTCTACAAGCGCAAGGGCATCTATCCGATCATGCACACCGTCGCCATCAAGAAGAGCATTTACGAGCGGTACCCGTTCGTGGCGACGAGCCTTTTCGACGCGTTCGTGAAATCGAAGAAGATCGCGCTGCGGAAACTGTTCAATCTGCGCGCCGTGCGCTACATGACGCCGTTCCTGATGCGCGAGATCGACGACATCTGGGAGGTGTTCAACGGCGATCCGTGGCCCTATGGCGTGGAGCCGAACCGCCGCACCATCGAAGCCCTTATCACCTATCAGCAGACGCTCGGGCTGACGGACCGGGGCGTGAAAGTCGACGACCTGTTCGTGCCCACCTACGGCTGATTTATCAATCGGAAAGAACCATCATGAGCCAGCTCGACGATCTGTTGCGCGACCTCGTCGTCGCCAACCGCATTCTCTCCAACGAAGACGTGGTCGATGCCTATGGCCATATCAGCGTGCGCCATCCCGACAATCCGAAGCG